>Ga0302127_10000044_pt1 | contig 51696 bp, 50 predicted proteins | sample CB4_SCM_MG_FD_204452 | JGI IMG/M metagenome (GOLD analysis project Ga0302127, IMG submission 204452) | Marine microbial communities from Western Arctic Ocean, Canada - CB4_SCM | ecosystem: Environmental > Aquatic > Marine > Oceanic | place: Canada: Western Arctic Ocean | collected 2017-09-24
GATGCAAAGCGCCCTGGGCACGGAGCCACACTGACATGCTAAAGCCTGACCAGAGACTGGTTATCCATTTTTCCGAACAGATTAACAAGCTGAACGGCAAGATGGGGCACGGCGTACTGCGTTACTCACGCAACCCGATTGCCTGTGCTATTGACTTCAATCACGGCGGGTGTAGTGCCCGTGAACTGCTGGGCTTCGGGCCGGATGTGCCGGTGGTGTCCTCGGTTGCCGAGGCTGTCGATGCCGATGTTGGTGGTGAGGTGCTGGTACTGGGGATGGCGCCTTCTGGTGGCCGCCTGCCACCAGAGATGGTGGCAGAGGTTGACCTTGCGGTCGCGTCGGGGATGAGTGTGATTAATGGCCTGCATGAACAGCTCGGGCCTCGGTATCCGGATCTGAAGGAAAACCAGTGGGTTTGGGATATCCGCCGGGAGCCCCAAGGCCTGGGTATCGCCTGGGCGCGGGCGGCCGGGCTGTCAAATCGGCGAGCGTTGCTGGTAGGAACCGATATGGCAGTCGGAAAAATGACAGCTGGCCTTGAGATCTGGCATGCGTCGCTCAAGCGCGAGATCCGTGCAGAGTTTCTAGCGACCGGGCAGATCGGCATCCTGATCAGCGGCAAGGGAATTCCCCTGGATGCGATTCGGGTGGATTATGCCTGTGGAGCGGTGGAAGGGATGGTGATGGATGCCGCTGATGCCCAACTGGCGATCGTTGAGGGACAAGGCTCAATCGTACATCCCGGCAGTACCTCGACACTTCCGCTGATCCGTGGCTCGTGCCCCACACACCTGGTGTTGTGCCATCGTGCTGGTATGACTGAGCTTGATACTGTGGGTGCAGCGATTCGAGTGCCGCCACTGAACGAGGTTATTGCACTGTATGAAGATCTGGCCAGTGCATGTGGCGCTTTTACCCGGCCGCTTACGGCTGGAATTGCACTGAATACTGCACACCTTGATGCAGATGAGGCAGCACGCGCCGTGGCGCAGATACAAGATGAAACCGGCCGGCTCGTAGTCGATCCAGTGCGAGATGGTGCCGATGCGCTGGTTGACGCATTAATGCGCTGAACCTGGCCGGGACCGAAAAAACGCAATCAACGCTTGGTTGAATCACAAAAGCCTATTTTTTTCGCGTTGCGCCTGTTTTGTCTGGAAAAATAGGCTAATTTGGACTGAGTGAGAAAGGCATTTATTTCGATACGGTATCTGCCTCAGTGGTAAAACACGGATCCCTCAACAGCATGAGGATAACCTCGTCATGCACGTTCTAGACAATATTCGTCGGTGGGTGGGCGCATTGGCTGAGTTGGGTATTTCAATCATTGTGCTTGGAGTTGTTTTGCAGGTTCTTTTTGGAGACGAAATAGGCGCAGTTCCTTTTTTATCCGTAGATGTACTTGGAAGTGTTGTCGGATTTGTTAGCACTCTGGGACGCGAAGGACTGGTTGGTCTGGTAGCGCTTGGAATTTTGTGGTGAGCATAAAACAAGAAATCTGCATAGGTTATTTAAAGTACTAAGAGAAGTTTTATAAGAGGGGGCATCGCCCCCTCTTTTTTTATGACCCCGGGTCTAGGGGAGGATCCTTGAGGTACCCGTTAGTGCTGGTGCGCTTCTTTATCTACAAAGCCGGCTAATAGCAGCCCGTTGATAAAGGGCTCGATATTTCGTGGATCCTGATAGGGTTGGAACCTTCGGCTGTCATTCACCGTATAGCCCGGCACCTCGGCCATCACAGCGTCGCGCTCGGCGGCCGCTCGGCCCATATCGCCCAGTTGTGCGTAACTGGCCGCGAGCACTCGACGATGAAATCGGTTGGGGTTGTCTATTCTCAGTAGTGCCTGGACAGCATCCACATATCCATCGGTGTTGTAGTGGGCAATCGCTAACCCCCACAAGTACCATGACGGCGGAAAGGGGTTGTGGGACAGCGCTTGGTTGAACTGGATGAGCGCTGACTCGGGCTCACCAGTGAAGATCAGCACGAGGCCTCTGCCGGCGAGCGCATCAGCGTGGTTTGGATTAAGGTTGATGGCCTGATCCAGGTGAGCCATCGCTTCAATGTAATGCCTGCGCCACAGATAGGTGATGCCGAAAACGGCATGCGCCAGGCTGTCAGCTGGATCAAGCTCGAGCGCGTGACTCGCATAGCGTGCCGCCTGGGGTATACAGGTGTCTGGATCGTCTGCCCACATCATCAGAAAATCCGCCAGGTAGGTCAGTGCGAGGCCCGACAGGGCGGTCGCGGACGCTGAATCGGTGCGAAGCACCTTTTGGAAAAGTTCTCGAGCTGATTTGGTGTCGGCTGGCTCACGCATCCGGTAGACCAACTGGCGAGCCCGGATTGTGTCCGCATAAGCAGTTACCTCAGACTTTGTTGCCGAGTCTCGAATGGCATTTTGCTCCATATTACCGATCAGCGTCATTACGATGTGCCGGGTAATCTCGTCTTGTATCGCCGGCAGATCTGTCATGACAACATCAAAATTCTCAGACCACAGGTAGTTGCCGGCTGGAATCTCCAGCAGGTTCACGACCAGGCGGAAACTGTCAGCGCGCTTCCGGAGAGTGCCGTCAACCAGATAACGTACGCCAAGGCGTTGACCTAGCTGAGCCTTGTTCTGTGACTGGTTATGCTGTGTCAGTGCCGTGTGCGAGGCGAGGACAAACAATTGGCGAAACCGCGACAGGGCGCCGATCAGATCTACGGTCAGTGCTTCACCCATGTTGTCCAGAAGCAGATTGTGATCAAGACTGGCAAACGGCAACACCAGGATTGCGAGCCGGGTGTCGATGGTGTTGTCGCCTTCGCGCTGTGTTATCTCGTAATCTGTGTGCAACAGGTGGGCGTGGACTGGTACGGCAATGTTGCGAAGCGATTGATCGCCGATGGATTCAAAACGGACATCCAGAGAGTCACCTATGACCTCACGCGCTGATTGGGAGATACAGATGCCCCCAGGGGGGGCGATCTCCTGCAGCCGGGCAGCGATGTTTACGCCGTTGCCGAAAGCTTGATCACCGTTGACGATCACCTCTCCCAGATTGATTCCAATGCGGGCCCGCAAGCGCTGGTGTTCCGGCACGTTTTCGCCCGCGACGGCCAGTTGCTTGTGCAGGGCAATGGCGGTTATTGCCGCAGCGCTGGCGGTAGGGAATACGGCCAGTAGGCTATCACCGGCTGTGTTGACCAGTTGCCCCCCGTTGTTGGCAATAATGGTGCGTGCCTGAGCAAAGCCCTCTTTCAGCGCGTGAAAGGTCGCTTCTTCATCTTGCCAGGTCAGGCGGGAAAATTCGACGACATCTCCATGTAACACCGCCAGCAGCACTCGTTCAGTTTTTTCTTTAGTTTCGCCCATGGCAGATGCTCAACGGGGTTGATGGCGATTCCAGTCACTGGTCAGCAGCCACCGCCTTGGAGTGCTGACTTTGCGAAAGTGCGCTACTCGGCAAGAATGGGTTCTTGGTAAGTTCGTAACCCAACTGGAGAAAGTGTATGTCAAGCACGACAGGCTCGTATACCTTGCATAACTGCAGCTCGGTAAAAGATTACTTCAAGCAGAAGGTGACTGATGCGATCGATCAAGAAAGTGTCAGCGTAATGGAAGATACACAGGCCTATTTAGTCAATCTGCTGACTTTTTATACACGAACAGATCATTTTTTTGAGCACACGGCCCAAGGACTGGAGCTGCGACCGCTCGCGCTCGTCTACGATGAGGCACTCTCAGCTAAGACAACCACTGAGCGTGCTGTTGCGCTGCGTCGGGTCGGCGATGTGGCGTTGTTTGTGGCCGGGGTATTTCGACACAGTTTCTGCCGCAAGCCGGTAGGGGTGGACTATTACATTGCCATGGGCGGTAATGCCTACGAGCACCTGTCGCTCGCCTGTACTCGAACCAGCCAGGGCACTGGCGCGGTTTTTTCGGAATTGGGGACAAAGTTTGCGCTTCTGGCCGAAGTGCTGACACGCACTTTTGAACAAGGCGTGAAGAGCGATACAGACCTGCTCGCAGTTTATGAGCGTTGGCGCCGGACTGGCAGCGCGCGTTATGCCAGACAATTACAGCGAGTTGGCATAAACCTTGGGATTTCTTCCCGCCGAGCGCACTGAATGCGCTCCCTGAGTCGGCTGCAGCACTGGCTGGCGGCCGTGTACGAGATCAACGTCGATTACGATGTAATGGACTTTCTTGTGACAGATCAGGCGGTAGCTTGTGCTTTGCAGGGAGATAACAACCGACCGGATTGTTCGGAAAAGCTGTTTTTGCAGCAGACCTCTGGGGAGTTGGGCATTTCGCTTTACCTGGCACCTGAGGTCATCACTGGCCTGGCGACCGGTAACGCTGTCGCCAACGCTCGTGATGCGCAGGTGTTTTGTTATGCCATCGAAGGCGTCAGCCACTTTCTTTATCTGGTTTGGCGCGCCGGTTTTGATCGCACGCTGACACAACTCGAGCTGGAACTGCAGGCAGAGATAGATAAGTTCATCGGCTTGCTGGTTCTCGCTGGAGGTCGAAACTCTTTCGACGTGGCGTCACTGCACGCTTAGCTTTTTGAAAACGTGGCCTTCGAAAGCGGGTTGAACTGCGAGGCGCGGGCTCGTTACCAGGCAGCCAACTGTTATGCCAGCAACTATTGTGGCCAGTTGGATCGCCGATACTTAAGAGCTCAGGACGGGCCGGGACTGACCTGGGAGTTGCGCCGTTTTTATCGCCAGGATCAACGTGGCAAGCTGGCCATGATCAGATCACTTGCGGTTTGACGATCTACTTGGGGTTGAGATCCTGCTGTGGCCCCCGGGGTTCGCCTCAAAGGCAGGGGTTGGCAAACACATTCAATTAAACAATCATTTACCTATAGAATATCGCGTTCTTTGACAGATTAACCCGCTCGGTGGGAGATGCTCGATGCGAGAACATGTGTTGTTGATGGATACGACGTTGCGGGACGGGGAGCAGACTCAGGGAGTCTCGTTCGCACCGGACGAGAAGGTCAGCATTGCCCGCGCGCTACTGCACAACCTCAAAGTAGATCGTATTGAAGTAGCGTCCGCCGGAGTCTCACACGGCGAAAAAGAGGCTGTGACTCGTATTCATGACTGGGCCGCAACTAACGGATGCCTGGACCGGGTCGAAGTGCTGGGCTTCACAGATCACCGGCGCAGTGTCGATTGGCTGATGAGCACTGGTGGCCGGGTGCTTAACCTTTTGACCAAGGGCAGCGAGAAGCATTGCACCGAGCAGTTACGCAAGACCCTTGATCAGCATCTGGACGACATTGGGCGTACTGTGGCTTATGCGCACGACCAGAATCTATTGGTTAACGTTTATCTGGAAGACTGGTCCAATGGGTATCGTGACAGTCGCGATTACGTGTACCGGATGGTGGAAGGCCTGGTGGCCATGAACATCGGTTACCTGATGCTGCCTGATACGCTCGGCGTAATGAGCCCGCAAGAAGTGACCACTGCTGTTGGCGATATGTGTGATCGTTTCCCTGAGCAGGATTTTGATTTTCATCCGCACAACGATTACGGGCTCGCCACCGCCAACGCCATGGCCGCAGTGCAGTGCGGTGTCGCATCCATTCACGTAACGCTGAACTGCTTAGGTGAACGGGCCGGCAACGTCTCACTGGCTGAAGTGGCTGTCGTCCTTAAGGATAAGCTCGGGGTAAGTGTTGCGATAGACGAATCCAAAATTCACGATCTCAGCCAGATGGTCGAGAATTTCTCCGGCAAGCGAGTTGCTGCGAACTCACCCATTATTGGCAGCGATGTGTTTACCCAGACCAGCGGGATCCATGCCGATGGTGACCGCAAGGGCCGGCTCTACCAGACCGAACTCAGCCCGAACCGCTTTGATCGTCAGCACAGCTATGCGCTGGGCAAGATGAGCGGCAAGGCATCGCTGACCAAGAACCTGGAGGAGCTTGGCATTGAATTGTCCGAAGACAATCAGCGCAAGGTGTTGCAAAAAATCGTGGAGATAGCCGATACCAAGGCAACCATCACTATCGAAGATCTGCCCTTTATCATTGCTGATATTCTGGAAAGTGGTGACTACCGGCATGTCGAACTGCTGAACTGTTCGATTACCAGCGGTTACGAGATCGAGTCGACTGCCAGCCTACGAGTGCGCATCGGTGATCAGATCCACAAGTCATCGAATTCGGGCAACGGCGGTTTTGATGCCTTTATCAAGGCGATAAAACAGGTGCTTGAGCCGGATGGCTTTGTGCTCCCGGAGCTGACGGATTTTGAGATTCGTATTCCCAAGGGCGGCCATACCAGCGCCCTTACCGAATGTTTTATTAGTTGGGATGACAACGGCCACGAGTTCAAGACACGGGGCGTGCACGCCAATCAGGTTTTTGCCAGTGTCAACGCAGCCCTGCGCATGCTTAATATGAAAATGCACCAGGACGTACCCGGCGGCGAATCACAACCGCTGGATACGCCGGAGTAAAACGCGTTAGCCGTTGTTGGGCATTAAGTCTAGTGCTGCGACCACCCGGTCACCAAATTCGCTGGTGCTGATCTGTCTTTCCGCATTACCGCGACGTGCCAGGTCAGGGGTGGTGTAGCCATCGGTGAAAACGCTTTGCATGGCCTGCCATAGGTTGCGGGCCTCGGCTTCCATGCCAAAACTCATTTGTAGCATCATCGCCACCGACCCCAGCATTGAGTAGGGATTGGCGATGCCTTGCCCGGCGATGTCGGGTGCGGAACCGTGTGAGGGCTCGTAGTAGGATTTTTCCGGGCCGACACAGGCCGAAGGCATTAAACCGAGTGATCCGAGAATTCCGCCGCACTGGTCGCTGAGAATGTCACCGAACATATTCTCCATTACCATGACATCAAATCGAGTCGGGTCAAGGCACAGGTAGGTGGCAGCCGCATCGACCAACACATGTTCAACCTGTACATCTGGGTAATCCACGCGAACTTCTTCAAGGATCTCGTTCCACAGTACGCTGGACATAAGCACATTACTCTTGTGCACATTGTGCAACACCTTCTTGCGCTGCGATGACAATTTGAAAGCCACCTCGAGCACCTGGCGGATTTGGTCTTCGTCGTATTCGAGCATTTCGTGGACGTAGCGCCGTCCAGAATCATTGACACCAGTGGTCTTAGCGCCGAAATACAAGCCTCCCACCAGTTCACGGATAATGACCAGGTCGATACCGTCACCGATGATCTCCGGGCGTAACGGTGAAAAGTGGGCAAGGCTTGGCGGCAGGGTGACCGGGCGGAAGTTGGCATAAGTCTGGTAGCGCCGGCGCATCGGCAGTAACGCGCCGCGCTCGGGCTGCTCATCGATGGGAATCTTCTTTGATTCCTCGTGATTCAAGCCGATCGTTCCTTTAAGAATGGCGTCGGCCTCGTCGCAGATGGCGATCGATTCGTCAGGAAAAGACTTTCCGGTCTCGAACCAGGCGCAGGCGCCAAACAGGGCAGGCCTAAGATCAAAGGAAACCTTGTTACGCTGTTCGATGAGTTTCAGGATCTTGACCGCCTCAGCCATGATCTCGGGACCTATGCCGTCACCGGCCAGCAGAGCAATTTTATGTGTTGTCATGTTATCGGGGGCTTGCGGCCCTTGGTGGCGTTACGGATTATTCGCAGGCATCACCGATGCCGTTGTGGTCCTGGTCAGACTGTTCCGGGTTGAAGTATCCGGCGCAATTATCGAGCGCATCGAGTATTCCATCTTCGTCAATGTCATCACAGATCAGAACATCGTCCTCATCTTCGATCAGAGGGTAAATCTGGCTCACGGCGCCTGCCTCGGTCGCGGTCATTGCCGGTCCAGTTATCAGGATGGCCAGTAGAGTGCCGATCAGCGCTGAGCGCGGTCGGAGGGCGATTCTATCTGGCGACTCGCGAACAGTACATCGATACTCGGGGTTTACCATGGAATCTGGACCCCGGTGTAATCAAAGAATTTGCCACTGTCATCTGGCCCAACCTTATCCAGCACGGATTTCAGACCGATGGCACTGGCTGTTGTGTCTACCGGCGCTTTGGGTCCACCCATATCGGTGCGTACCCACCCCGGATGCAGGGCGACCACAGAAATACTGTTACACGCCAGATCATGAGCCAGGCTTCGCGTGACCGCATTGAGGGCAGCTTTGCTGGAGCGATAACTGTATGCACCACCCGACTGGTTTTCCGCCAGACTGCCCATTTTACTGGAGATCATCGCAACCGTAGCGTGGTCGGTCGCCGCGAGGTTTGGCCGTAGCGCCCGAGTGACCATAAAGGGCGCAATCGTATTAACCCGTATCTCATTAAGCCAGGTGTCACTATCCAGCGTGTCCATGCTGTCATCGCCTGAGGTATAGAGTCCAGCGTTATTAATGAGTAAATGCAGTGGTTGTTTGGTGAGGGTTGCCTGCATCACTGCGATTGCCTGTGCACTGGTTACATCCAGTGTCAGCAGTTCGATCTGATCACGGTATTGCTGTTGCAATGCAAGCAGCTCATCTCCCCCGGTATTGCGAGCGGTGGCGACCACCCGGCTGCCCCGAGCGAGATACTGACGGGCCAGTGCAAACCCAATGCCCCGGCTAGCGCCGGTAATCAGTACATTGTGATCCATAGTTACGAGCTAAAGTTATTTTTCGGCGCCAGGCGGAATCTTGGGCGGCGCAAATGCACTGACCATTTCGTCACGTGCACGTGACGCTTCGTCAGGTGTGCCGACGTCTACGTCATCGCGGCACAGCATCTGGCCGCTGGCCACGTTGCGAACCAGGCGCATCCCAGCGGATAGACCCAGTGGGATTGTTCGGGCAGACAGTGATTTTTCCGAGGGCATCTGCCGGCCAAAGACGCAGTGCCCTCCCTCGCCATCCAGTAATTCGCCGATTTTCAAATCCCGTTTAGCAATGGCGACCACATCTGACGAAAAACACATGGGTTGGCCGGTCGGTTCACCTCGCAAGGCAACTGAGGCGATCGAGACGCCAAGCTCCAGTCCAATCATGTGTGTTGGCCGGTACAACGCTCCGTATTGCCCGGTCTTATCGGGCAGCATATGGTATTCACGCAGGCACTGGCGGGCATAGTCACTGCCTGCCTGGATCACTACGAAAGTACCCATGGCGAGGTGGTGGGCAACAGCCTCGCCGGCGCGCGTCAGTGACGATACCACTTCGGTTGTGCCTGAGCGTGTCAGCACACCGCCATCACTGTTGGGCTTGCAGATGTCAGCAAGTTCAAACCTCGACGCGCTGGGAAACTGCAGACCAGCATCCTGGGGTATCAGACCTGTTGCGTTACACACAGCAGTCATTTCAATAGCCGATTTGCTGCCATCGAGAAAAGAGTTAAACATCTGCAGGTTGATACTTTCTGGATCATCGATATCCAGATATTCCTGGAGCACAGCCCAGACCGTATCAGGGGTGAGCGAATGATAATCTGGCAGGTAGCGGGTACCCTTGCCTGCAGCGGTGACTTCAAAGCCACAGCTGCGCGCCCAGTCGACATGCTCGCAGATCAACGCTGGTTGATCACCCCAGGCCAGGCTATAGACTACGCCGGCACGGGCAGCCTCGCGTGCCAGTAACGGCCCGGCCAGAACATCGGCTTCGACATTGACCATCACAATATGGTGGCCAGCAGCGATCGCCTGGCGACAGTGGCTGATACCCGCCCGGGGCATGCCAGTTGCCTCGATGACCACGTCGATCGCCCCGGAGCTGATCAGGGCTGATGCGTTTTCGCTCAGGACTGTTCGGCCGCTGCCCAGGGCATCATCAAGGGTAGCGGCGCTGAACTGCTCAGGGGGCCATCCGGCAGCGGTGAGATTAATCTTGGCCCGACTGATATTAAGGTCGGCGATCCCAACGACGTGAATGCCCGGGGTTCGCCGAGCTTGAGCCAGGTACATGGTGGCGAATTTGCCGCAGCCGATCATCACGACTCGAACCGGCTTATTGTCGGCTGCACGCTGGTTGAGCATTCGGGATAAGTTCATCAGATCAGCCTTGATCTACGGTACAGGTCGAATCAGTTTTGAGCGGCGCGGTGATCGCGGACGCGCTCCCAGGCGCTTCGGATTTCCTGAGTCTTTTCATTGGCAAGTTGGATCATCTCCTCAGGCATACCTTTGGCGACGAGTTTATCGGGATGGTGCTGGTTGGTCAGTCGGCGATAGGCTTTCTTGACCTCGCCGTCAGGTGCGTCGTCCGAGATGCCCAGCACCTGGTAAGCGTCTTCGAGTGGCTGCATCCGGTGGCCTGATTGCCCTTGGCCCGCCGCGCCGGAGACCAGATTCACTAACTGTTCAATCTCAGCAGTGCTGAAACCGAGGACTTCACCCACATGGGCGAGGATGCGGTTTTCGGCCGGATCTATACGGCCATCGGCCCAGGCAGCCTGTATCTGTATTTCCAGGAACATGCGCAGCAGTGTGGTGCGTCGGTGGCATTCGCTGCGAAACTGGTGCAGTACCGCATCGAGGGGAAAGTCGGGTTCCTTGCCTTTTTCGAATAGATCGATCGCCGCTTCACGCTGGGCTTTGTTTAGCCGCATCTGGTGCATCAGGCTGCGTGCCGCCTGAATCTCGTGCTCCGATACCTGCCCATCAGCCTTGGCCAGGTGTCCCATGACAGAGAAAGTTGCGGTAAAAAACGCAGCCTGGGTACGTTCCTGCCCGCCGACATCAAAGCCACCTGCGCGGCGCCTGCCACTGTCAAATTGATGACCGATACTGCTGCCGAGCAGTGCACCCAGCGGCCCACCCATCATGAAGCCTAGCGTACCGCCGATCAGTTTGCCCCACCACGCCATATTGTGTACTCCTGAAAACCTTTAGTTGCAGATTGTAAAGGAGCCCGCGTTGTTGGTGCTTAGATCATGTTTTGCAGTGCTATTTTGGCAAGCTAGAGATCGACTTCACCGCAGGGTGACCAACTCCTCAGCTGCAGTGGGATGGATTGCCACGGTGTTGTCCAGATCCGCTTTGGTCGCACCCATTTTTACCGCTACGGCGAAACCCTGAATCATCTCGTCGGCGGCTCGGCCAACGACGTGACAGCCGACCACTGTCTCTTGCGCACCAGTGACTACCAGTTTGACCACGGTCGGTACACGATGGTGCGTCACAGAGTAAAAAAGGTCGGTAAAGCGGTTCTGGTAAATCTTGACGTTGTCATGGCCGTAAGTTTGTCGTGCCTCGTCTTCTGTCAGGCCAACGGTGCCAATCGGGGGGTGGGAAAACACCACACTTGGGATATTCAAGTAATCCAGGCGCGCCTCATCCTGGCCGCCAAAAAGCCGATCCGACAAGCGCCTTGCGGCAGCAATGGCCACTGGGGTCAGGGCCTGGCGCCCGGTGACATCACCAACAGCGTAAATCCCTGGCACAGTCGTGTTCTGCCATTCATCCGTGCGTAGGTAGCCCACGCTGTCGGGTTTAATTCCAGTCGATGCCAGGCCCAGGGTGTCAGTGGCCGGATCGCGGCCGATGGCGTAGATAATGCAGTCGAACCCGCTTGTCTGCGCACCGTCCTGGCGTTGCACCGCCAGCAGCCCATTTTCTTCGCGAACAATACCGCTTATCTGCACGCCGGTCAGAATATTGATTCCAGCAGATGTCATTTCGTCCATAACGCTCTCGCGCAGGGTGATATCGAACCCACGCAGCAGGATGTCTTTGCGCAGCGCCATGGTGACATTGGATCCAAGCGCATTAAGCGCCCCGGCGAGTTCAGTCGCGATATACCCGGCACCGATAATCAGTGGATGCTGTGGCTGGATGCCAAGATCAAAGAAGCCATCGCTGGTAATAGCGAGGTCTGCTCCGGGCACCTTGGGCACCATCGGCCGTCCGCCAGTCGCAATCAGGATGTGGTCAGCACTAAGGCGCTGGTCACCCACACGAACGGTTGAGGTGGAGTCAAACTGAGCCCAACCGGTATACAGTGATACCTTTGAGGATTCCAGATTACGCTGGTAGATACCGTTCAGTCTTAAGATATAGGCATCGCGCGCATCTTTGAACGATGCCCAGTCGAATGTGGTATCCGGCAGGGCAAAGCCGTAGTCATCAGCGATAGCCAGAGTGTCGGCAAAGTGCGCCGCATTCCACATCATCTTCTTGGGCACGCAGCCTACATTGACGCAGGTGCCGCCAAGTCGATCGCTCTCTACGATCGCCGTGCGGGCGCCGTACTCGGCTGCGCGCCGCGCACCTGCCATGCCGCCGCTACCACCACCAATTACGAGGAAATCAAAATGTTCAGTCATATTTTAAAGATCTGGGAAAGAGGCGCTTTAACTCGCGCTGACGGCCCATAATGATAGAGTAATCGAAGTAATTTTGGCAGACGCAAATGTCCATGTGGGCAGGTGAGGCGCCTGCCATGACCGATGGTGATCAATTTATGAGTAACCAAGATAGTCCCCTCACTGACAATCCCTTGCTGGATCTGAGCGGTTTACCACGTTTTCGCCAGATCAAGCCGTCGCTGGTAGAGCCAGCACTCGATGCTGTGCTGCACCAGCACCGTTTGCAGATACAGGCCCTTGAATCACACGCCGATGATGCGGACTGGATGTCTTTTGCTGAACCATTACAGGATATGGAAGAGCAACTGGAGCGAGTCTGGTCGCCGGTGTCACATCTTAATGCCGTGCGCGACAGCCAGGAGTTACGCACGGTAGTTGACGCTTGTTTGCCTAAAATCAGCGCCTTTCAGAGTGAGGTCGGTCAGAACCGGGCTCTTTATCGCGGTTACCACCGTATAGCCGACAGCAGTGAGTTTGCCGGGCTCTCTGCGGCACGGCGCAAGGTGGTGCAAAATGCGCTACGCGATTTTCGACTCGCCGGCGCAGAGCTTAAAGGATCGTCTCGAGAGCGTTTTCGTGAAATCGTGACCGAATTGGCAAGCCTTGCCAACCGGTTCGAGCAGAACCTTCTGGACGCTACCGATCATTGGGTTCTTGATCTGGATGAGACGGCAGATCTTGCCGGGTTGCCGGACAGCGTGGTCGAGTTGGCCCATGAGGCGGCCAGCGCTGCAGGTTGCCCGGGTTGGCGGTTCTCGCTGCAGGCGCCGTTCTATCTGCCATTCATGATGTTTAGTGAGCACCGCAGGTTGAGGCGGCAGATGTACGAGGCATACGTCACCCGGGCAAGTGAGGTCGGCCCTGACGCCAAGCGTTTCGACAGTGGTGATCTGATGGTCGAGATTCTCACCCGGCGTGGCGAGATGGCCCAGCTGCTGGGTTTTGCCAGTTACGCCGAGTATGCACTGCAAGATCGCATGGCTGGGTCGCCACAGGAGGTCAGTGACTTTCTTGAGCGATTGACTGCCTGCGCCCGTTCCGCGGCGCAGGTTGAGTTTGACGAGTTGCGTGAGTTCGCAAGTTCGACACATAGCCACGACGATTTACAGGCCTGGGATATTCCTTATTATTCGGAGAAACTCAAACAGTCACGATTTGCTTTTTCCGATGAGCAGATTCGACCCTACTTTCCGTTGCCGCGGGTGCTCGAGGGGCTCTTTGCCGTGACCGAAAAACTTTTTCGCATACGTGCCGTTAGGGCGGAATGTGAACACACCTGGCACGAAGACGTGCAGTTTTTTGAACTGCGAGATCACGCCGGTGTGACGCGCGGATGTTTTTTTCTCGATTTGTATGCGCGCGCTCACAAGCGCGGCGGCGCCTGGATGGCCGACTGCATTGGCCGGCGGCGTTTGGCTGATGGCACCGTCCAGTTACCAGCGGCTTTTCTGACCTGTAATTTCATGCCACCCGTAGGCGACAAGCCGTCGTTGTTGACCCACGATGATGTGGTTACGCTGTTTCACGAGTTTGGCCACGGTCTGCATCACCTGCTGACGCAAGTCGATGAGCCCGCTGTCGCGGGTATCAGCGGCGTTCCCTGGGATGCGGTGGAACTGCCGAGTCAATTTCTGGAGAACTGGTGCTGGGCACCTGAGGCATTAGTAGCGATCTCCGGACACTACCAGACCGGGAAGTCGCTGCCGGATGATTTACTCGATAAGCTGCGTGGTGCTCGCAATTTCCAGTGTGCGTTGCAGATGTTGCGCCAGCTGGAATTCTCGATTTTTGACATGACTGTACATGGCGTCGAGTCATTGCCGACAGCGCAGGCCATTCAACAGACGTTGGATACAGTGCGCGAAAAAATAGCAGTTGTTCAAACGCCCGCGTGGAATCGCTTCCAAAACAGTTTCTCGCATATCTTTGCTGGGGGTTATGCGGCGGGATACTACAGTTACAAGTGGGCCGAGGTGCTGTCAGCAGACGCCTTCAGTCGTTTCGAGGAAGATGGAATTTTTGATCCCAGGTGTGGTCGTGATTTTTTGCAATTGATACTTGAGAGTGGCGGTGTCAATGATCCATTAGATAATTTCACCGCGTTTCGCGGTCGCGAGCCCTCGGTTGAGGCTTTACTGCGCCACAACGGTCTGGAAACATGAGAACGCTGGGCGTTCTTTGCTTTTGGCTGGCCCTGGCGAGCCCAGCACAGGCGCTGACCAACCAGCTTGGTTCGCACCCTTCGCCTTATCTTGCGTTGCACAGCGATGATCCTGTGGTGTGGCAAGTCTGGAGTGAGTCGGTATTTGAAAAAGCCCGCCAAGAAAACAAACTGGTTTATGTCTCGGTGGGTTACTTCTCATGCCACTGGTGCCACGTGATGCAGCGCGAGAGTTATCGTAACCCGCAAATCGCGCAGATGCTGAACCGGGATTTTGTGCCGGTCAAGGTCGATCGCGAGTTACAGCCTGCTTTGGACGAGACGCTTATGGATTTTGTCCAGAAAACCCAGGGTCGTGGCGGTTGGCCATTGAATGTTTTTTTGACCCCCGAGGGTTATCCACTCTATGCGGTTCTGTATCTGCCACCAGATTCGTTCGCCAAGGTGATCCGGCAACTGGATGCAGTCTGGCGCGAAGACTCCGAGCACCTCACCGCAATGGTCCGACCTGTCGGCACCGACGATTTTCCGGACAGCGCTGGCCAGATTGATCCGGCTCAAGTAGCTTCTTTGGGTAAAAGTTTTGAAACGATGGCGCTGGCCTTCGCTGATACTTTCGAAGGGGGCTTTGGTGATGAATCACGTTTTCCACACGTGCCACAGCTGGAATATCTGCTGGATCGCTATCAGCACCGGGCCAGTGCACCGGTGCGTGAGGTACTGGAAAGCTCGCTCGATGCGATGGCCTGGCGCGGCCTGCGCGACCATGTGGATGGAGGGTTCTTCCGTTATACCGTAGACCCAGGGTGGAGCCAGCCGCACTTCGAGAAAATGCTTTATGACAATGCGCAGCTTGCTTCGCTGTACCTGAGAGCCGGGCAGGTATTGCAGCGTGAGGATTACATTGAGGTCGGACTCTCTACCCTGGACTTCATGGTGGATCATATGCTGAGCGATGACGAGGCCATGGTCGCGTCACTTTCGGCGATTGACACCCAGGGCCGGGAAGGGGCGTATTACCTGTTTGACCTTGAGACTTTGCAGCGGACATTACATAAAGACGAGCTTGAAGTTCTGCGCGCAACATGGTCGCTCGATAGCCCGGCGCCTTTCGAGGAGGGATATCTTCTGGTAAGTCAGTTGCCCCTGAACGAGGTTGCAAATACTCTCGGGCGGCCACTGGCCGATGTACACACGCTGCTGGCCAGTGCGATGGCAACATTGCGTACCCTGCGCCGTACCCGAGGCCTTCCGGTTGACGACAAGCAGCTGGCGGGGTGGAACGCACTGGCTCTGCAGGCTTTCGTTGCGGCATCGGTCCAGACCGGTGCTGCGCGATACACAAATATCGCCAGGGGAATCAAAGCTTATCTAGAGGAGACGCTGTGGTGCGATGGCACGCTCTACCGTGCTATAGCCAATGACGAGCCACTGGGAGTGGTCGCGCTCGCAGATTACGCTTACCTTGCCCGCGCTTTTCTGGATTTTGCCCGCTGGTCGGGAGACTCAGCCGATTTCAGGCTTGCAACCGAGGTGGCCAAGGCAGGCTGGCGTGAATTTAGGGTAGCTAACGGTTGGCGCCGCGAGCCAGATAGAGCGTTGGCTGGATCGGGACTGCACGAGATTTTCTCCGATGATTCTTTACCAGCGCCTGATGCGGTACTGGCGAAAGTCAGCCTGCAACTGGCACGTGCCGGGGCAGATCCTGCACTTTCCCGTTGGGCCCGAGCGATGCTTGACCGCGCCTATGATACTGTGGCGCAGAACCCTTTTCCCCACGCCTCCCGCCTGGCCGCACTGGCGCTGGCCCTGAGTGATGGGGGATAACCCCAAAAGGCGATTCCAGATGTCGGCTAAACAAGCTGATTTGCTATAATCGCGCCTCTTTTTTAGTTGGTGCCTGAGATGTTTGCAGGGCGCCTTTTGTGATTAACACAAGAGAGCTTCATGGCTGACAATATAAATAACGATAGGCGTCGCGTACTTACCACTGTGACCACAGGCGTTGGCCTTGCCGGCGCTGTTGCGCTGGCTGTGCCACTAGTGGCCAGCATGAAACCCAGCGCCCGTGCACGTGCGGCCGGAGCGCCGGTCGAAGTTGATATAACTGATCTGGCCCTGGGGCAAATGAAGGTTGTGGAATGGCGCGGCAAGCCAGTCTGGATACTGCGCCGTGACGAGGCCATGCTCTTGGAACTCGCCAGCATCGTGGACGATCTGTCCGATCCGGATTCGGCTGTGGTTGAACAGCAGCCGAATTATGCCCGTAACGCACACCGGTCCATTCGTCCCGATGTTTTGGTCGTGCTCGGAGTCTGCACCCATCTTGGCTGTGCGCCCAGTAAGAATTTTGACAAAGGGGCTGGGTCGGGTCTTGGCGATGACTGGGTTGGTGGATTCTTCTGTCCTTGTCACGGTTCCAAGTTTGATCTTTCCGGTCGCGTCTATAAGAACGTACCTGCCCCTACTAACCTCGAGGTGCCACCGCATACCTATGTTTCGGAAAACCTTATCGTCATAGGGATAGATGAAAAGGAGACGGCTGCATGAGCCTTCTCAACTGGATAGATGATCGCTTTCCCTTGACCAAAGTCTGGCAGGAGCATATGGCGCAATATTACGCGCCGAAAAACTTCAATTTTTGGTACTACTTCGGGTCGTTGTCTCTGCTTATGCTGGTACTGCAAATTGTCACCGGCATTGTCCTGACGATGCATTACAAGCCTGATGCCGACCTGGCGTTTGCCTCGGTCGAATACATCATGCGCGATGTACCCGGAGGCTGGTTCGTACGTTATCTGCACGGCGTCGGGGCATCGATGTTTTTCCTCACCGTATACCTGCACATGTTCCGCGCCATGCTGTATGGCTCGCACCGTCATCCGCGTGAGCTCATCTGGTTGCTAGGTATGGTGATCTACGTAGCACTGATGGCTGAAGCCTTTTTTGGCTACCTGCTACCTTGGGGCAATATGTCCTACTGGGGCGCTCAGGTCATCATCTCGTTGTTTGGCGCGATCCCTGGAATCGGGGAGCCACTGGCCGAGTGGATCCGCGGTGATTTCGTGATCTCCGATGCTACGCTAAACCGATTTTTCGCGTTCCATGTCATTCTGTTGCCCTTGTTGCTGGCATTGTTGGTCTATTTACATATTGTTGCCCTGCACAAGGTGGGTTCAAACAACCCTGATGGAATTGAGATCAAGAAAAACAAAGACAAGGATGGTATCCCTGTAGACGGGATTCCGTTCCACCCGTACTACACTGTGAAAGACACCTTTGGCGTGGCGGTCTTTATGGCCGTGTTTTTGGCCATTGTCTTTTTTGTGCCCGAACTTGGCGGCTGGTTTTTAGAGAAGGACAATTTTGCACCAGCCGATATCCTGCAGACACCGCCGGATATCGTGCCGTTGTGGTATCTCACTCCGTATTACTCCATTCTGCGGGCTGTCACCTTTGAATGGTTGCCCGGGGGCGCGAAGCTGTGGGGCGTGATCGCGATGGGTGCTGCAATTGTGATGTTCTTCTTTTTGCCGTGGTTGGATCGGGCCAAGGTTCGCTCGATTCGCTACCGTGGCTGGCTATATAAGACCTTTCTCATGCTTTTTGTGGCGACTTTTCTTATGCTCGGTTATCTGGGAACGAAGAATCCCGGACACGTCGATATTTTCTGGTTCAAGAATCTCATATGGGCGCAGATTGGCTTGGTGATGTACTTCGCGTTTTTTCTGCTCATGCCAATTTATACCCGGCTCGACCGAACAAAGCCCGAACCGGACCGGGTGAGGTAGGAGTTCATGATGAGCATGATAACAAAGCTATTACTGATCGGATCCCTACTCGTATCGCCCGCACTGTTGGCGTCTGGAGGAGGAGAAAACCTGGATTCGGTGTACATTAATCTAGCCGATAAAGGCTCGCTGCGCCGTGGAGCGCATACTTTTGTCAACTATTGCCTATCCTGCCATGCGGCCTCCTATATGCGATATGAGCGGATGGCTGCTGATCTCGAGATCGATACCCCGACGCTGGTTGATAACTTGATGTTTGCGACAGATAAGCCGGGGGAACTGATGACGATAAATATGGCATCTGAGGATGCCAAGGCATGGTTCGGGGTTGTGCCACCCGACCTCAGCCTGACCGCGCGCTCTCGTGGGCCAGACTGGATTTATACTTACCTGCGAAGTTTTTACCGTGACGAGACTACCCCGACTGGATGGAACAACACGCTCTTTCCAAGCGTTGCGATGCCCCATGTGCTGTACGAATGGCAAGGGTTGCGTGAAGCCCATTTTGACGAGTCACAGGGTGTGAGCGAGTTCAGCGGCTTCGAGCAGATCGTATCGGGCGAGATGAGCGAGACCACCTATGACGAGGCAATCAGTGATCTGACCAACTTTATGGTCTACCTCGCTGAGCCAGCCAAACTGGTGCGTTACGATATCGGTTTCTGGGTGATGGGCTTCATGCTTGTTTTTATCGGGCTTACCTACGCTTTAAAAAAGGAATACTGGCGAGACATCCATTGACGGCACACTGGTGGGGCACTATTGCACTGCGCCGGTATACAGGATAAATGCTTTGGTTAATCAACTATGAAACTCTACTCTGGACCACTTTGCCTCTACAGTCACGTTTGCCGATTTGTCTTGAGCGAGAAAGAGATTCGCTACGAAGTCATTTACTCAACGAATGGGCGTACAGATCAAGAGGTTGCCGAACTGAATCCTTACGGGGAAACACCGACATTGGTGGACCGTGATTTGGTTCTATACGACAGCATGGTCGTCAGCGAATACCTCGATGAGAAGTTTCCGCACCCACCGCTACTGCCCAGCGACCCGACTGCCCGGGCTCAGGCCCGGGTAATGGTGACCCGATTACGTCGTGACTGGCTGGATGCGCTACAGTTTTGTATCACTACCGGTACGCGCGTCGACAAGAAGTTGAGTAAAAGTCTGTGGGATGGCTTGATGGCAATGTCGAACCATTTCGGGCAGCAAAAGTATGCGCTTGGCAATGAATTCAGCCTGGTTGATTGCTACCTGGCAGCACTGTTGTGGCGGTTGCCTGTGCTGAAATTAGATCTGCCTCGACAGGCTTCGAAGATTCTTGACTACGGCGGCCGGATGTTTGATAAACCGGGTTTCCAGGCAAGCCTGAGCGAAGCCGAGCGAGAGATTCGCGCCGCTTAAGGCGCACTTCTGTTTGCCGGGTCTGATGGGATCTGATGACATTGAGGCGAGTTCAAACCGCCCTTATCTGATACGGGCGATCCGCGACTGGGCTATTGATAATCATCTGACGCCACAGTTGCTGATTAATGCCACGGTCAGTGGTGTCGAGGTGCCCAGTGAGTTCGTTGAGAACGGACAGATTGTGCTGAACGTTAGTCCTCATGCAGCGGATAATCTGGACATGGGAAATGACTTTATCTCTTTCTCAGCCCGTTTTCAGGGTGTTTCGCGGTCGGTGATTGTGCCGGTCTCAGCAGTTATTGCCGTATTTGGCCGCGAGAGCCGTCAGGGCATGTCTTTTGAAGATCTGCCCGAGGATCTCGAAACCGATGAGAATGAGGCGCTGAACGAACCGCCTGTGCGCGGTAAACCCCACCTTAAACTGGTGGACTAGTGGTTGAAAGATGTTGGGCCAGACCCGATATTGCCTTTAGGACACACTGAGTACCATTTAATGAGCACAACCCAAATGCGGGGCACTACCATTCTCTCGGTTCGCCGAGGCAATCAGGTAGTGATTGGTGGGGATGGCCAGGTCACACTGGGTGATACCCGGATGAAAGGTAACGCGCGCAAGGTTCGGCGACTGCATGATGATACGGTGATCGCGGGATTCGCGGGCGGTACTTCGGACGCGTTCACACTGTTTGAACGTTTTGAGGGCAAACTGCAAAAACATCAGGGCAATCTCACTCGCGCTGCGGTTGAGTTGTCCAAGGATTGGCGCACAGATCGTATGCTACGCCGGCTGGAGGCCCTGCTTGCAGTTGCCGATGCATCGGTGTCACTGATTCTTTCGGGTACGGGGGATGTCATAGAGCCTGAGGGCGGGATCATGGCGATAGGTTCTGGCGGCGCCTATGCTAAGGCCGCCGCCCAGGCGCTTGTTTCGGAGACCGATCTTGATGCCCGCCAGATCGTTGAGAAATCACTGAATATTGCTGCCGGTATCTGCATCTACACCAACTGCGAACTTACCATTGAAGAACTGGAGATTGCACCGAAGTGAGCTGGCGTAAGCCACCCTGGACTGACTGTGCCGGACACTTTATCTTCCTGCATTCGTAGACCCAAGAACTTTTCCAACAGAACGATACTATGTCCGAGATGACGCCCCGGGAGATTGTCGAGGAACTCGACAAGCACATTATTGGTCAGGCACACGCAAAGCGGGCTGTCGCGATCGCTCTTCGAAATCGCTGGCGGCGGGCTCAGGTGCCAGACGAATTTCTCCGCAATGAGATCACGCCAAAAAACATATTGATGATAGGCCCTACCGGGGTGGGTAAGACCGAGATTGCCCGGCGCCTAGCGCGCCTGGCCCGTGCGCCGTTTATCAAGGTCGAGGCGACCAAGTTCACCGAGGTGGGGTATGTGGGTCGTGAGGTCGATACAATCATTCGTGATCTTGTGGATATGGCGATCAAGATGAGCCGCGAGGAAGCATTGGAGCGCGTACGTCCGCGTGCTGAAGATGCTGCCGAGGAGCAGTTGCTGGATCTGCTGTTGCCACAGGCCCGCGGCGTTGACTCCGCTGATGACGCTATAGCCGTTGATCAAGAAGAGGGAGCTGGCCGCCAGCGCCTTCGCAAATTGTTGCGTGAAGGCAAGCTGGACGATAAAGAAGTCGAAATTGAAGTTGCGACTCCAAGCGTAGGGGTGGAGATTATGGGTCCGCCAGGAATGGAGCAAATGACTGATCAGTTGCAGGGCATGTTTCAGAATCTGGGTGGTCAGCGCAAGACTACGCGCAAGGTCAAGGTGCGCGAAGCATTGCGATTGCTCACCGAAGAAGAGGCCGGCGCACTCGTTAATGACGACGAACTTAAGCATGAAGCACTTGAGCGGGTAGAGCAGCATGGTATTGTTTTTCTTGACGAGATTGACAAGATTGTTGGCCGCAGCGAGGCCCAGGGTGCCGATGTGTCTCGCGAGGGCGTCCAGCGCGATCTGCTACCGCTGATTGAGGGCTGCACCGTCAGCACCCGCAATGGCATGATCAAGACCGATCATATTTTGTTTATTGCCTCGGGTGCTTTTCAGATGAATAAGCCCTCGGATCTGATACCGGAACTGCAGGGTCGATTGCCAATACGGGTTGAACTGGATGCGCTGGACGCCGGCGATTTTGTTCGCATCCTGACCGAACCGGATGCTTCGCTGACCGAGCAGTACGCTGGGCTGATGGCGACCGAAGGGGTCAGCCTGGAGTTTGCGCCGGACGGTATCGAGCGAATAGCCGAAGTGGCGTGGCAGGTTAATGAACGGATCGAGAATATTGGCGCGCGGCGACTGCATACCGTCATGGAGCGCTTGCTGGAGACGATTTCGTTTGCAGCGGCCGATCGCTCAGGACAAGTGGAGTTGGTCGATCGGGACTATGTGGATCAACACCTGGTTGATCTCGCCGAGGATGAGGATCTCTCGCGCTACATTCTCTAGATTCTCCAGCGCAATAATCTGGCGGTAGCCGTATACTGGATCGTCCACCCTCGCCGGGGAGGACACGGATGGCGGTACTGCTGATAGATGGACTCAACCTGATACGCCGAATTCATGCTGGTGTACCGGATGCGGCGAAGGATCGTGACGATGGAGTGCTGACAGCCTGCGTGGCGTCGGCACGCCGGGCTTTGCGTCGGCATCATCCCAGTCACGTAATTCTGGTAATGGAAGGCCAAGAGCTGAGTTGGCGTTCCCTGGAGTATCCGGATTACAAAAAGAATCGGGTCGGGATGCCAGAAGATCTTCGAGCCAATCTGCCGATTATTCTCGCGGCCCTCGCTGGGATTGGGGTCAATGCCCTGTCTGCAGAAGGCTTTGAGGCAGATGATCTCATCGGCTCGATTGCTGCCCGTACCGCTACGAAGGGTGTTTCTGTCGTCATTTTGTCCACGGACAAAAGTTTTTGCCAGTTGGTCTGTGATCATATTGCCGTTCACGATCACTTCAATGATGTGGCGCACGACAGTCTTTGGATACGTGATCGTTTCGGAGTCGAACCCGTGCAACTGGTCGATCTCTTCAGCCTGGCGGGTGATCCCTCACTGGGACTACCAGGCATTCGTTCGGTCGGAGTGCACACTGCAGCCCGACTGTTACATGACTACGGTGGCCTCGATGGCGTGATCAAAGCAGCTCCACAGATTGGAGGGAAACTCGGTGAGAAACTGCGTGCCGGGCTGGATGGTATCGCACTAACCCGCCGGCTCGTCGCCTTGCGTCAGGACGTCGACCTTGGGGCTAATCTGCATGACTTTCGCTGGCTGCCATCGATGACGCATGATGCAAGGGGGAGCTCTTCCTAGAACTCAGAGGCTTTGATTCCAGAAAGTGTGAACTGGCTATTCCGGATGTGACTATCAGTCAAGATTCTTATGGTTACGACCGGATAATTTTTGATACTTTAGCGGTAACTATAGGAGTACTGCGGGATTATCATTTGGCTCGAATAGTATATCTCGGGTCAGAATCTGCAATCTTTTTTGCCTCACGGCATTACCATGGTGGAATAAGATATTGCGATTTTTCGGCAATTCTATTGGTTAGCGTTATATTCGAAATAATTGAATTATCTTTATATGTGAGGCGATAGATCAAGTGATGCAGATCGAAACCAATCAGGACCGCCTGTGGTCCACACTGATGGAATTGGGTAAGCTTGGTGAAACCGACAAGGGTGGCTGTAACCGTGTTGAGTTTACAGTGCTTAACAAGGAAGCGCGGGACCGGTTTTGCTCCTGGGCGCGCGATGCTGGCTGTCAAATTGTAATTGACGGCTTTGGCAACATTCGCGCGCGCCGACGGGGTAAAAATCCGGATGCACCGACTGTTATGTGTGGATCACACCTGGATACCCAGCCTACGGGCGGTAAATTCGATGGCGTTTATGGCGTTTTGGGTGGCTTGGAAGCAATTCGCGCGCTCAATGATGCGGGTGTTGAAACTGAAGCAACCATCGAAGTCGTGGTTTGGACAAACGAAGAAGGTTACATCTTCCAGCCCATGATGGGTTCAGCCGTCTGGACGGGTATGATCCCACTGAAGGAAGCGTTGGAAATGCGTGACGAGAAGGTTGACTTCAAAATCTGTGAGGGCCTTGAGCGCATGGGTTATGTCGGTACAGCGCCGTTGATGGAGCGCGAAAAAGTGGCTTGTTATCTTGAACTGCACATTGAACAGGGACCTGTTCTTGAGAATGCTGATGAGTGGATCGGTGTCGTGGACAGCACGCAGGGCCAACACTGGTATGATCTTCAGCTTAACGGAACAGAAGCCCACGCTGGTCCAACCCCCATGGCTTTGCGCAAAGACGCCCTGATGGGGATGAGCCGTATCGCGCTTGAAGTGGACAGAATAGCTCGCGACAACATGCCAGCTTGTGGCACAGTTGGATTTGTAGAGGTATTCCCCAATTCCCGCAACACCATTCCTGGGCGCGTGAAATTCACAGCCGACCTGCGCCATCCCGACCCGGAAAAGCTGGCTGCAATGGATAGAGAATTTCGGATTATTGCCAATGATATAGCTGTTGAAATGAGCTTAAAACTTAGTCTCAACGAGTTCACGTTTATTAAACCGCTGCAATTTAACCAGCCGCTTGCCGACGCAATTGAACAAGCCGTTATCGCGACCGAAAAACCATATCGTCGGATGTTCACAGGTGCCGGCCATGATGCGTGCAACATTGCGCGTTTCCTGCCAACTGCGATGATTTTCATCCCCTGTCGTGATGGTATCAGCCACAATGAAAGTGAATGGGCAGAGTCTGATCACTGCAAATCTGGCGCAGACGTTTTAGCAAACACCCTAATGGCTGCAGCAAACGGGCGAGTAAAGTACGAGTAACTGTGATGATAAGAAATGATCTAGGCGGCCCTCAGAACATATTCTATTCCACCAGCAATATTGTGCCGCTGCCGTTGATTGTGCGGGCGGAAGGTATCTGGATGTATGACGATGAGGGTAACGATTACATCGATGTTTCATCTGGCCCCGTCGTCAGCAACATCGGACACGGCAACGTCAGGGTGGCCGAGGCTATGGCTGAGCAAGCGAGGACAATGGACTTTGCTTATTCCCGGGTGTCACGCCACCAGCCAAATATTGAGCTGACACGGCGTATCGCCGAACTGGCAGGCCCCGGGTATGAACGGGTTTGCCTGGCCTCTGGCGGATCGGAAGCCATGGAATTAGCACTCAAGTTCCTGCGCCAGTATATGGTGGCCAAAGGGCAGTTCAAAAAGCAGCGAATCATTACGCTGGCACCATCGTATCATGGCGGCACCATCGCCACACTGGCTATCACAGGCGATGATACGCTTGGTCCGTTCATCGATGGATTTGCGGTTAAATCCGAACGCATCCCAGCCCCACTTCAATACAGGGTGCCAGATGGCCATACGCAGACAAGTTACCGCATGGAATGTGCCGAAGCACTTGAGACGGCAATCCTAAAACTGGGTGCAGAAAATGTTTTGGCCTTTGCCGTTGAGCCTGTAGGAGGTCTGGCCACTGGTGCACAAATGCTTTCCGAGGATTACGCCAATCGGGTGCGGGAAATTTGCACCAAGCATGGCGTCTACCTTGTTTATGACGAGATTCTGTGTGGCACAGGACGCACAGGCCGTTTTCTGGCCAGCCATGCATGGCCCGACGCACATGCCGAAATCGTGGTCCTGGCAAAAGGGCTTGGGTCAGGTTATGCGCCGTTAAGCGCGGCACTATTGCCTGCAACAATGGTTGATGAACTGGCTGATCTGACTGGGTTCAACTTTTCTCATACCTACAGTGCAAACCCTGTGGCTTGCGCAACGGGCATAGCTGTGCTTGATGAATATGAACGCTATGGTCTGGTTGCGGCGGCTGCCGAACGCGGCGCAACCTTGAAGACACGTTTGGACAAACTGGCTGATAAGCATCCTTGTATTGGTGACATTCGTGGTGAAGGCCTGTTGATGGCGGTGGAACTGGTGACAGACCGTGAAACCAAGACATCCTACCCGGCCTCCTTCCCACCGACTGAGCATGTTCGCATTTGCGGCCTGGAACGCGGTTTGATTATCTACTCTCGTCGTACGGAAAATGGTCGATATGGTGATTGGTTCATGGTGGCGCCACCGTTGACCATCACGGAAGATGAGTGTGATGAAATGATTGCCCGGCTTGACGTTACGCTGAGTGATTTTGAATTTGCCGCACAGACCCATATAGCTAAAGGAATTGATTGATGTCTAGGAAAGTAGCAATTGTGACCGGTGCATCATCAGGTATCGGAGCTGCCATTGCTGTGGCACTGGCCAAAGCAGGGTGCAATGTCGTGACCACCTATGGGGGCAATCAGGATGGTGGCGAGGCGACGGCTACAATTTGCAAAAGTGAAGGTGTTGAGGCGATCACTGTTAAAGTCGATATTTCTTCCGATGAAGACTGCCGGGCTGTTGCACAAGCTGCTCTCGACAAATGGGGTCGAATTGATGTGCTTGTCAACAATGCGGGCACCACACGCTTCGCTGATGCCACAGACTTGAATGCAATAAACTCCGATGATTTCGAGCGAATTTTTGCCGTCAATGTGACAGGTTGTTATCAGATGACACGCGCTGCTGCTGATCATCTTCGAAACGCGAAGGGCTCGGTGGTTAATATCTCGTCCCATTCCGGTTTTTCGGGTATTGGATCATCTATTGCTTACGCGGCTTCGAAAGGCGCATTGAACACCCTCACACTTAGCCTGGCACGTTCACTCGCTCCACAGGTACGCGTCAATGCAGTCTGCCCCGGTTTTGTAGACACAGGCTGGATGGCTGCCAGGCTGGACGCCGAGGCGCTAAACAATTTTAAAGACAAGGCGGCGAAAATCACGCCACTCAAACGAATTCCCACGGCGGAAAACATCGCGGAAGCTGCCCTTTGGTTCACCCTGGGATCAGTACCCGCTACAGGACAGTTACTCGTTGTTGATAGCGGCACACACCTGACCGTTGCTGACCCACTCTAACTATTAGGAAAATTCTCATGCCAAGAAATATATATGCACCCGTCGATGCCGCCAAGGTGGCTCGGTTTTCTGACGTTGCCACATTCCTGCGTACCAAACGTGTAGATGTCAATGAAGACATTGATATCGGTTTGTGTGGTGTGCCGTTTGATATCGGCCTGAACTATCGTACAGGCCCCCGCGAAGCCCCCGGCGCGGTGCGCCACCACAGCCGCATTATTCGCGAGGTTCACCAGACGACGGGTATCCAGCCTCATGAAATGTGTAACATTGCCGATATTGGCGATGCCCCGGTAAACCCACTGAGCAAGGATGAATCCATTGCGAATATCGAAAAGTATTTTGCCAATCTAAAGGTAAATAACATTCGGCCCATCGCTGTTGGAGGCGATCACACAATCCCCACGCCCATCTTGCGTGGAATTGCCGCTGATGAGCCTGTGGGTATTTTGCATGTAGACGCACACGCCGACACATTGGATGAGTTTTGCGGTGATCGCGTCAACCACGCAACGTTTATGCGCCGTGTCTCTGAAGAAGGTCTGATTGATCCTAGCCGCGTGGTTCAACTTGGCTTGCGCGGTAGCCGATTCAGCCCGCATGACATTCAGTTTGGTATCGATGCCGGTTGGACCGTTATCACTTATGATGATTACGAACAAATGGGTCGGGCGGCTGCCATCAAACTGATCAACCAAACTTTGGGTACCGGCAATACCTATGTTTCCATCGATATCGACGGTCTTGATCCTACGGAATGCCCTGCGACACCAGTACCGGAAGTTGGTGGCATCTCAGCTCGTGACATGCAAGTGATTTTGCGATCGCTGCAAGGCGCCGACATCGTTGGTGCAGACATTTCCGAGATTGCGCCATGCTTTGACAACCCCACAGGCATTACATCTATCATCGCGGCGAACCTGATGTTCGAACTGGTGTGCATCATGGCATATGCCATCGATCAAGCCCGTTGATGCGACGAGATGTTTTGGTGAGGCTTCATGAGCTTTCATGGCAGTATTGCCAAACAGATTCCCATCTGAAACCAGGATTTGTGCGCCTCTTGTTAGCTGTCCTCAACAACCGATTTTTTGACGCCAATACTTTGCTCAATGAAGTGAGCGCATAGGATGGATTAATGTCCCTCCCCCTAAAACTCATGCCCATAGAGCTATCGTTACCACTCTTTTTCACCCTGATCACAGCGGAGCCTTGCCTATTTACCTCGCTGGCCTGCGAGGTTTCTCTTTAATACCCTTATCCGCTGCTAATTGATGCCTCCAGGCCAACCGATATCCTGGCGCATCTACGCAATACAGCAATATTGATATGGGTTGAGATGGAATGCGTCTTTGAATCAACTAAATAAGCTTGACTGTGGCGGTGCTCTACTGCCTATCAGTCAGCCTGTCGGCGTAGCTCCCCTTCAATGACACGTTGTTCTCCCGTCTCGTCAAGGCGCAGGTAGCGCAGGGACATGGCCTGCCCGTCATCGTGCAGTGTACGTGTATAGGAGAAAAGCTCGAACTCTCCTTGTTCGTTGATCAGCAGGCCGAGAATTTTCATGCTCTTGCCTGTGAAACGGGCCCACATGTAGGGGTCGCCCTGCAACGGGTCGAGTGGTTGCTTGCCGCCGAACACGTTAATCTTTTGCGCGGCTGCATAGATATGATCGCGCTTGGTTGGTACAAAATCGATCGTATATTCCTTGCGCTTACCTGACTTCGCCTTGGTAGTAGACCAGTTGATGCGAAAACCCTTTTTGTGTTTGCTGATATCCACTACGATCCCACGGCTATTTGCAGTGCCTTCAGTGTTGCCAACGATCGCACTGCTACCGGCATAGTGTCCGACAAAGGAGTCGAAGTCAGCGGCCAGGGTGCTCAGACTGAAGGTCAGTATCATGGCTCCAGCGAGCCAACGCAAAGGGCTGCAAAGCGTGAGGTCCAGTGTTTTCATGATGTTCAGTTTTCCTTTTCCAGAATTTCGATGCGGTCACTGTCAGCGAGATCTACTGCCAGGCCACCAATGGTGGTAAAGCGCCGACCGTCAACCGCCTTTTTGTAGGCCTGGTAGTTCAAGGTTGTACCTTGGCTGTCTATCACACGGATATTAATGATGCGGTGCTGTTCTTGCCAGTGCAGGACAAAAACCAGTGCCGATATCGCGATCACCAATCCCAGCAAAGAGTAGGCGACCATAGGGGCTGAAATCCCCCCCTTGTCAGGGGCAGGAGCTGCTGACGCCTCGGCAGGCTGACTCTTGGTTCGAAAGACCAGCGCAACTACCAGTATCACAGCAAGCGTAAATAGGATCTTGGTCAGCACGTGTCGGTTGGGGCCCCCGGGGGCAACTGCAGATAGAATCCTCGTGATTCTATGCTGTTCATCACAGCAGCGGGGTCTGCTGCTGCCAGGTTGACGTGCGGCGTCAGATCCAATTCCATCACCTGCTGTAGCTTGCCGAGCTGGCCCAGCAGCGCTTTGGGGAGCTCAGTGAGCGCTTCAGCCGAAGCAACATACAGGTAGGTGTCCTGCCTGCGCATGCCTTTGTAGACCACACATTTCACTAGCGTTGGTCTAGATCAGGAGCGGTTGATCGGCGCTATGGGTCAGTCGTTCTTGCGATTTCCGCCCCATAACCAGGCCCAGCCCGATTGTTTCTCGGTATGTTCGCGCTGAGAGACAGCAGTAAACGGGCGCTCTTCCTTGCCGACGTAGAGTTGGCGTGGCCGGCCGATCCGGCTCTCGGAAGATTCCATCATTTCTTTCCAGTGGGAAATCCAGCCCACGGTGCGGCCGATGGCAAATACCACTGTAAACATATTGGTTGGAAAGCCTAATGCACGCAGGATGATTCCAGAGTAGAAGTCGACGTTTGGATAAAGCTTCTTGTCAACGAAATAGGGATCGTTGAGGGCGATCTGCTCAAGCTCTAGGGCCAGGTCCAGTGTCGGATCCTGGATGCCGAGTTCTTTCAGTACCTCGTGACAGGTATCACGCATTACTGTGGCCCGCGGGTCGTAGTTCTTATATACCCGATGGCCAAAACCCATCAGTCGAAACCGGTCGTCCGGGTCCTGAGCCTTCTTGACGAATTTCTGGATCCGGTCCTTGGTGCCGATCTCTTCAAGCATGCTCAATACCGCTTCGTTGGCGCCCCCATGAGCGGGGCCCCACAATGAAGCAATGCCTGCGGCCACGCAGGCGAACGGATTGGCATCCGAGGAGCCGGCGAGACGCACCGTGGAGGTCGACGCGTTTTGTTCATGATCTGCATGCAAGATCAGGATGCGGTTAATAGCGCGGGCCAGCACCGGGTTAACTTCGTAATCTTGTGTCGGTACACCGAACATCAGTCGGAGTAGGTTTTCCGAGTAGGTGAGATCGTTACTGGGTTGAATGAATGGCTGACCCAGAGAGTATTTGTAGGCGTAGGCGCCGATGGTCGGCATCTTCGCGATCAACCGGTGGGCGGCCGACATGCGCTGCAGTGGATCGTTGATATCGGTACTGTCGTGGTAGAACGACGACAAGGCGCCAACCACCCCAACCATGATAGCCATCGGGTGGGCGCTGCGCATGAACCCGCTGTAGAACCGCGCCAGTTGTTCGTGCAGCATGGTGTGGCGGGTAATGTCACCGTCGAACTGCTCCTTTTCTTCCGGAGACGGTAGCTCGCCGTGCAGAAGCAGGTAACAGACATCCATGAAGTCGGTATTCTTGGCAAGGTCGGCGATGGCATATCCCCGATGCAGCAGAATTCCGGCCTCACCGTCGATATAGGTGATCTCCGATGAACACGATGCGGTAGAGGTAAATCCGGGATCATAGGTAAAGGCGCCGGTCTGACTGTAGAGCTTGCGGATATCGATTACCTTAGGGCCAACGGCGCCATGCAGGATAGGTAACTCCCAAGACTCACCAGTCTCGTTATCAGTCAGAGTGAATGAGTGGCGTACCGCCTGCGCCAGGTCATTATTCTGAGTTTGTATCGCTTGCGGCATAACAGCGTCCTCGAATGGGCTAATAATCAGTATTAATATGATTAATAGTTATATAAATTAACTTCGTCTATATTTATACGTAATCCCCATAAAATGATAGTCTTGACAGGGGAAAACAGTGTAAAAAACCTTGCGTGCACCGTCATTTTAGGGGAGTTTATTTTCTTTATTCTGTATAAAAAACAATTATTTAGAATCTCTAGGTCGCAGCCTAAAGGCTTTCTGGGAAGGTATTAAAGGCGCCATGGACTGCCAGTCGTTTTCTGTCGAAACGCCCAGTGCAGGTACGATCCGAGGGCTTCGCTGGGGATCGGCTGATGGAATCCCAACGCTGGCTGTGCATGGCTGGCTGGATAATGCCGCGAGTTTTTTGCCGATTGCGCCTTATCTCGCCGATCTTAATCTGGTGGCGATTGATCTGCCGGGTCATGGTTTTTCACAGCACCGGCCCGAAGGTGCGCGTTACCATTTAATGGACTACCCGCCAGCCGTGCTCGAGGTCGCTGATGCTCTGGGTTGGAAAGAGCTGGTGCTGCTGGGGCATTCCTTGGGTGGTGCAATCTCAACCACGGTGGCTGTAGCAGCGCCCACACGTATTCGGGCAATGATGCTCATCGAAAACCTCGGTCCAGTGTCCCAAACGGCCGATGGCGCTCCGGGGCGGTTGCGTGACTCGATCGCAGCTTACGCCAAGCTTCGCGATAAGACTCCAGCTCTGTATCCTGACCTTGAGCCGTTAATTATGGCGCGTGCACGACTTGGCAATATGGGCCACAAAGCCGCACAAGCTTTGGTAAGTCGCAACCTTGCCAAGGTCGAAGGCGGCTATAGCTGGCGCAGCGACCCACGGCTGCGACTGCCGTCACCTGTATTTCTAACCGAGTCGCAGGTATTGGCCTATCTCGGCGCCATTGAGACGCCCACCCAGGCGCTGCTCGCCAACGATGGCCTGCTGGCCAAATCTGAAACTTTGACAACTCGCCTTGCATCACTACAAGCCGCGAGCGTGCAATGGTTGAGCGGAACGCATCACCTGCATATGGATGATCCCGAGCCGGTAGCGACGGCCATTTTGGACTTTCTGTTAAGGCTTGATTAATTCGATCAGCCAGCCTCTCGGGGCTGATTCTGGAACAGCGTCTCCAGCAGTTTGTGCTGGATCTCGATACCAACCGCATCGGTTGCGCGTGGGTGGTTGTGCAGGATCACGATAACCCAGGTGTTTCCAGATGGGTCAATGGCGTATCCGGCCAGCGTACGTACATGGCGCAGCAGGCCTGTCTTTAATCGAAGCCGACCGGGCTGGGCAATTCCGTAAAAACGCCGGCGCAATGAGCCATCGACTGTCGCGATTGGCAGTGAACTGATGAATTCAGGCCACCAGGGCTCGGCGGTTGCTTTTTCCAACAGTGTGGCCAGGCCTGTAGCGCTGAGTCGCGCATCTCGGGAGAGCCCGGCACCATTGTCGATATGCAAAGCTGGCATCAATACACCGCTGGCGTCCAGCCAGTTCTCGATAACTTTGGCACCTTTGGCCGGAGTTGCCGGGGTCACCACAAATTCGCTAGCGAGGGTTAGCAGTAGATTACGCGCCATCACGTTATTACTGAATTTGTTGGTGTGCCGAATGATATCTGTCAGAAATACGGAATCGAGAGTTCCAAGAACTTTGGCATTTGTCGGGGTTTTACCGTATATCCAGTTGCCCGACAGCGTACCGCCCAGTTCCTGCCATAGGGCCTTGAAAACTCCGTAGACGTACTGGCCATGGGGCAGCAGGGTGCGTCGCAGGGTGCTCTGGCCGCAGTTGGCGGGATACGTGCCGCCCAGTTGCACATCCGTTTGCTGTGTGTGGGTAGTAGACTCAAGGGTGATCCGGTGCAGTCGATTGGCGCAGTTGGTCTTGTCTTGTTTAACTGAATTCACCAGGCGCAGGGTCGTGGCAGCAGGATCAGCATGGACCGCAAGCCGCCCCAACCGCGAATCAAATACCAGTGAGGTAGCACCAAAGTTCACCAGCAGTGCGCTGGGCAGCGTGTTGTAGCTACGTTGATATTTGCCGTCGATGGCTTTTTGGCCGATAGCCTTGCGATCAAACAGGCTGTCATCGAGTATCAGGTTGCCCTGAATATGGGTTAACCCGCGTTCGCGCAACTGGCGCGCCAATAGCCAGAAACGTTCTATGACCAACCAGGGATCGCCACCTCCGCGCAGGATCAGGTCGCCATGCAGCGTATCGTCCCGCAAGGTACCATCAATAAGCATCTCGGTCTGCCAGCGGTGTTGGGTGCCAAGTAGATTAAGTGCAGCCGCGGTTGTGACCAGTTTCATGACTGATGCGGGGTTGCGTGGCGTGTGGCTCTGGTGGGTGATCTGTGATCCCTGGGAACCCACGCGCCTGATGACCACGCTGATCGAGTTGAGCGCGATACCGTTGGCCTGCATCAATTGGGCGACCGATTCCGGTAGGGTAGCGCCGGCGCTTGGCGATGCAAAAACGGTGGCAAGCAGCACGCTGACCCGAATAAGTGACTGCACCTTCATAAGTGAAATTCTAAACTTCTGCCACAAATACTGAAAATTTCCGCAAAGACAGTGCATTGTGGCATGGTCAGCGTTGCTATAATGCGCTCCCGCCACAAAGCCTCACACCAGATTTTTATTGAGTCATGACAAAAAAAAGCATCTTCCGGATCATTTTTCACAACCAGGGAAATATCTACGAGGTTTATGCTCGCGAGGTTTCCCAGGGCGGCATGTATGCTTTTGTTGAGGTCGGCGAGATCATTTTTGGTGAACGATCCAAGCTGGTAGTCGACCCATCCGACGAAAAACTCAAGAGTGAGTTCTCGGGCGTGAAGCGCACCTATATTCCGCTGCACGCCATAGTGCGTATTGATGAGGTCGAAAAAGAAGGGCAGGCTAAGATTGTGCCTGCTGGCGAATCCAAAGGGGGCAATATCGCCTCCTTCCCGATGCCGATCAAGCCGCCCGGATCGTAGCCGTTCTCTTCAGGGCGCGTTTGATGCAGGCCAGGCGCAGCGCACGCCAGTCCCGTCAAGACCACAGTAACCACCCGGATTTTTGGCGAGGTATTGCTGATGGTAATCCTCGGCATAGAAGAATCTTCCGCCCGGCGCAAATTCAGTTGTAATCTCGGCAAAGCCGGCATTGCGCAATGCCTCTTGGTATCGAGTAGCTGTGTCATGGGCCATGCGGATCTGTTCTTCATTGCTGGTGTAGATGGCCGAGCGGTACTGAGTACCAATGTCGTTGCTCTGGCGCATGCCCTGGGTAGGGTCGTGCGATTCAAAAAAGACTTTCAGTAGTTGGGTATAACTTATCTGCTGGGGATCAAAGATTACCAGCACCGCCTCAGTATGGCCGGTCATCCCTGAGCAGACTTCCTGGTAGGTGGGGTTGGGCGTGCTGCCCCCGGCGTAACCTACGGCCGTCGTCAATACGCCATCGAGTTCCCAGAAGCAACGCTCCGCCCCCCAGAAGCAGCCTAGTCCAAAGACCGCCTGTTCGGCGTCTTCAGGAAAGGGCGGTTTAAGCGGTGCGCCATTCACATAGTGTTGTTTTGCGACGGGCATTGACTCTGCCCGCCCAGGCAGCATCTGGTCCGACGAGGGAATCACTGCGCTTTTTTGGAAGATCATGTATTCGTGCCTGAGGTTTGGTGCTAAGTTTAGTGGCTGTTGCCAGCCACGCAGCGTGCGGTGCTCACCCGTGCCTGGCCTGCGTAGTCGTTGAAGTGGGCGATAGAGCCAAGGCCAGCGCCCAATAGCAATTCATCCAGTGCAGGTCGCTGGTCATGGCCGTGTTCCAGTGCCAGCATCCCACCAGGCTTTAGGCAGTCGCTGGCACCCGCGCAAATCTGTCGGATGGCGCTAAGGCCATCAGGGCCAGAAAAAAGAGCCTCTCGTGGCTCAAAAACGGACGGACCCCGTTCCAGTGCCGGATCACCTTCACACACGTAGGGTGGATTGCTGACGATGATGTCGAAGGCTTGCCCTTGGAGCGGGACTAGCCAGTCACCTAGCTCAAACGTGACCTCAAGGTTCAGACGCATAGCATTGTTGCTTGCCTGGGCGAGCGCCTGTCTGGATGAGTCCGTTGCCACGATACGCGCAAGGGGGCGTTCGCTGGCAAGTGCCAGTGCGATGGCGCCGCTGCCGGTGCCGAGGTCCGCGATATCGACCGGTGAATCGGTCGGTATGGCATCGAGCACTGCTTGCACCAAGATCTCGGTTTCGGGCCGTGGCACCAGGGTGTCCTGACTAACAGCAAGATCCAGCGACCAGAACTCTTTGTGTCCTAGGATGTACGCAATGGGTTCCCCGGTACGGCGGCGTTCGACCAGTGCCAGCAGTTGTTGTGCTCGTGTCGAGCTTATGGCTTTTTCAGGATCGCAGGCAAAAGTCGTGCGATCAATGCCGCAGGCGGCTTGCAGTAGAATTTCGGCATCCAGACGCGGCGAATCGCTTTGCCCGGTCAGTGCCTGACATGCCCGGTGCAATAGTGCCAAGGCGGTCGATTCAGCCACGATTCATCGTCGCCAACAGATCTGCCTGGTGTTCGGCAATTAACGGCTCGATGACTGGCTTCAGATCTCCAGACAGGACCTCATCGAGTTTGTATAGCGTCAGGTTGATGCGGTGATCAGTGACGCGGCCTTGTGGAAAATTGTAGGTTCGGATGCGCTCGGAACGGTCACCGCTACCAACCAGATTGCGTCGGTTTTGCGCTTCTTCACTTTTTTGCTGACTGATTTTTGCTTCGAGCAGGCGTGAGCGCAGGACCGACATGGCTCGTGCTTTATTTTTGTGCTGCGAGCGTTCGTCCTGGCACTCCACAACGACGCCCGTGGGCAGGTGGGTGATCCGCACTGCTGAATCGGTACGATTCACATGCTGGCCGCCGGCCCCGGAGGCGCGAAAGGTGTCTATCCGCAGATCGACGGTGTTGATCTCGACATCATTGATCTCGTCGGCTTCAGGCATGACTGCAACGGTACAAGCCGAGGTATGTATCCGTCCCTGTGCTTCGGTTTCGGGAACGCGCTGTACGCGGTGGGCGCCGGATTCAAACTTCAGCTGTGAGTAGGCGCCGCGTCCGGCAACACGACTGATGATCTCCTTGTAACCGCCGTGCTCACCTGGACTCTGGCTTACGACCTCGACCTGCCAGTTGCGTTTCTCCGCATAGAGGTTGTACATGCGAAAGAGGTCGCCGGCAAAAAGCGCAGCTTCGTCGCCGCCCGTGCCGGCCCGCACTTCGAGAAAGATGTTACGTTCGTCGTTAGGGTCACGTGGAATGAGCAACTTGCGAAGCGCCTGCTGGCTCTGCTCTAGCTCGGATTGCAACCGCGACATCTCATCATGAGCCATGCGCCGGATCGAGGGGTCACCATCTTCCAGCATGCCACGGGTTTCGGATAGTTCTCCATCTAGGATCTGGTAGCGCTGAAAACGCTCCACCACGGGACTAATGTCGGCGAGTTCGATCGACAAATCACGAAATGAGTTCTGGCGGGCAATCACCGTAGGATCTGAGAGCAGCGCGTTGATCTCTTCTTGGCGCTCAAGCAGGCGCTCGAGTTTGACTCGCATCGTCGGGTTCATGTTCAGGGGGCGAGCTTGAACAGTCGCCGGACAGTGCTGATCAGGCTGGTATTGCCTTCCTGGCCAGCCTGTTTGAGTGCCTGACTGGGCGCGTGGGCAAATTTACGCGAGAGATTGCGGGCGAAATGCTCCAGAACCTGTTGTGGATTCTCACCGTTGGCAAGGCGCCGCTGGGCGTCTTCCAACTCAGTCTCACCGAGTGCTTCTATCTTGTCGCGCAAAGAACGGATAGTTGGTACCGAATCCAGCGAGCGCATCCAGTGCATAAAGCGCATGACTTGCAGGTCGATGATTTTCTCGGCTTCAACTGCCGCTTCCTGGCGTGAGGCTTGGTTGGCAGTGACGACGTTTTGCAGATCATCGACCGTATACAGGAAGACATCATCCAGTTCGCCCACCTCGGCCTCGATATCACGGGGAACCGCAAGATCGATCATGAATATGGGTCGATGCCGCCGTTTGCGCAGCGCGCTTTCGACGGTGCCCTTGCCGAGGATCGGCAGAGTGCTCGCGGTCGAAGCTACGATAATGTCGGCTTCATGTAGTCGGGCGGGTATCTCAGCGAGCGAGATGGCCTCGCTACCTAATTGGCTGGTGAGTGCCTGGGCCCGCTCAATAGACCGATTGGCGACGATAATGTGGCGAACTTCATTCTGCTTGAGATGGCGCGCCACCAGTTCGATGGTTTCTCCGGCACCGATCAGCAATACTGTTTGTTCCTGCAGTCGCGAGAATATCCGCCTTGCCAGATCTACCGCTGCAAAGGCCACGGATACCGCGTTGGCACCTATGGCGGTATCTGTACGGATTTGCTTGGCAACCAAGAAGGTGTGCTGGAATAGACGGTTGAGGATCTTGCCGGTAGTTCCTGCCTGGTGAGCGACCGAAAAGGCCGATTTCATTTGCCCAAGAATCTGAGGTTCTCCAAGTACCATGGAGTCCAAACCTGAGGCCACGCGAAAGGCATGCTGAACTGCCTGTTCCCCGGGCAGCGTATAGGTTGAGCTATTCAGGGCATCTTCAGGTAGATCACCGTATTCACGAAGCCAGTTAAAAACCGGGGCAGTTGCTACCCGCTCCTGACGACAATAAATCTCGGTTCGGTTGCAGGTCGATAAGATAGTTGCCTCTTGGACCTGCGGGTTTGCCACAAGGGAACGAACCGCGTCCGGTAATTGTTCCGGCGAAAACGCGGTTCGTTCACGCAGGGTAACCGGCGCCGTGCGGTGATTGAGGCCTAGAGTGAGAAGATACATGGAATCAATATTTTACGTTTTTTGGATGCAATTTTCACTGACCTCGAGCCTATCTAAGACCGTTAGTGCCAAGCACTGGGCAAAAACCACCCTGGCGGATCGAGGCGCCTTCACCGTTAGGGCAACGATTCTGCTATTCTGAGTGATTGAGCGCCGATGGGCGTTTGTTTGCGAGCTTTACGTGACACACTTCAAATTTTCCGCGACTGGCCTGCTATGCAGCTTACTGGCATTGGCCGGTTGCGTCGGCGTTGCGCCGACACCCAATAGTGCCAGTGCGCAAGAGCAGCGCCCGCTGGTGGTGGCCGGTCTTTCCCAGGATCTGATCTTTGAATATCTGCTTGGCGATGTAGCGGCCCGTCGCGGCGATCCGGTCACTGCGGCACAAGCTATGGCCCGCGCAGCAATACTTTCAGGCAACGCGCGGATCACGGTACGTGCTTTTGCCTTGGCCATAGAAGTGGGCGAGTTTGAGCGGGCCCTGGAACTCAGCGAACTGCTGATATCGATTACCCCGGAGGATCCAGGGGCCCTGACTATGCGGCTACAGGCCTTGATTATGCTCGACCGTGGGCAGGCTGTGTTCGATGCGTTAGTAGAGTTGATCGACACGATGCCCGAAAAAACGGCTGTCCTGTTGAAGCATATTGCACAGATCCTGGGGCAACAGGCGGATCCGGGTCGTTGGCTGGGTTTGATGCAGCGCATCGCCACTCATTACCATGAACTTGATTCAGCACAATGGGCAACCGCATGGCTTGGCTACCGTGTTGGTGATGAGGAGGCAGCACAAGCGGCGCTTGACCTGGCCATGGAGTTGACACCCGGGTGGGAGGAAGCTGCGCTGCTGAAGTTTTCATATCTTAGCGAGCACGGTGACCGCGAGCAAGTAAGGGCTTACGCCAACGAGTATCTTAATGCCTTTGCTGATCGGCCTCGGTTTCGTCTGGCTTATGCCCGGTTGCTGGCACAATGGAACGAGAATAGTGCGGCGCTTGCACAGTTCGAGAAACTGCTCGAATCTGACCCAGACAGTATCGATGCCCTGTACGCAGCCGGCGCACTTAACCTCGATCGCGGTGATCTGGTTCGTGCCCGTGAGCATTTTGAGCATGTATTGGTGCTTTTCCCCAACGAGGATCGCGCTCGACTTTATCTGGGTCGAATCGCCAGTGAACAGGGAGACTACGATTCCGCGCTGACATTATTGCGAGAGGTGGTTTCACGGGAGTTGTATTTCGACGCGCAAATGCGCGTTGGTTTTGTCCTCGCAGATGCTGGGCGTATCGATGAGGCCTTGGAACATCTGGCTGATGTCACACCAAAGTCACGCGATGAGCAGGTGCGAGTGTACCTGGCACGCGAACAAGTGCTGCGCGACAGCGGCCAGCCGGAGCAGGCGCTGAAGCTGTTGGATGCGGCGCTGGTCGATCTGCCGGATAACCCCGATCTGCTCTATGCCCGAGGCCTCGTGACCGCGATGCTGGATCAAGTGATAGAACACGAGCGGGATATGCGCCGGCTCATCGAGTTGGATCCCCAGAATGCCCATGCTTACAACGCATTGGGCTATACACTGGCCGACAAGACCGAGCGTTTCGAAGAAGCTCTAGCCCTTATAGAAAAGGCGCTTGTGCTGTTACCGGGTGATCCCTATGTTCTGGATAGCCTGGGGTGGGTGCATTACCGGCGGGGCAACCTAAAACTCGCGCTTAAATATCTGACTCTGGCAATGGATCAGCAGCCCGATGCCGAGATTGCTGCACATTTGGGTGAGGTCTTGTGGAGTCTGGGCGACAAGGCAGAGGCGATCCTTGCTTGGGAAGACGGCAAGAGCAATGATTTCGACAATCCGGTACTAATTGAGACGCTGCGGAAATTCGGCCAGTGATCCGTGTCGGATGCGCCTTGCTCGCAGGAATACTGCTGAGTGGTGGCTGCGCCAGGATAGTGCCTGCGGCATTGGCGCCTAGCGCAGCCGATGCGCTTTGGGCGGTACGCCAGGAACAGCTTAATAATTTGCGGCAGTGGAATTTGCGTGGACGTGTCGCCATACGCACCTCGGAGTCGGGCACCAGTGCACATCTACGCTGGGAGCGTAAAGATCAGGAGAGTCGGATTGATCTTTTTGGCGCATTCGGCGGTGGCAAAGCTCGTTTGTGGGTTGACGAAAACGGTGCCCGGTTACGTGACGACCAGGGCCAGGAATTTGAGGCAGCCAGCGCCAGCGAGGTCCTTGCTGACGGTACCGGCTGGCATATCCCCCTTGATGAGTTGGGCTACTGGATTCGGGGGCTGCCAGCTCCAAGTGAGGTCCGGGCGATAGAAACTGATGCTCGTGGTGCTTTGATTTCACTCAGCCAACTGGGGTGGGATATCACCTATTCCGAGTACGCGGTGTTCGACGAAAAGAAGCTACCCCGCAAGATCCGAATGATGGCCTGGCCTGATACTGTGAAAAACTTCTCGACCCACGCGGGGCTGATAGGGGATACCTTGATTGTAAAAATACTGATCGAACACTGGAGCGAGAGGGCTACCGTCAAAGAGATGGAGCAATGAGCAGTTGGCTGGCACCCGCAAAACTTAATCTGTTTTTACACGTAGTTGGCCAGCGTATTGATGGACTGCACGAGTTGCAGACGCTTTTTCAGTTGCTCGATTATGGTGATACGCTAGATTTTGATGCTCGCCGTGACGGTGTAATCCGGCGTCTGGGCGCGCCGCAATTGCCTGATGACGACCTGAGTGTACGCGCGGCACGCGCCCTGCAGGCGGCAAGCGGCACTACTCTTGGGGCCGATATTCATCTGACTAAGCGGGTCCCTGTTGGGGCGGGTCTCGGTGGTGGGAGCTCTGACGCTGCCACCGTGCTTGTCGCGTTGAATCGGATATGGAATACAGGTCTCAGTCGGGCAGAATTGGCCCAACTTGGACTGGCGCTAGGGGCAGATGTCCCATTATTTGTCAGTGGCTGCTCAGCCTGGGGTGAGGGGGTGGGCGAGCGACTATTGCCAACAATCCTGCCAGAGCAGCAATACTGTGTAATTTGGCCTCAAGTCAGTGTCTCGACCGAGATTATATTTGCTGATCGCGAATTGACACGAAACAGCCCGCGAATCAGAATACCGGGCCCATTTGAGGGTGATCGGCGCAATGATCTGGAGCCGGTGGCAAGACGACAGTTTCCTGAGGTAGGGCAGTGCCTGGATTGGCTGGGCAAATTTGGTCCTACCCGAATGTCGGGTAGTGGGTCAGCGGCTTTCGTGGCAGTGGTTGATAACCGCGCTGGCCAGCAGATTCTTGACCAGCTGCCTGCTACATACAGTGGCCTGGTTGCCCGGGGGATTAACCAGAACCCGGCGTTTGCCGATGAATCTGATGGGGTGTAGCCAAGTGGTAAGGCACCGGATTTTGATTCCGGTATTCCCAGGTTCGAATCCTGGCACCCCAGCCACTTGCTAAAGTTCCAACCCCTGACACCAAAGCGACAAGAGTCCCATGGCAGTTGATGACCTAACATTGTTTACCGGTAACGCCAACCCGGCACTGACCAGTGAAGTGGCCGATCGTCTGGGCATTGGCATTGGCCGCGCCCTGGTGAGCACCTTCAGCGACGGTGAGGTTAACGTCGAGATCATGGAAAATGTTCGCGGCGCCGACGTTTTTGTGATCCAGCCGACCTCTATGCCCGCGAGCAATCACTTAATGGAACTGTTGGTAATGATCGATGCCTTGCGCCGCTCTTCGGCAGAGCGCATCACTGCTGTCATCCCATATTTTGGCTACGCTCGCCAAGATCGTCGACCGCGAACAGCTCGGGTTGCGATCACAGCTAAGCTCGTTGCCGATATGATCGGCGTTGCAGGCGCAGACCGGGTAGTGACTATGGATCTGCATGCGGATCAGATCCAGGGTTTTTTCGATATTCCGGTTGACAATATTTATGCGGCCCCGGTACTTAACGGTGAGTTGTGGCGTCAGGAACCCGAAAATCTGATTGTGGTGTCACCAGATGTGGGCGGGGTGGTCCGTGCGCGGGCGATGGCGAAACAACTTGGCGTTGAACTTGCCATCATCGATAAGCGCCGACCTCGGGCTAACGAGGCTAAGGTTATGCATATCATAGGTTCGGTCGATAATCGCACTTGCGTGCTGATGGACGATATGGTGGATACCGCTAACACCTTGTGTGAGGCGGCCCGGGCCCTGAAGGAGTCCGGCGCGATGCAGGTTAAGGCCTGTTGTACCCATGCGGTGCTTTCCGGCTCAGCGGTCGAACGTATTGAAGAGTCGGAACTAGACGAAGTCGTAGTGACCAATTCGATCCCGCTGTCAGTCGAGGCAAGTAATTGCGCGAAGATACGACAAATCAGTATTGCCAGCTTGCTGGCTGAATCAATCCGGCGGATTGCCAGTGGCGATTCGGTCAGTTCCCTATTTATGGACTAATCAGCCCGGTATCTCCGGGAGAGCAAGACGGCGCCTGGGGCGCCAGTGTAAGGAGACCCTGTAATGAGCAGTAACTACGAACTCGATGCCCGACTCCGTGAAGCGTTTGGCACCAATGCAAGTCGGCGGCAGCGCCATGATAAACAGGTGCCGGCAGTTGTCTACGGCGCAGGAAAGAGCAATGAAAGCCTGATGCTGGATCATCATCAGGTAATGAACAGCCTTGGAAAAGAGGCCTTTCATTCGGCGATCATCAATCTGAAGACCGATACCAGTTCGCAACAGGTGATCCTGCGCGAGGTGCAGATGCACCCGCATCGGCCAATCGTGTTGCATATCGACTTCCAGAGAATCAAGGCAACCGAAAAACTGCACATGAAGGTGCCGCTGCACTTTGAAGGTGCTGATGTAACTCCTGGTGTGAAGATTGATGGCGGTATTTTGGCGCACCCTATGACAGAGCTTGATATCACCTGTCTGCCTAAAGATCTGCCCGAGTACATTGCCATTGATGTCTCTCAACTGCAGATGAACCAGTCCTTGCACCTTTCGGACATACAACTACCGGAGGCGGTTGAGTTGACAGCCACTGCCTACCACGAAGGTGAAGACCCCACGGTGGCCATTGTGACAGCGCCGAAGGTGGTTGAGGAAGAAGGGCTCGAAGCGACCGATGAGACTCAAGCGGGCGAGTCGACCGAGGATCAGCCGGCAGATGGCGAGGCGACGCCGGCCAATAGCGACCGGGCGAAAAGCGGGGAATAAGCAACCTGCGGCATACGCTAACCTGGGTTTGAGCGTGCGTTGCCCAGCGGCGCACGTGTACCATCTGGTCGGACAGATATGACACCCATTTCACTGATGACTGGCCTGGGCAATCCGGGCAGTGGCTACGCGGCGACCCGCCACAACGCGGGTTTCTGGTTTTTGGATGTGTTGGCCCGACGCTGGCCAATGGACCTGCGTGTGGAAAACCGTTTTCGAGGCGCGTTGGCAGATCTACGTATCGATCGACACCGGGTACGGGTCCTCAGGCCAGAGACTTTCATGAACGAAAGCGGCTCGCCGGTAGCGAGTGTTGCAAATTACTTCGACTTTGCGGCTGAAAAAATACTGGTGGTGCACGATGATCTGGATCTGCCACCAGGCACTGTGCGCGTGAAACGTGGTGGCGGCCACGGCGGCCACAATGGTCTTCGTGACATCTTTTCGAAATTAGGCTCCCGGGAGTTTGTACGATTGCGGATCGGTATTGGCCATCCCGGAAACGCTAATGAGGTGACCAACTATGTGCTGCAAAAACCATCCGCTGCAGATCGCAATGCGATCTTTGATGCGATAGACCGTGCCATTGAACGACTGGACGAGTTACTCGACGGAGAGTTGGAGTTGGCGATGAATGTATTGCACCGCGATGCTAAGGACACACTCTAAATGGGATTTCGCTGTGGGATCGTGGGCCTGCCCAATATCGGCAAGTCGACTCTTTTTAATGCCCTGACACGGGCTGGCGCGCAGGCCGAGAATTATCCATTTTGCACTATCGATCCTAATGTCGGTATCGTTGAGGTGCCAGATCTGCGCCTGCAAACAATTGCGGCGCTGATCAACCCCAAGTCAGTTATACCCACCGCGATCGAGTTTGTCGATATTGCCGGATTGGTCGCCGGCGCCTCGAAAGGGGAAGGTCTGGGTAATCGTTTTCTTGCACACATCCGCGAGGTGGATGCAATTATCCATGTGGTGCGTGCGTTTAGGGATGATGACATCACCCATGTTGCCGGCAAGGTAGATCCGCTGGCCGATGTGGCGACTATCGAGACCGAGCTGGCACTGGCTGATCTGGAGACACTGGAGCGCGGCATCGAGCGAACTGCCAAAGCCGCTAAAACCGGCGACAAAAAAATCCTGCGTGAACTGGAATGCCTGCGCCAGGCCAACCAAGCGCTTAATGAAGGTCAGGGTTTGCAGCAACTGCTGCAGGACAGCGACGTGGCAACGGCATTAATGCCGTTATGTCTTTTAAGCGCCAAACCAGTGCTTTATGTAGCCAATGTCTCAGAGCAGGATCTTGCCGGCAACGAGCAGGTAGCGCAATTGCGTGAACATGTTCAAAAAACCGATGCGCAGTTGGTTGTGGTCAGTGCCGCGATCGAGCAGGAGATATCAGAGCTGGATCCAGACGAACGCAGTAGTTTCTTGGATGATCTGGGATTGGCAGAGTCAGGTCTCGACCGGGTAATTCAGGCGGGCTATGTCCTATTAGGATTGCAGACCTTTTTTACCGCCGGACCTAAAGAGGTGAGAGCTTGGACGGTCCGCATCGGTGCCACGGCGCCTCAAGCCGCGGGCGAGATACACACGGATTTTGAGCGCGGTTTTATTCGCGCTGAGACCATCGCCTATAACGACTTTATCGTCAACGGCGGAGAGCACGGTGCACGTGAAGCGGGCAGGTTACGGCTAGAGGGAAAAGACTACGTCCTCAGTGATGGCGACATCATGCATTTTCGTTTTAACGTCTGAATCGTTTTCTCGATTGGGCTGCGCCTCTATTGGAGACGTCGAGCAGGGCTGATAACATTGCCCTATTGTAATTTCCCCGGAGCGATTCTTGTCATTTCTCGATCTACCCGAGACCCGGCTTTTCTACCAGCAGTCTGGCACCGGCCCGGATATTGTCTGGCTGGCAGGCGGGGATATGCCGGGATCCTCCTGGCATCCATTTCAGTTACCGGCCTTTGGTGACTATCGTAATACGACCTGGGATGCCCGTGGTGTAGGTCGCACTGAATCAATGTCCTCGACGCCATGGACTATTGCAGATCATGCGGCGGATTGTATTGCCTTGATCGAAGCATACTGCAAACCCCCGGTTTTTTTGATTGGACTGTCTATGGGTTCGTGCATTGCCCAGGAAATCTCGCTTTCTCGGCCGGATCTAGTTACTGCTGCTTTGTTGACTGGGGCTTGTGCGCAAAAGTCAGGATTCATTAAAGACTGGGAGGATTCTGAGATCGCTCTGAGGCGCTCGGGTACTGAACTGCCTGAGGATTTCGCAATCGCGCACTACGCACTCCTGATGTATCCGGCCAGGGTGTTGGGAGATGATGAGTTATGGGCGAGGCTTAAACCGATCGTCTCACAGGATTATGGTAAGCGTGATTCTCACGCACTGGCCGAGCAGTGGCAGGCGTGCGTTGAGTACGATTCACTAGCAAGACTGCCGTACTGCAAAGTACCCCTTCATGTGATTGCATTTTCAGAGGATATGCAAACGCCGCCACAGCGGGGCAAGCTTCTGGCAGACACTGCTCAGGAAGGATATTTTTATCTACTGGAAGGGCTGGGACATTGTTCCGCATTTGGTCATGAGCCGGCCGTGGTGAATGGTTGTCTGTTGAGCATTCTCCGACAATATTGATAGTGCAAAGGAGCCAAATCTATGAATTGTGGATTTATCGGACTGGGCATGCTTGGAGCAAAAATGGCAGAAAAAATTCTCCAAGCAGGTTACTCGCTTCAGGTTTATGACCAGGATAGCAAAGCGGTCGAGCAACTGGTCGCCGCTGGAGCGACTAGTGCCGGGTCAGTACAGGATACGGCCAATGACATTGACACCCTGATTACCTGTTTACCCTCACCGGCGATTTGTGCCCAGGTTATGACCGGTGTCGGCGGCGCGCTGCAAGCACTCTCAGCGGGGAGTTGCTGGATTGAAATGAGCACCACCGATGCAGATGAAATGAAACGCCTTGCATTGCTGGCGTGCGAGAGGGGCATCGATGTACTCGAATGTCCAGCGACTGGCGGAGTGCATCGGGCAGTTACGGGGCAGATGACGCTGTTGGTGGGCGGTGACGAAGTCGTTTTTGAGCGCTTGAGGCCCTTGCTCGAGATCATGAGTGGTCAGATTGTATACATGGGGGAAATCGGTAACGCATCGCTGATCAAGGCGGTTACCAATCTGCTGTGCCTGATCGACCTTGTAGCTATGGGTGAGGGCCTGATGCTGGCGAAACGCGGCGGTCTGGATCTGGCCAGATGCTACGAGGCGATTACTGCCAGCTCCGGCAGCAGTCGTGAATTTGAGGATTGGGCCCCGGTGATCCTAAACGGTAGCTTTAATACCGGCTTTACCACCGATCTTGGGCTGAAAGATCTTGGCTTTGTTACCGAGCTCGGTCGTCGCCTGGATGTGCCGTTGAAGCTCGCAACCTTGGTGGAACAGATGTTCCAGGCATCACGGGAGCGCTACGGTGGAGATGCGTGGACCCCTCACGTGGTCAAGATGATGGAGGAAGCGACGGGCGAAGAGTTACGCGCTGAGGGCTTCCCGGACGTCATACCCCAGAATTAACGATCGGTTTTTCACTCGACACTTCTGCGCAGTGATTATTTTGCTGAATGACGGAGTGACACCTACTGATCGTCACGCAGGCCGCTGGCCTTTTGCACGGCGGAATCGACAATCAGGTTGATGCCAATGGTCAGCAAGGCGATGCAGGTTGCGGGTACTAGTGGGTGCAAATAACCCCAGGCGATACCATCTGAGTTGCCCCGCACCATGGCACCCCAGTCTGCCAGCGGCGGCTGCAAGCCCAGACCTAGAAAACTAAGTCCGCTGATCAACAAGAAAACAAAACAAAAGCGCAGACCGAACTCAGCCGCCAGTGGCGTTAAGGCGTTGGGAAGTATCTCTTTACACATGATCCACCAAAGTCCTTCGCCGCGAAGTCGGGCGGCCTCCACAAAATCCATAACCTCGATATCCATCGCCACCGCGCGAGCGATGCGGTAGACCGGCATGGCATAGATGATTGCAATTACCGTGGCCAGAGCAAAAACAGACGTTCCCGTAGACGAAAGAACGATCAGCGCAAAGATCAGTGTCGGAATCGAGATAATAATATCAACGAATCGGCTTAGTACCTGGTCAACCCAGCCACGCATGATCGCTGCAAGAAAGCCCAGTAGAGACCCTAAGCAAAAAGCAACCGCGGTGGTCAACAGCGCTAGAGCGATCATATTTCGGGCACCGTATATCAGCATCGACAGCATGTCTCGACCGATCTGGTCTGTGCCAAAAACGAATTTCCCAAATAAAGGTTCCCATACATCTCCCACAATCTGGCTCTGGCCATAAGGCGCAAGCCATGGTGCGAAAATTGCGCATAAACCAAAAAGGCTCACGACAAAAACCCCGAACCGACTGGCCCAGTTCATTTCTTTGAGTACCTGCCAGAATTTCATGATTACTTACTTTGGATGCATAAGTCTGGGGTTTGACGCCATAGAAAGAATATCGGCGAGTAAGTTGAGGATCACGTACACGGATGCAAATATCATTGCGGTTGCACGTACGATAGGCATGTCACGCAGGAACACGGCGTCGATCATGAGGGCGCCAAGCCCCGGATAAACAAAAACGACCTCGACGATGACCACGCCCACAACGAGCCAGGCTAAATTCAGCATGATCACCTGGATAATGGGTGACCAGGCATTGGGCAATGCATGGAAAACAATAATTCTTCCGGGTTTGACACCTTTCAGTTTGGCCATTTCGATATAGGGACTGGCCATCAGGCTAACGATAGAGGCCCGAGTCATCCGCATCATGTGAGCACTGACCGCGAGGGTGAGCGTCAACACGGGAAGCGCCGAGGCGATAACGCGTTCGCTGAAATTCATCGACTCGTCCACGTTCGAGATCGCTGGAAAAATCCCAAATGAGACCGCAAATACTGCCATCAGGATATAAGCGATAAAAAAGTCGGGAACCGAAATGCCACTCAAGGTGACCATTGAGATGAATCGGTCAAAAAATGAGTTTCGGTAAAGCGCGGCTACAACACCCAGTGCCAGGGAGAGGGGTATGGCGATCAGGGCTGATGCGATGGCCAGGAAAAAAGTATTTCCAACACGATTGCCAATCACATCAGCAACCTCCCGGTGATTGGTTAGGGCTTTACCCATGTCACCCTGGACAAAATTTACCAGCCACTCAATATAGCGAATGTGCATTGGCCGATCGAGGTTCAACGTCCGATGACAAGCCGCGACCTTATCCTCGGAAGCCATTTGCCCCATCATGGCTGTGCAGACATCCCCAGATAGCGCTTCAACACCTACAGTAATCAACAAAGAGATGGCGAGCAGCGTCAGGATGCCGAGAGCGAGACGCCTTAAGATCAGTTTGAGTAACGAGTTTTTCATAACGACAGAAATTAAAGTTCAGCTAAAAAAAGGCCCGGCAAGGATCCGGGCCTTTTCTACTTCAATATAGCAGCAACTGCTCAAAGGACGGTTGTTGCTATACCTGGCTTACGTGAACCACCAGCGCTCGATGCTGCGTGAGCCATCCAGTTCCCAGTTGCCGGCCAGTTTGGCAGGTCGTCCCAGGGCATCAGATGCCGCGTCGACATTGTTGGCAAAGCAAGGAACTACCACGCCGCCTTCATTGGAGACGATAGTCTGCATCTCAACATAAATGTCGTTGCGTTTGACTTGGTCTTGTTCAGCACGTCCTGCGACCAGGAGTTTCTCAAAACGAGCATTATTCCAGTGACTGTCGGTCCAGTTACCGCCGGCCTTGTAGCCAATGGTGAACATCCAGTCAGCGGTGGCACGACCCGACCAGTAGCAGGCGCTCCATGGAACTTTCATCCAGACGTTATTCCAGTAACCGTCGGGGGATACCCGGTTAACCTTGATATTGATGCCAGCTGCCTTGGCAGCCTCAGAGTAAAGCTGAGTTGCGTCTACTGCGCCATTGAAAGCCGCGTCTGCAGCTGCAATCTCGACATCCAGACTAGTGAGGCCGGCCTGTTTGAGATACCACTTAGCCTTGTCAACGTCATACTGACGCTGGGGTAGATCACTGGCATGGTAGTTCTGATTGGAACTGATGGGATGATCGTTACCCAGGGAACCATAGCCGCGAAGAACTGTGTTAACGAAAGCTTCTCTATCAATGCCGTGTTTGAGCGCCATACGCACGTTGTTGTCGTTAAACGGCGCCTGGCGGACATCCATCGGGTAGGTAAAGTGCTTAGTGCCTGATACCTGGAGCACACTGACTCCGGATTTTTTCTCAAGCATGGGGGCGGTCTTGAGATCACAACGGACAATTGCATCTACCTGGCCTGTCACCATCGCATTCATACGGGCCGCCGCGTCGTTGATCGCCGTCATCTTCACTTCATCAAAGTTGGCGCACCCGGACTTAAAGTAATTGGGATTGCGAACCATATGTGCCCGTACCCCTGGCTCGAAACTCTTCACCACAAAAGCACCGGTTCCGTCACCTGAAGCCCAGTCGATCTTGCCGGAGCCATCAGCAGAACCCATCAGCAGGTGGTAGTCACTCAACAGATAGGGGAAATCGGCATTGCCGCTTTCGAGGTCAAACACAAGCGTGTTTTGACCATCTTTGCGGATGTTGCCCAGAGAATTGGCAACACTTTTTGCGTCGGAGGTTGAATCCTCACCACGGTGATGCTCAAGAGATGCAATCGCGTCGTCAGCATCGAAAGTTTTGCCACTGTGAAATTCGATGCCCTTGCGCAGCTTAACCACCCACGTTTTGGCATCGGCTGATGGCTCAAGGCTCTCAGCCAATTCAGGTACAGCTTGGCCATCGGCGTTGACCTCAACCAGGGCATTTCGACACCCACCCATGTTCATATTGATCATGAAGGTATCGCCGTTATCAGCCGGATCCAGCATGTCACCTGTGTTGGCGCCGCCAAATCCAACTCGGTAGGTTCCACCCTTTTTCGGCGTAGCGTGTGCAGCTTGGCTATAAAGTGCCGGTGCTGCAGCGGCAAACCCCATAGCGGTAGCAGCTTTGACAAATTCACGACGGTTCATTCCACCACTCGTGACACGTTTTTGGAGTTTCCAGATGTCATAATCGAATCTACTCATGCCGCTTCCTCCTTTGATAGGTTTTGATTTAGGCTGATTCCTGAGATTCAGGATATTTGCCCACGATTTAATAGTACAACAACTCCAGGGTTATTCCTGAAAGTTATTCGGCTTCGATCATACTACTGGCTTCGCCCCGATTGCCACCGGAAACGCCTCTTATCACTCGCGATTGACCGGTTTTTTCTTGTTCTATTGAGGGTTTCGCGTTAAATTCGCGCACCCACCGTGGCTATGTAGCTCAGCTGGTTAGAGCACGGCATTCATAATGCCGGGGTCGGTGGTTCAAGTCCACCCATAGCCACCATCTTTTCAGTTAGTTGTGCTTCTTTTGCTACGTGGACAATGTCTCGTGGCACAAATATGGCACAGCAGATTCCCGCAGGCCCTGGTTATTCAAGGCGTGCTCACTGCAAGAGGGAACTGCAATGGCCAGTATTCAAAAACGCGTGATGGATGTGAACGTTTTCGAGTTCAAGTCCAAATCAAGGATCAGCCACGAGTTTTAACGACATTCCATCTGTGTTCGGTGCATAGATCGCCCCTCTACGCTACAGCGTGTATCTTACCCACGCTAATACCCGCTCCTTAATAACTCATGTGACCCCCATCACATCTACCCCGCACTTAAGCCTCACAAGGTGATAAGGCGCACATCCTTGATTGTGGTATTGCATAACAATGGCTTTACTGGAATTGACCAGCCAAACATATATTCAAGGAGATCAAAGATGACCGCGCAAAAACAGATGACCGAAAAGGAGTTGGATCAGATATCTGGTGGCATTAGTCTTGTAATGACAAACAAGAAGCAAGGAAACAGCACCCAGTGGAGTGAAATTTGTGATGTTGGTACTTCTTATAAACTGAAAAATGTCATTTTGACCAGTCTGCACAAGAAGGGAAATTGATTTATGTATATTTGGCTCTACTACAGGGCTAGTGGCGATGCCTAAGATAAGCCCCGCTCTAGCGGGGCTTATCTTTATGTTATCCCCATCACATTCAAAAGTTGAGCCATCCCTCTAACAGGGGTATTCTTGGGCCATAACCCAAGGAGATTCTCATGTCTGACTTTCAATCATTCCGTGATGCTGTTCTAGAAGATGAAGACTTACAAGAACAAGTTATATCTATCGTCAACACAGCAACTGCTAATGGGGCAGGGCTAGAAGAAAACATTGTGACGTTGGCTAAGAATCACGGGTATAGCGTCACCAAAGATGATGTTACTCAACACGCTGACTTTTTAGGTCAAGATGGCGATCTAACAGACTTTGAACTGGAGATGATTAGTGGTGGTGCTAGGAGCAGATACGGAAATTGCAGCGACATCCGCCTTAAAAAGGACATCAAACCCCTTAAATCTGCCTTATCTACCCTAGGTAAGTTACAGGGTAAATCTTATCGCTGGAAAGATAACAATGAGCCTGATATTGGCCTTATTGCCCAAGAACTCGAAAAAGTCATACCAGAACTCGTTAAAACCGATAACCAAGGCTATAAAAGCATTGTCTATCAGAAACTCACCGCTGTCTTAATAGAGGCGGTAAAAGAGCAACAACAAGAGATTAACAATCTATCTAACCGAATAGCCATGTTAGAAGGACTCCCTAAAGCCGCTAACTACTAGGAATACCATGTCAGATTTCCAGAACTTCCGCACAGCAGTCCTTGAAGATGAAGACCTTCAGGAACAAGTCATTTCT
>Ga0302127_10000045_pt1 | contig 51560 bp, 42 predicted proteins | sample CB4_SCM_MG_FD_204452 | JGI IMG/M metagenome (GOLD analysis project Ga0302127, IMG submission 204452) | Marine microbial communities from Western Arctic Ocean, Canada - CB4_SCM | ecosystem: Environmental > Aquatic > Marine > Oceanic | place: Canada: Western Arctic Ocean | collected 2017-09-24
GTAAATCGACTAATCCGAGCAAATCAGGAAGAATATGAATTAGCTGCGAGAGAAACGGTGCAAGTTGACGCGGGAGACCGGATAGTCATAGAAACTCCAGGTGGCGGGGGCTTTGGTCCTATATTCGTCAATTAGACGTAGCCGTTTTTCATGTTCAGAAGCAATATAGTGATGAGTTATAGTTGTATCTGTAGTCTCGAGGACCAAAGTGAAAATCAAGTACCTAACAATTCTTATGATTATTGCCATTGCTCCCGTAATTGCCTGTACCAGAGATGCTTCTCCAAGCACCCCGCCTAATCCCGTTAATTCCGAATATGAGCAATCCCGAACTCTTTCGATTTCTGGTACTGGATCTGTCAAAGTGTTCCCCAATTTAATAACCATCTCAGCCCAAGTCACCGCAGTTGATAAGTCGGTATTGGCAGCAAGAGAGGAAGCTGCAGAAACGATGACCGCACTATTGAGAACATTGGAAAAAAATCAAATCACGAAAGATGAGGTGTCAACAACTTCATTCCGAATATCTGAAAGAACTATTTGGCGAGATGGCGAGTCGATTAGGATTGGATTCGAAGTGACAAATAGTATTCAAATTAGTATCACAGAGCTTGACTCGGCTCCGAGGATTCTCGACGATATGATCACAGCCGGCAAGGATGCAATTCGTATAAATAGTTTCGAATTAACCATAACGGACAAGGAAAAGTATCTTGAGGTCGCTAGAAATAAAGCCGTCACAAATGCCAAGGAACAAGCTGAGATGCTCAGCACTGCAACTGGCGTCAAACTTGGTCACATTCTGAGCATAAATACTCAAGCAAACATACCCACACAATATCCACGATTTGGGGTAGCCTCTATGGAAGCGGCGCCACTGGGCGATACTAGTACCCCAATCGCATTTGGGACACAAAATATTGCGGCAACGGTCATGATTGTGTGGAAAATTGAATAACGGACTTCTTAGTGATAGAGATATTCGTAGCGAACTGGAATCAGGTCGATTAGTTTGCGCGCCCTTGGCGGAAAGTGCAATACAACCGGCATCTATAGACGTTCGTCTTGGTAACCAGTTCCGTGTATTCATAAATCATCGCCATGCATACATAGATGTTAGAGAACCACAAGCCGACTTGACCGAACTAGAAGTAATTCAAAGTGATGAGCCGTTTGTGCTCCATCCGAGTGAATTTGTTCTCGCTAGTACCGTCGAGTTAGTGAAAATTCCTAATTATTTGGTAGCTCGCGTCGAAGGAAAATCATCATTGGGCCGCCTTGGTCTTCTTGTTCACGCTACGGCAGGTTTTGTCGATCCAGGTTTTGAAGGAAGGCTCACTTTAGAGCTATCAAACGTATCCTCGTTACCTATTCGTCTTTATGCCAACATGAAAATTGGTCAACTCTCCTTTCAAAATCTTACCTCCCCCGCAGAGCATCCCTACGGGCACCCAGCTCTTGGATCTCGGTATCAGGGGCAGGACTTACCAACAGCTAGTCGGATGTATCGTGATTTCTCTCAACCATAGCGATGCTATCGCGCATGAAATAGAATGACTAAGACTACGTCTCCAACCCAAACACAACCTTCACAATGGATGCAGGCCGCACTCGATCTCTCAAGCCATGCTTTACCCAAGGCATGGCCACGACCAACTGTCGGGGCAGTGGTTATTCAGAATGATGAAATAGTCGGTCGTGGGGTCACCCAGCCAAATGGCGGATTACACGCTGAGATCATGGCACTCCAAGATGCTGGACAAGCCGCACGAAATAGTCACATGTATCTAACGCTAGAGCCACACGGTTACCAAAGTACACAGCCCCCCTGCACTGATGCCATTATTCAGGCTGGCGTGACGGCAGTAACGTTTGCTGTTAACGATCCTAATCCTAAAGTGGCTGGTACTGGAGCTCGGCAATTAATTGAAGGTGGCCTTCAGGTCAACATCGGTGATGGCGGGCATGAGGCTAGCGAACTTCATGAAGCCTTCTTTCATTTTATTGAATTTAATACCCCTTTTGTAGCTGTAAAGTTTGCCGCAACATTGGACGGTAAAATCGCCTCGTCGAGTGGAGATTCTCAATGGGTATCGGGAGAAATTGCCCGTAACTGGTCGCACCAACTCCGAACAGAAATTCAATCAATTGCTGTGGGCTCCGGAACCATCCTTGCTGACGACCCGAAACTTACAGCGAGACCTCACGGAAAACTAGCTGCTAGCAATCTTCAGCCACTGCGTGCTGTGTTTGACTCAAGGGGACGAATCTCCGCTGAGTCAGCAGTTCTTGGTGACAACACCATTATATTGACCACCAAATCCAGCACAGAAAGATGGCGAAGTCAGATTGCACAAAGCAACAGCACAGTGTTAGTGGTTGATAAGGACGATTCTGGAAGAGTGGATATTAACTCAGCACTTAAGAAGCTTGGTGCCTTACAGATTCAAAATATCCTTTTTGAAGGAGGTGCAGAGATTTTAGGGTCACTTTTTGATCGCAAATTAGTCAATCGAGTCCACGCTGTCTTGGCGCCGGCCATCATGGGAGGAGCCACGTCTCCTAACGCTGTTCTCGGTCGCGGCGCTTGGCAAATGAACGATGTTACACGCCTTAACAATATCCGTATCCAGTCACTAGGTGATGATATTCACCTCACAGGCATACCCTGTTGGCCCGAAAGCAAGTAAATTACAAACACTATGTTTACGGGAATAATTACTGAAGTCGGAACAATTCTTCATAAAATTGGTGGAGAACTTGATATAACTTGTGCAAAAATTAGAGATGATGCCAAATTAGGCGACTCGATTGCCGTCAATGGTGTTGACCTAACCGTCCGAAAGATTAACCAAGATTCCTTAATTTTTGACGTCATGCCTGAAACGTTTAAAAGATCAAATCTTGATCAAGCGGTGGCAGGAACTCATGTAAATCTTGAGCCTTCAGTAACGACTGAAACATCGCTCTCTGGGCATATTGTGCGCGGCGTAGTCGAAACTACGTGTGCCTTGGTGTCACTTACTGCGGATGCCGATGCTTTAATTGCGCGGTATCAAGTCAGTGAGGAATATTTACAATACATCGCCATGAAAGGCCCTGTTTGTATTGATGGCGCCTCGTTGACTGTAATGGCGAAGGATGAAACCTCGTTCTCAGTATCATTAGTTCAGTATACTCAGGAGCATACGAATCTAATTGAACGAATTCCAGGAGATCTCATAAATCTAGAAACAGATATGATGGCGCGATACATAGCACAATTTATGCAGCCCATGATACAAGCTGCGATTGAAAGAGAATTAGAGAATCGGGGAGTCTCGTAACATGTCTGATCAAGCTACACACGATTCAGTACACATCAGGGTTGAAGAAGCCATTGAAGAACTTCGACTTGGAAAAGCCATCATCGTTACGGATGATGAAGATCGAGAAAACGAAGGCGATATCGTAATAGCAGCAGAATTTTGTTCGACCGAAATTGTCAACCTAATGGTCACACATGCGCGAGGGTTAATATGTGTACCACTCACTGAGGCTCGTGCCGACAATCTCGATCTGCCACCCATGGCTGAGAAGAATACAGCGCCATTAGGTACTGCATTCACGGTTTCAGTCGAAGCACGAGAAGGTGTCACTACAGGTATTTCCGCGTCCGATCGGTCGCGCACCATTCAATTATTAGCCGATCCTAATGCCATCGCTGAGGATTTTTCCCGACCTGGTCACATCTTCCCACTCCGAGCGAAGCCAGGGGGAGTGTTAGTTCGAGCTGGCCAGACGGAAGCCTCCGTAGATCTCTGCAGATTAGCCGGCTTACAGGAAGTGGCTGTCGTGTGTGAAATAATGAATGACGACGGCTCTATGGCCAGAATGCCCGAGCTCGAAGTTTTCGGGGAAAAGCATTCACTGAAAATCGTCACGGTTGCTGATTTGATATCCTACCGGCTTGCCAAAGAGCGCCTTATTGAACGAGTCGAAGAAACTTCACTCCCAACAATACATGGAGATTTCAGAGCGATTGGGTACCGGACATTAATTGATACAAAAGAACACGTGGCTCTCGTTATGGGAGATCTGGACTCGCCTGACCCAATACTGGTGCGCGTCCATGATAAATGCCTTACAGGGGATTCGTTCAGTTCGCTTCGATGTGACTGTGGTGAGCAACTAAACTCAGCTATGACTCTCGTAGCAGAGGCTGGTCGGGGTGTGATTCTCTATATGGATCAAGAAGGTCGAGGAATCGGTCTTCACAATAAATTGAGAGCATATCGCCTGCAAGAAGACGAAGGTCTGGATACTTTCGAAGCAAACGAAGCTCTCGGGTTACCAGCCGAGAGCCGAGAGTATGGGATAGGTGCGCAAATCCTAGTAGATCTTGGTGTTCGAAAAATGCGATTAATGACTAACAGTCCCATTAAAATAAAGGAGCTTGAAGCGGTAGGAGCGATACGCGGCGCCGGCTTAGACGGATATGGGCTAGAAGTGGTCGAAAGAGTCCCTATCGAAGTGACGGCAAACCCACACAACATCAGCTACTTAACTGCTAAGCGAGACAAGATGGGTCATCTCCTTGAGCAGCAAATGCCTGGTAGCGGAGTTTAAGATAGTGCGAACGCTTGGCCTTAATGATTTCTCAGCGGCAGGACTCAAAGTAGCTATTGTAGTTCCACTTTTCAACGATCAGATAACAAAACTTCTCAGCCAAGGAGCAGTTGAGACTGCACTAGAGTTAGGCGTTTCTGAATCAGATATAGACATTTATTGGACCACTGGGGCATTTGAATTGCCGCTAATAAGCCTCGAACTAGCGACCTCTAAGAATTTTGATGCGATCTGTGCCGTGGGTGCCATAGTCCGAGGCGGTACTCCTCATTTTGAGTTCGTGGCCACTGAGGCTGCCAGAGGGCTTATGAAAGCTACAACAGAAAGTCGTGTCCCAGTCTCGTTTGGTGTATTAACCACTGATAACCTAGCTGATGCGCTAGAACGTGCGGGTGGATCGGTCGGCAACAAGGGATCTGAGGCCATGTACGCGGTTCTTCATTCAGCGCATCTACTTCAACAGATCAGAGGCAGTACCCGCGATGGCAAGTAACCCAGGTAACTCCGGCGGCGAGCATATCGAAGATGTAGCGCAAAATGCGATACGTTTGGCTCATAAAACGCTTGATAGATTTCCAGAAATAAAACGAAGACATATGGTCGTGGCCGGAGGAGCTGCGCTATCCTCTGCCATAATAGCCGCGGCTGCGGTGGCAATAGTACGAAGGGTAAAATCCGGATCTACTGAGACCGAGGCTGTTGCCGAAATTACAGCAGATGAGCTTGAAAATCCAAACCATGACGTAAGTAATGATTCGCCTATTAGTGACCCCGCCTGATAGAATTCGAGCCAAATTTACCGTGAATTTCTCGCATTGTCACTTCGATAGATTTATCTCGAACGAATTTCTTGTTCAATTCAGAAGATAAGGGAAGCTGAAATTGCTCATCGATAAAATTGCTTAATCCCACGCCCAGTAATCGTACCCCACGACTTCGATTCATTTTTAATTCCGTTTCCAGTAAGTCCTTTGCAATTTCGTAGACTTGTTTATGACTATGTACGCCGTCTTCAACAGTTCTTTGGCGCGACGTAAGATCAAAATTGGACCATCTAATCTTTAGTGAAACCGTCTTAATTGCTCTATGGTTCCCACGTAATTCATTAGAAACCGACTGGCTCAGCCTGAGTAATTCTACAAATAAATCAGTATCAACTAGTAAATCTCTAGGAAATGTTGATTCTTTTGAAATCGATTTTGCTTGTCCAGGTGAACGTCTTACCGTAGATTTATCCCTTGCCTGAGCCCGTTTCTTCATTAATAAACCTTGTCTGCCAAATCGCATTTCAAGCCATTTTGAATCTGCGTTCGCAAGTTCACCAATAGTAGTAATTTCCATTTTTACTAAAGCCTTCTGAAACTTCGGCCCGACTGACGGCATCTTTCGAATAGGCAGAGTCGATAAAAATAATGCGTCTGTCCCCACCGGAATTTCTAAACAGCCATCTGGTTTGGAATATGCAGAACCTATTTTTGCAGTGGGTTTCGATCCCGCCACACATACCGACACAGTGAGCTTAAGAGTATCGAGAACGATTTGCCGCAACTCTCGCGCAACAGAAAGTGGTTCGCCGAGTCCGTTCGCAGCCAGCACAGAAAGGTCGACGTACGCCTCGTCAAGTCCTGCTCGTTCGACGAGCGGGGTTCGCTCAAGTAAAATTTGATGAAACGCAGCCGAGTATTCTCGATACTTTGTCATATCCGGACTAATGACAATTGCCTGAGGACACTTTTGTATAGCCTGACTCATTGGTTGAGCCGAATGGCAGCCGTAGACTCTCGCTTCATATGAAGCGGTTGCGACCACTCCTCGTGGCCCCGGCCAACCTACTAATACTGGCACGTCCATAAGTTTCGAATTCTCCGCCCGTTCGACAGCCACATAAAACGAGTCCAAGTCAAAATGCGCAATACGCTGTTCCATAAGGTCATCCACAACTTCCGTTTCATCATAACCCACTCGCGTCAGTGATCCTCAAAAGCAGTCGGAATAAATTTCAAAAGCCGCATCTATTCCAATGATCAAAATTAGTGTTTCTGAGTTAGTATTCCTAAGAAGTTTCGGATCCAACGAGTAACAAAATTCGTTTTTCTTGAGGGAACGCCAAATAATATTCTTTGGAGTTTAGAATGGTCCGGTTAGAAGAATCACTTGAGAGTAGAGTCCGCCTGACAGTCGCCGCAAAGCGTCTCGGTGTGAACGCGTCCACATTAAGGCGTTGGGCAGACAATGGGCAGGTTCCATCATACCGGACTGCCGGAGGTCATCGACGATTTTCGGTGAGCGAACTAGACACCATCATTTCGTCAAATGGCAATGGCTCACGAGCGACAATTAGTAGTGCGGTGGTATCACGAGTACGCAGGTCTCTGGCACACAATCCGAAAGACGCCTCATGGAATAACCAGTTCAAAGCGGACGATCGTGAAGATTTTAGAAGAATCGGTTCGAGACTCATCGCGCTAGCTGATGACTACATAATCTCACAGCGAAAAAGCCCAGATACAGAACGGGAAATTGCATCAATTGGTCGGGAATATGGCATGCTGCTCTACCAACAAAATATGTCACTGTCTAAAGCAGTTAATGCTTTTATTTATTTCCGAAGACAAATTGAAGAAACAACAAAAGAACTCAGCAGACAAAAGAGTCTAAATTCCGTGGAAACGAGTCGCGCGCAGATTCGAACGGGCGTGCTTTGTGACTTAGTTCTGCAATCCATTGCAGATGTCTATAACATGCGTGACTAGAGCCTTGCGCTGGCCACTTGTAGCATCCCAGACTCCATCTTAATTGTCGTTATTTGTTTATTCGCCTACTATTAAAATGATTCAGAACAGGCGAAATTCGGTGAGAGCCCGATACTGTCCCGCAACTGTAGATCCAGCAAACGTTTGTTTCGTTGGTCAGTCAGGTCGACCTATCTGAATTTATATCAAAAGACCACACCGCGTGGAAACGGGAGGCAACGATCTATGATCCGTTATTCAATTTTTCCAAGGCGGGCAAAATTAGCCTGTCTTTCGCTTATTACTCTTGGGTGCCTCGTATTGGCCATCGCCTGCAATACTAATGTCGGGGAGAATCAACTTGCTACTAGAGCTTCAACTAGCCAGTCGACTACATCCGATAACTCAGCTGCCGCCACAGTATCAATAGCGCCAAAAACCAATTCTATTGCGTCATGCATCCCTGATGGTGAATTTAATTTCGAAATCGATTATTTTCCTGACAAAGCCAGTGTGAACTATGCCGATGGTTTTTCGATTGAGTATCACAATTCATTTAAAATTCTCATCATTGATGCGACTGATACTACGGAAAGTCAAACATTCGTTCTCGTCCAATGTGGGGCACCGCTTCCTGACACAGACTTTCCGGTTATCACAATCCCAATTGAATCTGCGTTCTTATCCTCAACCACCCAATATCCTAGCTTTATTGAGCTGAGATCTGTTACCAAAATCACAGGTATCGGTCAGGTTGGTTTTATATCATCGGAAGAAATCATAGATCATGTAAAAACCAACGACGTAGTGGAATTTGCAGCAAATTTTGAAGTCGGAATCGAAGCAGTAATTGAATCGAATCCCAACGTTTTGATGTCAAATGGATTCACTGATCCCGCGTACTCAAAACTAGCTGCACTCAATATTCCCGTAATTAATTGGATGGATTGGCAAGAAACTTCTGCCCTCGGTCGGGCTGAATGGCTGCTGATAACGAGCAGCTTATTAAATCAAGAGCGTGCAGGCACACTTTTCATAAATACGGTCATTAGCAATTATGAAGAAGTTGTTCAAAAAGCAGTTCGAGCCAGCTCTGACAAGGTGGCCTTGGCTGGGTCAGCATTTCAAGGAACCTTCTATGCGCCTGGCGGAGCTTCCTATATTGCAAATTTGCTGAAGGATGCAAATATTGGCTACGTCTGGAGCCAAACATCCGATACCGGATCACTCTACTTAGATCTTGAATCTGTCATAGCGCAAGGCATGACCGCTGATATATGGATAAATGCACCAGCGCAATGGGCGACAATTCAACAGGGGCTGTCTGAAGATTCTCGATATGGCGAGCTAGATTGCGTACAAAAAAACAATGTTTGGACTCATACACTTCTAGTAAATCAGCGGGGTGCCGATGATTACTTTGAGCGTGCTGCCTCGCGGCCAGATTTACTCCTCGCTGACTTAGTGAAAATCGCCCACCCCAATCTTATGACTGAGCATAAATTTGAGTGGTATCGGCAGATCCCGAACAAGTAATTTGGGCGAGGTGGGAGTTATCCTTTTGGAAGTCCACAGAGCCAAACTGAAAGAGGATTGTTGATATCTGTAACTTAAACAAAGTAGTGCCTAGTAAAGATATTCCGATTGCAGTCGTTGTGTGTGTTGTCGTTCTTCTGATCCTTATCTTTTGTGGAATTGCCTTGGGCTCCATAAAAATTCCGATTGATCAAATAGACAATATTTTACTTTCGCAGGAAAGTACTAATCATGCTTGGAACACCATCGTTTGGCAAATTCGAATACCACGCACTATCACCGCTGTTTTAGTAGGGGGGGCGTTAGGATTAGCCGGCCTACAAATGCAAACATTATTCAGAAATCCTGTAGCTGATTCCTCAATTCTTGGGGTGACCGCCGGAGCTACTTGGGGGGTAGCTCTGTCCGTCTTAATCGGAGCCACAACCCCAGCAACTGATTTCGCATCAGCGATCGGTTGGGAGCTCACATCTGTCACTACCTTTAGCGCGATACTAGGAGCAGGCCTAGTTCTCTTCATCATATTACTAGCGGCCCAAAAAGTTAGGTCCGTAGGAACTCTCTTAATCATCGGGTTGATGATGTCTTACGTACTAGGGTCAAGTATCACACTCCTGCTCGCATGGGCTGACCCAGAGAACATTCAGCGCTATATCTCTTGGGGTTTTGGTTCCTTTCGATCACCTGGCTGGGGTGGTTTGTTTTGGTTGGCACCACTATTGATTCTCAGTTCCATAATGGCGATTACAAGTGCGAAACAGCTAAATGCTGTTATTTTTGGTGAGGCTTACGCAAAATCGATAGGCATAAATACGAGGCTTTTTAAAACAATCACTCTCGCAAGCGCTGCGATATGTGCCGGTACTGTGACTGCATTTTGTGGTCCAATAACATTCATTGGAATTGCCGCCCCGCACATTGCGCGAAGGCTCACTAAAACCTCGGATCATTTCGTTCTCATTCCCACGACAATTTTAGTTGGTGCCATAGTAGCCACACTAGCCGAGATAGTTGCGCAACTTCCTGGTCATGACTCAGTTTTGCCGCTGAACGCAATAACCGCCCTGATCGGGGCTCCTATTGTGATTTGGGTTTTAATTAAGTACCAAGCTTCAACCGAGAACATCTAGTGCTAGCGAGGCGAATAACTTGAATTTTTATACCCAAACTAGTGACATTTTGTTGGCGACCGAACAACTCGAAATTGGTTATGGAACTGAGGTTTTAATAGGTGAATTAAATCTATCTATCAGGTCGGGAGAAATAATCGCTCTTGTAGGCGAGAATGGATCGGGTAAATCAACTCTAATTCGCACCCTTGCCGGGCTTCAAACATCACTCGGCGGCAGAATCACCTTGAATGGAGACTCTCTGCAAAAAATGAGCATGAATAAAAAAGCGAAAATTATAGGTACAGTATCAAAGGTAACTACCGAGAATATAATGCTGACTGGTTATAAATTCGTCAGTCACGGTAGATATCCATATATCGGATGGAATGGCCGTTTGAGACCCATCGATGACAGAGTGATCAATGAATCTCTTGACTTAGTGAAGGCCAGTCACCTCGCTGACCGGACAATTAATAATCTTTCAGATGGTGAAATGCAACGGCTAGTTATCGCACGAGCTCTCGCACAAGAGTCATCTTTGTTATTTCTCGACGAACCCACTGTGTTTTTGGATCAGTCCACAAAACTCATTTTGCTCAATCTCCTGCGAGATCTTTCCATAAAACGTGGATTGGCTATCGTCTCCGCGACCCATGATATCGAGTATTTTCAACAAATTACCGATACCGTTTGGAACATAAACTCAGACCAAAAGCCTAGTAAAGTTTGGTCAAGTAACACTGAAGATTTTGCCCTGGATATCCATCAAAATTTTTCTCAGGGCATGGAATTAGCCCTAGCTCGGGATTTGCACCACAACAAGATATTTATTGATGCGCCAGACGAACTAAAAACGCTCACACAACAACTATTCCGTCGCCATGCCTGGGACATCACAAAATTTAAAACGGAGTCGGACTATTGCATAACGCTTTGCATGAATCAAGATTCCCATGGAGGACAAATTCGATGGTCTCTAATTAACCGAAAAACACTTTCAGAAATCTCAGGAAATTCGTTCCGCGAGCTGGTCACTGGGATCAGTAATGTCACGTCCACCGCTGACTAAATATTTTAAGTGCCTGAGCTTCAGCAAGCATATTTCTACGGAGTTCTAGTAAATCTTGACTCTCGTCTGGGCCATGTATTCTACTAGTGGGCTCGCCTACTCCTGTAATAACAATCTCCATTTCCGGAAAAAAATTGGCAATTTCTGCAACTAGTGGGATTGAACCCCCGAGGCCGATTTCTCGAGAAGGTTTATCCCACACAATCTGAATCGCTTCTTGAAGCGCCTCCATAAGTTTGCCTGAGTCTCTCGATTTATAAGGAGCTGATAGAGCCCCTTCCACTATTTCAACCTGAGCTCCCCAAGGAATCACCTCCAATATATGCGATTTTAATGCCTGCATCGCGCTCACTGGATCTTGGCCAGGAGGGATGCGCATACTGATTTTTGCAGCCGCCTTTGGCACGATTAGATTAACCGCGTCTCCTATATTCGGAGCATCAATCGCCAATACGGAAATTGCCGGCTGAGTCCAGATGCGCGACGCTACGTCTCCGACACCGATTAATCTCAGCGTGGGCACTGCGCCAGCCTGCGTTAATAGATCATCCTCTTCGACTTGAATCTCGCAGGTTTGACTCGAATCTAAATTCTGAACTGCAACGGAACCATCTTCATTATGAAGAGACCCAATTATTCTCGCAAGGACCATAAGTGCGTCAGGAATTACACCGCCATACTCACCGGAATGTCTGCCAAGATCCAGCGTTTTCACATGAACTTCGCAGTCAACCACACCTCTGAGAGATGTGGTAATTGCGGGCTCGTCCAAGTCCCAATGTGTTGCGTCCGCCACTATAATCGCATCCGCTCTGAGCAATTCTGTATAGCGTGCTAGAAAGTCAGAAATATGAGGTGAACCTAATTCTTCTTCTCCCTCGATCAAAATCTTAACTCGACACGGCAGATTTGCCGTATTTGAGAGAAGAAGCTGTAGTGCGCCTAAATGAGTAATAATTCCTGATTTATCGTCACTCGCTCCTCTGCCAAACATTCGCCCCTCTTCAATAACCGAATCAAAAGGATCAAAAGTCCAGTTACTAATATCGCCGACCGGTTGAACGTCATAATGACTGTAGAGAAGTACAGTTGGGCCGTCATCGTCATAATCATTGAATTCAGCATATATTGCATCTGGACCATCTTGGACCGCCAAAAGGCTCGCTGTGGCGCCGAGATCTTCTAAGGTGGTGACAAGTAAATCACGACAGGCCACCATCCCGTCTGTATTAGGGCCATCGAGACTCACCGAGCGTTTTCCTACAAGCTCACTCAAAAGATTGATCAGTGCGCTGAAATGTTTTTCGTCAATTTCTAAATCAGGGGTATTCGTCATTTAGTCTCGCCAATCAGTACTCCAATTGAAACAGAAGATCGTTGCCAAAAGGATTGATACCATCAGTCCATTCTTTGAATTTCTTATCTATAATGGAGATTATATGACTCGTCAAAATTTGCCAAACAGCTCTCTGCACTCGCTTGACGATATATTTCATCCTCGGGCGACTGCATTGTTCGGGGTATCCTCAAATGCCAAAGGAATGGCCAGCGGATTTCTGACGTCATTACTTGAACAAAAATATCACGAAAGATCGCCACTCTACATCATCAATCCAAAAGTCGATGAAATTTCAGGGATAAAATGTTATCCGAATCTCCAAAGTATTCCCGGTCCGGTTGATCATGTGATTTCGTTGGTTCCAGAAAAAATAGTCCCCGCGCTTGTGGAACAGGCAATTGAAAAGCGAGTTAATAGTGTTCATTTCTTTACTGCTGGATTTTCAGAAACAGGAGACCCTGAAAGAACTGCATTAGAACGCAAAATTGTCGGTGAATTGACCCAAGCAGGTATTCGAGTAATTGGTCCAAATTGCATGGGCCTATACGTACCCAGTGAAGGGTTGGCCTTTATGAATGGTTTCCCTGAAACTCCGGGAAATGTTGCCGTTATCTCACAGTCAGGAGCCAATGCAGGAGATATGATCCACGGAATGAGTAGGCGTGGAGTTAGATTCTCAAAAGGAGTGTCTTTTGGCAATGGTGCTGATCTAAAAGCTCATCATTTTTTTGATTATTTAGCCGAAGATTCAGAAACTGAAGTGGTTACTGCGTATTTGGAGGGAGTGCAGGAAGGAAGGAATTTCTTCAAAGCGGTCCAGCGCTTATCACAAAAGAAACCAGTAATTTTGCTCAAGGGTGGATTAACTGCTGCGGGTGCTCGAGCAGCGCACTCACACACCGGTTCTTTGGCCGGTGAAATCAAGATTTTCGACGCAATGTGCCGACAAACTGGTGCATCCAGGGCGATCACTATGGAAGATCTGCACGACTTCACTGTCGGAGCAACAACCTCAATGAAAAACATAAAGGGAACTGGTGTTGCACTCGTGTCAGGTGGTGGCGGATTCGCTGTGCTATCAGCAGATGCTATTGCAATGGCCGGACTGGATATCCCGCCGACGCCTGAAGTAACTAAACTAAAGTTGCGAGAATTTGTCCCGATAGCCGGCACTTCAATCAATAACCCGATTGATACAAATACAGGCGGTGATATAAAAATATGGGAAAAGACTATCAGGACGATCGCCGAGGCCGACAATATAGACCTTGTTCTAGGAACTCTACCATGGTCATCTAGTACTACGGATCAAGATGAATTAACGAAAGAGCAACTAGAAGAAGAAATAGACACATATATCAAAGCGATAGTCTCAATACAGAATGACACGGGCACGCCCGTAGCCATGCTACTTAGACAGCGTGGTGACGATCGAGCCGCCGCTCATCTCTTCGAATTAGCCGCTTATGAAAATAACATTCCTTGCTTTGCAACCGTTCCCAGAGCCGCACGGACTGCCGCTGAAATGCTCGCTTGGCGGAGTCGACGAGCAGGTTTACCCCAGCTCTTCTAACTAATTTCCATGACTCGCTTCATCTCAGATCTATCATTTCGAAATCAGAGTACCTCCACTCCGGATTGGGAGGCGCGTCACCTTCCCCTGATTCTGGGTAAGATGATGGAACATTCACCATTAAAAATCGATGGTTTTGCACTAGATTTCACGGCAGATTGGTCGGCCATAGATATTGCAACTACCGTCAAATCAGCTCGTACGATTACAACTGAACAACCCTTATTTATCCGCTCACCCCGGCCCGCAGCTACAGCACAATTTTTGGAGCTTGCAGAGCGAGATGGTATTAATCGACCACTTGCTGTGGGCGGCTTAATAGCAGGAGGCGGTGCGTTCGGGTCGGACGAAGAGTATCTTCTTCGGGCCGTTGCAAAAGCTCGCTGCGGGCTAGTAATTAGTCCCTCCAAGATGGATCAACAGGGGATTGCCGGGGCTGAAATAGATTGGATAGTTCATTCGACTGGATTAGCACTCGAGTGGGCGCGCACTCGGGGCGCTCCAGGGCCAATATTTCTTGATGCTTTAGCGTGGCCGGCGGCAGTAGATCCGGTGGGGACCCGACGCTCCTTAAAATTAATCAGTGCATTCAAGACCGCATATCCAGACACAAATACTTTTCTAGACTCCAAAATTGTGGGTTACGGTTCAGCCGCTGCACTCCACTCTGCCCTATTGAAAATATATATTGCGTCGGCAATCGGAGCGGGAATCGATTCCATTGTCGTGCCTCTTGAGTCAGCCAGCATTCGTCGGTTGATTTCGGTAGCTACTCATGTGAACGAGCCCGTATACGAAGATGAATTTTTCCTACAGAAACTGATAGAGTTAGATTCATGGGAGGCGATAAGCTCAATACTTTCGGATGATATTTCACCAATCCTACAAGAGGCTGCTTATCAAATATTTCTCAGTGATCCGTTATTAATGTCGCTGTGACCACTTGATGACCAGCCATCGAAAGGAAGTTTCAACTGCTGAGCCCCGGCCGTAAACAGTACTTAGACTTAAAATCTCAACACCAGGATGCAATACTGCTATTTCGCATGGGCGATTTTTACGAAACATTTGACGAAGACGCACAAATTGCTTCAAGACTGCTTGGCATCGCTCTCACCTCAAGGTCCATGAGCAAAGAAGAAGGCAAAATTCCTCTGGCTGGGGTTCCCCATCATCAACTTGAACGGTATTTAGATCTTCTGATTAGCGCTGGCCATCGAGTTGCCATCGCAGAACAAATATCGACGCCACCCTCGCAAGGTGGGTCTGCAGGTTTAGTAGACCGCGCGGTAACTCGAATCGTGACCCCTGGGACAGTCGATACGGGTGCCATGATGACAAGTGGTTCAAACAATTGGCTCGTCGCTCTAGTTCCAAGTAAGGGAAGAGATTCTTTGACTTGGGGTTTAGCAGCGCTAGATGTTACAACCGGCGAGTTTCAAGTCTTAGAGATTGCTGGAACACACTTGAACGGAGAGTTAACGAGAATTCGTCCTCGTGAGATAATTTTCCCGCAAGAGGCCCAAAATGACCTAATTCAATCGACCGCAACTACCGCCCTAAAAACACTTAGACCTTCTGCAGAGTTTGATACAAAAAAGGCAGAAGTCAGCTGGACATCGTTGCTAAATCTACGTACCAGCAAGAGTCTTGGGCTAGCCGATCACCCGCTCGCACTTGGCGCGTCAGGGGGAATTCTAGCCTACCTCCAAGACGTATGGCCTGACATTAAAAACACAATTCGGCAACCGCGTCTAGGGACTAATAGTGATTATATATTCCTAGATTCGCAAACACGTACCAGTCTCGATTTATTTGGCTCAATTGGCCGCGAAGACGAGTCTCTGATATCGACGCTTGATAATTCCAGCACACATATGGGTAAGCGATTGCTTGAAGCTCGATTGTCCAGGCCATCACGTAATCAGGGAGAAATTGAATCACGTTTGGATCAGATTCAAGAGTTTGTGAATGATTCACTCATGCGACAAAATGTTCAACGACAGCTCAAACAACTCCCAGATATCGAGCGGTTAGTCACTCGCATAAGATCGGGCGCAAGCAACACTAAACATCTCGCCCAGTTACGAGATGCGCTCCTCGTTGTGCCGATGCTTAAAGCCAGTCTACGCTCCGCGAATCCGAACTTAAGTGAATCCATTAAAAATGTCGACCCTTGCCAAGAATTATGTAATCAACTCTGCACACAACTCACTCAAGTGCCGCCAACCGATCCCGGCTCTGACCCATCTATCAAGCAAGGAGTTAATCTAGAAATAGACCATCATCGTTCTTTCTTGAACTCAATTTTTGTGAAGCTTGCCGATCTAGAGAAATCAGAGCGTGCTCGCACTGGCCTCTCAATAAAAGTTGGTTACAACCGTGTATTCGGCTATTACCTCGAGTGCCCGAGAGGGCAAGCTGCGCAAGCTCCTGATAATTACGAACCCCGACAAACCCTTGCGAATGCCCAGAGATTTCGTTTTCTACCATTAACTGCACTTGAAAAAGATATCTCAGTCACTCAAGAACTACTAATTAATTTAGAGCAAGACATGCTCGCAGAATTACTTAAATTAGTAAGTCAATATGAAGTCGAATTATCGCAGATTTCGAACGCGATTGCGGTGCTCGATGTCGCAGCTGGCTTGGCAGAAATAGCCGAAAAAAATTCCTATTGCAGGCCTATTTTCAATCATAAAAACAAAATAGAAATTCAGTCTGGTAGGCACCCAGTCGTAGAAAACTCTATGTCGGCGGGAGAATTCGTACCGAATAACGTATATCTCGGCCCACCAACCGAGAAAATTATTTTATTGACTGGACCCAATATGGCCGGAAAGTCCACCTATCTTCGTCAACTAGCTATCACCGTTTTAATGGCACATTGTGGCTCTTTTGTTCCAGCTAAATCAGCAAATCTTCCCATCGTCGATCGTATCTTCTCAAGAGTTGGGGCTCAGGATGAGATCGCCGCTGGTAGATCCACCTTTATGGTAGAGATGACTGAAACAGCAACCATTCTTAACAACTGCACACGGGATTCACTGGTCATTTTTGATGAAGTGGGTCGTGGGACGTCCACAGAGGATGGGCTAGCAATAGCGCAATCCGTCATCGAGTTTCTTTACAACAACGATCAGGGATGTCCATTAACGGTGTTTGCCACACACTATCAAGAGCTAACCGACACTACTGCTCATATGACGGGTGTTATAAATCGGTCCGTAGCAGTGTCGAATGAAAACGGTGTAATCACCTTTCTACATCAAATCGTTGATGGAAGTGCCGATGGTTCCTATGGTGTACATGTTGCGTCACTGGCGGGATTGCCAAAAGAAGTCATCCAACGAGCTGAGGTGCTCTTAAAGACTTCGTACCCCAAGCGTGAAATCCTTCCCACTATCGACAGTCACTTTGCCAAACCAGAAGAGCAACAGTTACCCAAGGATATTGAGGCAATGATAGAGAAATTAAAAGGAATTGCGCCCGATTCCTTGACACCGCGTGAAGCTCTCGAAATACTGTACGAGCTCCGCCGAGAAGTTGGTGAATTATAGGGATAAAATTAGACTATCCTACGTCATCTGTACACCTACCTATCCATATGATTAATTAAAGCCATTGAGTTATGATATTGATTATGGTTGCAGTTCCTAAAGATATGAATTCCTTCGATAAACCCGACTCCATCACAGATGACGTTGGACTCATCAGAAAACTTGAGGAAGGAGTTGCATCAAGAATCGCAGCTGGAGAGGTAATTAATCGCCCGGCCTCAATAGTCAAAGAGTTAGCCGAAAACTCAATTGATGCAGGAGCGGCCAACATAGCTATAGAAATCACAGAGGGTGGTATAAAAACAATCCGAGTAAATGATGATGGCAACGGATTTCGAAAAATAGATCTCGAGCTAGCCTTCGTTCGGCACGCCACCTCAAAACTGACGACCGAGCAAGATTTATTTAGAATCCAATCGCTTGGGTTTAGAGGCGAGGCACTTGCCTCGATCGCAGCAGCGGCAAATTGCCAACTGATTAGTAAGTCCAGCGGAGCATATGACGGATTTCAAATCTCGACAAACAATGGGGTAATTGGCCCTGTAGTTAAGGCTGCCTGCCCTACAGGAACAACTATTCAGGTTTCAGATCTGTTCTCATCACTGCCTGGCAGATTGAAATTCTTGGGTTCTGTCCGAGCCGAAACATCAGCGATCAATCGAACATTGAGTGAAATGTCTTTAGCATATCCAGACGTGGCATTCTCCTTAATTGCAGACAATCTTGAAAAATTTCGAACTCCAGGCAACGGAAATCCAAAAGACGCTGTTGCTGCAGTTCACTCTGGCGAAATAGCTAGTAATTTGCTACAAATCGCGTATGAATCATCGGATGGTGAGAGTATCTGTGAAATAACAGGTCTTTGTGGCAGTCCATCGATCCATAGAGGAAATAGATCTGGAATCCATCTCATCGTAAACGGACGAACAATCATATCTAAAACATTATCGCACGCCGCCGAGCGAGCCTATTCAACACTCATTCCAGTGGGCAGATTTCCAATTACCGTAATAAAAATTACCTTGCCACCTGAGGATATCGATATTAATGTCCACCCTGCCAAACTTGAACTTAAATTTACAAATGAAAAATTTATTAGCACTTCAGTAAATCGTGCAATTACGCAAGCACTCACAACGTCTCCAATCTCCCAATTTCGTACAAACTATGAAGACAACGCACATACTACATCTAATAAACCGAATATCGGATTGTTTCGAAATCCACAGATACATAAAGCAAACGTACTATCTGGCTTGTCAGCCCAAAGTGAAGAAATTAGAAGTACTACTTCGTCGTTCGAATTTACTGAATCACAAACAAAGATGCCTTTCGGCATGGCTGACAGTTACTCTGTCATACCAATAGGCCAACTCAAAAAAACATTTATTCTTTGCGAGGGACCTGGAGGTTTGTTATTGATTGATCAACATGCCGCCGATGAGCGTGTGCAGTATGAAAAAGTACAGTCAGAACTATCAAACTCATCTGCTCAATCGCAACCATTGCTTAGCTCGGCCGTGATTTTAACTTCGATTTCGGTTTCTGAGCAGGCCGATCAAGAAAAGGAACTACTACAATCAGCCGGATGGGATTTCGATATTCTAGGGCCAACGAATATTCTATTAAGATCAATCCCAGCCTACCTCGGTGGAAAAGATCCAATCCAGAGCTTTATGGCATGCCTAGATGATTTAAGCCAAGAAGAGCGTCTAAGCAAACCGAATGCTCTTGCAGCGACTATTGCCTGCCATTCGGCAATTCGGGCGGGAGATATTTTGGATAGATACACCATGCAGGCGCTTATCAAAAACCTAACTCAATCAGCACAACCATTCACTTGTGCACACGGTCGTCCCACCATGATCGAATTTGACCAAGGTACAATTGAGAAGGAGTTCATGAGATAACTAACGATGAGACATTGGTGTCGCTTGAGTAACCCATCTTTGCCCCTTAAAATTCCTATAGCAGCGTTTATGATCGGAAGCATTCATGCCTTTAGAAACTGAATCCACACTTAGGATTCGTTCCATTATTAAAGACTTCAAGCCAAACAATGGCGATCTTCTGGCCGCACTACATGCGGTCCAACACGAGCTTGGTTATCTATCAAAAGAAGCACTAGAAGTTATTGCTGATCAATTCAAAATGTTTACAGCAGAAGTCTATGGAATGGCCTCCTTCTATGACGAGTATCGATTTGACCCACCAGCAAGAACTACAATTAGATGGTGTTCCGGACCAGCATGCCGTACCCGAAATTCCACGGGTATTCGTGACGCGATGCTCGCCACACTAGATTTAGATGAAATGGGAGAGCAAACCGAAGATGGCCAGTGCGGTGTCGTTCTTGGTCAATGTAATGGCACATGTGAAATCGCGCCCATGGTATGGATTGAAGAACACAAAGCCTATGAAATTCCTGTTGGAAAGTTAACTGCTGCAAAATCAATAAAACTCGTGCGAGCTCTTCGTAGCGGTTCCAGAATCGAGGACGTACTCAATGGTTAGCGTTGATTCAGTTACATCAGGTACTCAGACAAACGAAAGAAGCTCAGCAACAAAAAATTATAACGAGCTGAGTAAAGTGGCCGCTGAAGAATTTAAATATTGGCTGAATCCCTTACAACCTCGTATCGATATCGCCAATGACACCTCAAGTTTAGCCAACGGCTCGGACAAAATTGAACAGATATTGAAGGAAATTATTGCTGAGTCTGGTGCTGGGATTGATATAGGGCATGTGCATGGATACGGGATGCAGAGTGTTCATCCCACGGTATCAATTACATGGCCAAACGGAACAAAAATTCTCTACGGCCCTATCACACCCAAACGATGCAGTGACGTGATTCAAGAGACTCAGGATGGCCCAAGCAGCCACTTGAAAGACTTAGTAATTGGACAAATAAATGGTGAGCCTGGTGAGATTCGCTCTATCCGAGATCATCCGTTCTTTTCGTGTGAGCCTAACGAGCGTAGACTCCTTGCGAATCTTGGGATAACCGACCCTGATTCCCTAAACCATGCAATCGCAACAGGATCGTATAAAGCAACAGCTCGAATTATCGGCCGGCGTATGCCGGAGGGACGAGTTCGTGACTCGCTAATTGCAGCTGGACTCACGGGCCGTGGTGGAGCTTCATTTCCCACTGGGGTTAAGTGGAATTTTCTTGCCGGAGCCCAAGGGAATGATCACTATGTGGTATGCAATGCTGACGAAGGAGATCCTGGAGCGTGGGTGAATCGAGTTGTAATGGAAGGCGAACCACATGCGTTAATTGAGGGAATGCTTATAGCTGGTCTTGCAACCGGGTCAAAAACTGGATTTATCTATTTACGAGATGAGTATCCACTCGCAATAGCCCGTGTCGAGCGAGCCATTCAAAATGCGATCGATAATCAATTACTTGGTAAAAACATACTTGGGTCCGAGCTTGAATTTAATCTGCGGGTTATACGAGGTGCTGGAGCATATGTTTGTGGAGAAGAAACAGGGCTTTTATCATCGATACAAGACTCGCGAGGTATGCCAAGAATAAAACCTCCCTTTCCCGCACAAGTTGGTGTGTTCAATCTACCCTCAAATGTCAACAACGTCGAAACATATGCCACTGTGCCAATGATTCTTCGTCACACATCCGAGTGGTACAAGGAGCTCGGAACCGAGAGTATGACTGGCACCAGAGTATTTTCTTTCTCTGGGGATATCCAACAAGTTGGATTTATGGAACTTCCATTTGGAACTTCCTTGGATAAAATTTTAGACTCGTGCGGCGGAATTATCACGCCGACTGGTGAACAAGGCAAGCTCTATGCCATTCAATCAGGGGGACCTTTGGGCTCACTCCTACCAAGCCATTCAATCGACCAATTGATTCTTGAAAACGCGTCTTTTGGTCCATGGGATGCAATCATGGGTGCTGGAGGTATTGTTTTTATTGGAGAAGGTACTCACATACTTGTCCTCAACGAGCTTTTTTCGGAGTTTGTCGAGGAAGAATCATGTGGTCGGTGTACCACCTGCCACGGCGGCAACCAGAGGCAAACTGAAATTGTTCGAAGAATTATATCGGGAGGCGGGCGCCGAGATGATGCCCCCAATCTCAAACTAGTTGATGATTTACTTCAGCACTCAAACTGTGTACACGGTCAGTTTTCGCCAAAAACAATGCGCAATACTCTTCAACACTTTCGAAATGACTACGAAGACGCCGTAGCGGGTTATGACCCGACACTGACTTTATCAGGAATGTATGAACTCGAAATCATTGATCAGACAGATCCGCTGTTAGACGAAGCTGCTACTATTTGTCCGAAAGGTCAATTCGAAGGAGAAACCGGTAACTGGTCAATAAATATGAGTGGATGTGTCCGCTGTGGCGCTTGCATCGATATAGCTCCAAATGCGATTCAAAAGAAAGCGTTGGCACGGTCTCCTCGTGTCATACCGATAGGATAGTAAACAAGCATACTGAATAAGATATTAGGCTAGAGTCTGATCAAGAATTAGGAGATTTTATGTCACATTACATAACAAAACGCGCCCCATGGGTTTTACTAGCTATTCTTGCTATAGCCGCTTTCGCCGCTTGCCATTTTGGAATTGCGCCTTGTAGTTGGGGGAAGCCACTTGGCCTTACGTTCGCTCTAGCCTCGGCCGTAACTTCTTTCCTAGACACTCCTACATTTTCCAGGAACAGCTAATTCTCTAACTCTGCCAGATCTGCAAGAATCAGATCCGCTGCCCGAAACCCCATACGAATAGAATAATTTTGTCCACGGTCTTCAGGATAGATTTGAGTATTATTAGCGAGGTATAAGCCCTCAACAGGTGTTCGATGAGGTGGAATTCGTTCGTGAAACAAATAGTCCACTACAGGTTGCCCTGCTCGATCCGTAAAAAACCACTTAGAACGTACCCAATTTTCATTAAATTCAGGGTTAATTCTTTGTATATACGGCTTATATATATCAAGAACTTCATCGACTGATAATTGCATTAACGCATCATCAGGATCAGCATAGTTCGAAAAATACACAATATGATTTCCGTCGTATTGGTCAGATGAAATAAAATTTGTGTGCTCTACAGTCACGACAAACGGCATATCCTCATCAGTCATAGTTAACCAGTAAATATCAGATAGTGGCCTATCTAACACCAATAACAGCACCGAAGCCCATTGGTATTGGACCGTTCGTAACAACTCGCCATAGGGTGAGTCAAGTACAGCTGGTGGCGAAATTTTTTCGAATATATGTGTGGGTGTGGTGACCAACATCGCATCGCACTCAACATTAGTGGTTACTCCATGCCGAGAGTACCTGAGGCCGGTCAATTGGTCATCAATAGTGAGTATTTCTTCGACTATAGATTCCGTCAAGATAGTGCCAGATGCTTTTCGAATCGCTTCAGAAAGTGATTCGATATACTTACGAAACGATCCTTTCAGATAGCCTAGCTTTTCTTTAGCCAAGATACCATCTCGTGAGGCAAATCGAAGGTAAATTTTGCCCCAAAACCAAGCCATTGAAATATCTTCAAAATGTGCTCCGAATTTTGAGCGAAGCACCGGGCGCCATACTGCTCGATAACCGGATTCCCCAATCCATTTCTTAATCCAAGTCGACGCGCGTTTACCTTCATATTTTTGCCAATTCGAGTCATAGCGTAGCCAAAGAGCCGCCAAACCCAATCGTAGTCTAGACAATATTGACACTTTATCAAAACGAAGCAGATCAAGGGCTCCTACGAATGGGTAGATCTTCGTCTGGCTATGCATTGCGCCCACAGATGGCAACCAAGCTAAATCATCACCATGGCCTAATTTTTTTATTAGTTCAATCACTACAGTATCGGAACGAAATAAATGATGATAAAAAATCTCTATCTGATTACCCCCCACGTCGATAGTTCTTACCTGACCTCCAAGAGTTTCTCCACTTTCGTAGATCGTTACATCAACACCATTGTTCACGAGATGGTATGCAGCAGCCAGTCCTGTGACTCCGCCACCTACAACAGCTACTTTGTTATTTTTTAAGTTTGTACTGGTCATTTTGTATGCATGGCCTCTCTTTCATAACTCGTGATTTTAAGAATGCTCAGTCCCCGAACCCAAGCTAAAAACAGTCCGACCAGACTCACTGGTGCTAAAAGTAAGAAATGGAGTAATACTGCGTATACGGCTGCATCAATAACAGAAATGTCACTGACGAAAGTTAATGATTCTTTCGCGAAAAATTCAAAAGGGCCGATTCCGCCTGCGGTCGATGGCACTGCGATCGCTAAGTTAGAAGCCGATGTTACGACTGTGAAGTGAGTGATACTCAGAAATATCCCCAAAGATGCCGCTACGCAAAAATAAGAGATTGATTCAAATATCCAGATCAATGCAGAAAGTGACACCACTTTAAACCAAATTTTCTTGGATTCAATCATTCCAACACCAGATTGCACTCGAGAAATGATACCTGAAGTCACTCCATTAATTCTATTAGGTAGAAAGATCAACAGCTTCAATAATCGACGTGAAATACTTCCGTTGACGAGTACAAAGAGAAGATTAACACCAAGTACGACTATCCCCGTTGCCCCAATAATGAAAAGTTTAGCTTCTTCCTCATCTAATAAAATTAGTGCGACGGCAGCGAGCGTGAAAAGTACTAACGTGTCCAAAATCTTCTCTAATAAAATAGTTCCGAGGACCGTCAATGTCGGCATTCCAGTCTCGCGGCTGAGAATACCAGAACGCACTATTTCCCCGGTCCGCATCGGTAAAATATTATTTGCCGCCATGCCTATGACAACAAGCGAAATAGAAGCACGAGTGGTGATATAAGTCGAACTAGGCAAAATTATTCGCCATCTTATTCCCCGAAGTACAACGCCAGTAATATAGAGCAGCACCGCTAAAAACAACCAACCAAACGAAAAGTGTATCCCTCGATCAAGCACATCCCCTAGATTGATTTGTCGGAACGAAAAATATATAAAAATTCCGCTCAATATCAGGCCAGCTAGCATTTTCAACGGTCTACTCATGGCTATCCTCAGTAGTTATTTCGGAAAGCCAATGAATGCCTTCACTCCGTGTGGTGTTTCCCCTCGAAATCTCAAAAATGAACCCAGTCTCCTCACTCGATCGGGCCAGTTATTTGTCCCAAAAATCTGTTGCCATGTCACTTGTCGGTAATCACTCTCGTTGAACCACCATCGGTGCATATATGGCTCCACCAAACCATGATCTTTCATAAGATCATATCGCTGATAGTTGCTTAAATCCGTAAGTATTGCAATTTTTTTCGGATCCATCTCATAATCACCAGATTGCAATTCTGTGCCAGGCGTGTAATCTACGTTTCGGCCTCTCAAGTACCAAGCCCATGGCCATGACAAGGCCAAGTCTGTATCCAGGACCACTCCTGTACTCGAACCGCTCTCGAGGCTTTGAGTGATTCTTGAAGCTAGTCTTGGGACATCGGGTGATGTCTGAGTATAGATCATCGGTTCAAGTGGTGTATCCGAATGGCGAATATTAAGTCCCACGTTTGTCCAAGCAGTTAAACACACGGCAAATATCACAGGCACACCAGCCATAACTGCTGCAATTTTCCTGGCGCGCGTTAGTCTAAAGTCTATTCGTACAAATCGAGCGACATAATACGATGCTAAAAGGGTGAGTGGAAGTGCAATATGAGTGGAGAGCCATGGCATTTTCTCGCCCGCAAAAGTAAGTCCGACAAACATCCCAAAGGTCCAAACTAATAATAATCCAAGAAATCCATTGATCTTTCTAGTTAATGCAACATATATTGTTCCAAATAAAGCCGGTATAAGTGTTAAGAATTCATAGAGTGGTATGAGCATCAAGTAATAAAACCAAGGTTGAGTGCCACGCTTGACTTCCTGCTGGTCAATCCAGTAGGACAAAGAATCCCAAAAAAGACTCCGTGCTCCCTCGAGATTCAAGCCAAAAGTTGTGTAAAGGAGCAAGAGCAATGCATAGAATATCATCGCGCAGCAGATCCAGACCCACGCGTTCCAAGCAAGGCCCACCACCAGTGCCGCAATAAAAAGTACACCCACGACAGGCCAAATAAGAGTTTCAGAAAGTTCTGGTTGCACTATTCGTACGGCTGCACCCAGTAGGGGTAATACTAATGTTCCGAGAAGTATTAAAATATCGGCCTCAGGTCGTGAACGTAATCCAAGCTTATAACGTGTACGACCCAGAAGCGGCCAAATGCTGGCTAATATCCAACTTGCTGGGATTAACCAAATTCCGTCCTTAATTCGATCAGCTAAAGTTGGCCGATTGTTATGGCGTTGCATCGTCCATTCATGAGCCAACGCAAAATTAAGGTAAAGCAAGAGCAACGCCACGATCATGTATGACAATTCTTTAGTTAAAAAGAGTCCGCTCAAAGCCACTACGAACATCACGTGCCAAACCGAAAGTTTGGTTAGTGTATCTCTCTGTTTAAACCAAGGTTGGGTTCTCGGTCTGATCAATTTCCAAATCGATATAACCAAGAGAAATGTGAACAAAGTGACTAAAATATCGTTGCGAGAAAATCTTGAATAATAAAGTAGTGAGGGAGATATAGACAAAAGTACCGCACACACGCACACACCTACGGCACCTAATTTCTCCCTAAAAAACAAAGGACAAAACACTAAACAAGAGCCAACCAATGCGAACGGTAATCTTGCCGTAAATTCAGAATCGCCCAATAAATAAAAGGCTACCCCTATCAAATTAAACAGTAACGGCCCGTGCATCATTGGATCATGTTGGTAGCCAAGTCCGATCAAATATCGCCAAGCAAATTCCGCATGCAATGATTCGTCGTGATGCATTGCACGATCACCAAGATTTACAATTCTGAGGAGCAAAGCAAGTATGGCAATACCCAAAACCGCTAGAAATAAAGGGTTCCGAACAAGAAATTTAGCTAGGTGACTGATCTCACTTCGTATTTGATATGGCATCAGTCTATACATTAGTAGATTCTATCTGACCCTATTCAGTTACGGATTGATTTAGGTGAAAAATTTTTATTGTTAAGTCAGATGATTCGAATACCATCTCCCAATTCCTAAATCTTGAGCCTACATCGGCACCATAGATTCTTCTTTCAAAATTTCCAATAAGTACATGATTTATACTATATTTCGCAAGAGATTCCAGCCCCTCTCCAGTCGACCCAAATAGGTAGACCTTATCAATAGCGGTTCGACGTTCAGTTTCTCGAATATCTTCTCGCCATTGCCGCTCGTGATTCGGCCAGGCCAATACGGTGGGTAAACCAGTCAACGTTGAAAACATGTTTCCGCCCTGATATGACTCACCCACAGCCTGTAACACCACATCTTCATTTGGATTCAGGTTATTCCTAGCCCAGTCGACAGCCTCTGCAAGAGCGGGCTGCTGAATCTCAATATATTTTGTAGCGTCCAAACCGCGGATTTGACCTTCCCATCCTCGACTAATAGCCATAGCGGGAACAAAAGCAATGGAGCTAAATGAGAAAAGAAACAGCATGATTGCTAGAGGGCCGCTCAACTTCATAGCTGTAGATTTAGTATGAATTAAGCGGAAAGTTAGAGATAATCCAAAAATGCTACCCGCAGCAACTGAAGCGATTCCCCAACTAATAAACCAACCTTTAAATAATGTGTTTAATCTGCCCGGAAATGCATCCTCAATTCTCACCAATTCCGTTCCAATAAGGAGCAATAACACCAATCCCATCATCCAGTAGATATGCCAAGCCTGGTCGTTAGTTTTGTAACTCACTATTCGAGTCAGAACAACCCCAGAAGCTAACAAGCCCAGCGTCAGCCAACCAGTGGAGCGGCTTATGATCTCACCAACGTTATCCGTTAAAACTAAAGCCAATATCCACACGAGTAAAGCAATAGCTGTCAGCCATAGAGGTTCACGCAAAGCGGTATAGACCCGACGTTGGTGCCGCCAATTCAGCAATACAGATCCAACAATTACAGAAAATATTGGACCCCAAAACAACATTAATTGCGACAGGTTGGTGTGTTCTCCTATCACCATCGATATCCCCGTGGTTGGAGGACTCAAGCTCGAAAGAAATGGATATAGAATTATACCCACTAGGATTACGATCGGAATAGAAAAGCTTAAAGTTGACATGAATGCCTGTATGTAATTTTTTTGATTATGTCGTTGACAAAGCCATACAGCACCGATCAGAGCCACGAAGGAAATCGGCAAATCCCAGACATTAGTCATACAGAGCGCGGCCAACAGTCCGCTCACGTAAATCAAGCTAAAAGGCCGGTTACGCCAATACCCAAAGCTCACCACCGGTTGATTTTTGGTAATCTTCATCCCGACGGCAAGAAGCGTAAGAACTATAGGTAACCCAAATACATGGGCATGGGGATCACCCAGTAGGAAAGTGAATGCTGGAAATTCAGCAAAACCACTATCAAAAATCCTAGTTGTATACCACCACCACCACCATTGATCTGGAATTCCATATCGCACCTCAGTTAGAAACGGAAAGTTCTCTACATTCAACCAATGCCAATTCATCTCAGTTAAATATCCGTTCGAAAAAACAATATTTAACATACCAATCCATGGTGCCAAAAGAAATAAGCTGCACAGGGTTATGAACCCAGTGGACACAAAAATAAGAATTCTCTTACGACGATTCAATTGTTGCAAGTCAGGTAAAAAATCGTTTGCAAGTATTGCGGCTACTGTGCCTGCCGACGCAGCACAAGAAGCCAAGGCTAGATTAAAAATCATTCCTATCGATTGTTGGGACAGTTTGCCAATTATGACTGCGCTCAAATGACCGAGATGATGGTAGGAAAGCGGCATGCCAGAAAACCACGGATCGGGAGGTGGAACGGTTTCACTCCAAAAGATACTTGTGATTATCATCAAGTCCATTGGTTTTTCGGTAGCAATCGCATCAGGCGCCAGTGATCTTGCTAACAAAACAATTCCGAACAAGCCGATCCATATCGATTCGGTTACAAATATTTTCTTTCTCTGCAACCAAAATCGCTTAAGTATTGAACGATCGTGAAAAATTATTCCAGTACTCACCCCAAAGAACATTAATATCCAAAAAAGAGAAGCTCCGACCACTGAAATACTGATATCAAGATTAAGAGTTATCCATACCAATAATGAAAGAAACGCGATACCCACAACCCGTGAGTAGGCAAATCCCTCGGATCTCAACGGTTGAAAAAATTTCATCGTAGGAATGATTACGGAAAGTGAAACAACTAGAGTGGTCAGATACCAAAGAAGTAGATGTATCATTCCTAATGCCTAAACAGAAGTTTCAGTCTTCGCGATCGAGTAATAAGGCATCCACGAAGGCTTCGGGAACAAAAGGAATTAGGTCAGAAGCATGTTCACCTATCCCAACAAATTTAACTGGTAAACCATACTCCTGGGCGATCGCAAAAACTATACCACCCCTGCCTGCGCCATCAAGTTTCGAAAGTGCGATTGAAGTAACACCTGCTTCTTTGGTAAAGATCTCAGCCTGTGCTAGTCCATTCTGGCCTGTGGTAGAATCAACAACAAGTAATACTTCGTCTGGTTCTCTATCAATTTGTCTAGTGATAACTCTCTTAATCTTTGCAAGTTCTTCCATGAGACTCGATTTATTTTGTAATCTTCCCGCAGTATCAATAATAATCAAGTCATGAAGACGTGCTTTGCCCGCGTTAATTGCATCAAAAGCTACGGCAGCTGGATCCGCTCCAGGTTGCTGAGCAATTACATCAAAGCCTACTTTTTCACCCCACGCTTGTAATTGATCGATGGCGGCAGCTCGATACGTGTCCCCAGCTGCCGCCATCACGCGATAGCCTTCCTCTACATAAAGCGAGGCTAATCTACCGATCACAGTAGTCTTGCCACTTCCATTGACTCCAACCACTAACACGACAGCTGGTGATTTAATAGTCTCCACATCTAAGTTAAGATCATCAGTACTCCATAATTTTCCTGTTGAATCTTCCACAGAAACCAGTATTTCAATTAATGAGTTGCGTAATGCTTCCTTCACTTCAAGACGAGTCTTGGGTCTTTGGGCCTTCAAACCATCTAAAATCTTAAAACTTGTTTTTACGCCAACATCAGCACTAATTAGAATTTCTTCTAATTCTTCCCAAAGATCGTCATTAATTGCGTCCGTGCTGAAAAGCTCAGTTACCCTGCCAAATATCGAAAGGCGAGTTTTTTTTGTGGCCTGTTGAATTTTTCTGTCATCACTCTGACCAATTTGAGAATCTTCTCGTGATCTACGAAATCGCATTTATAAATCCATCATGCGGCGCTTTGGGCATCAGTATGACCTAGGTTTATTGATAGTACTTGACTCGTTGAATCAGATCCCATCGATATGCCATAGATGGAGTCAGCTGCTTCAATAGTAATTCGGCTATGCGAGACCACAATGAACTGTGTCTCTCCTGTGAAGTCACGTACCGTTTGGACAAATCGGCCAATGTTTGCCTCATCAAGGGCTGCGTCTACCTCGTCAAGAACAACGATTGGTGAAGGGTTTACTGAAAGCAAGGCAAATAAAAGTGCGACTGAAGTCAACGATCTTTCACCTCCTGACAATGCTGCAAGTCGAGTGATTCGCTTGTCTGGTGGTTGAGCATAAATCTCCACGCCCGCTTCTCCATCCGCAGGTAATAACGAGTTGTCTCCTGATAATATTCCTGTCCCTTCAGATTCGTCTGTTGTGCCATTCGCCCCGTCACTCTCTTCCAGTTCAGAATTTACATCTGTACTTTCCGGTTGTACTAGCTTAAGTTCAGCACGCCCGCCTCCAAAAAATTTGGTGAAATATTCACGAAAATGCATATTAACCTGTTCAAAGGTCTCAACAAAAGTAGTTCGTATTTCAGCACGCAAGTCTCGAATTATTGTGCGTACGTCAGTTTGCGCGTGTTCGAGGTCCAAAATTTGGGCAGTAAGAAACTCGTGGCGCTCAAATATTTCTTGGTACTCGTCCAGTGCATCAATATTAACCGGGCCAAGTGACCTCAACTTCGATCTTGTGATGTTCACTTGCTCCTCGGCGCTCGTAAATATTTCTTGTGGCGTCATGCCATCGTGCGCGACGAGTGCTGGTTGATTAAGCATGTCTTCCGTGAATTCCTCCGTCTCCATTTCTCGTATCAGTCGTTCACGTGATTCTTTGAATCTATTTAATTCGTGCTCCGAGTTAAGTAGCTTCGATTCATTCTCTCGGAGTTCAATTTCAAGCTCTTCCCGATCTGACTGAAGCGTCGATTCGTCCTCCGTGAGCGCGAGTGCTCTAGTTTGCATTGGTACGATTACCGCTTTCGACTCCACGAGCGATGATCGTTGTGAAGAAATTTTATCTCGCAATAGAGTCATTTCCAAACCTAGGTCTTCATTAGCGTTATCGAGTGACTTCAGCGACTCTAACGATTGTGTACGGGTCTCTAAGCGGCGAATGCGGTCCGTTTCACGCTCAGAACGTATCTGTTGTTGCGCTCGCTGATCCGCATCAGCAGCTGCTAGTTGAGTATTTGCCTCTTCGAATTCACTGGCTATAGAATCGCGTTGGGCATTAACCGATATTGCTCGATCACGAATCTGTTGAATTTCATCATCAATCTCGATAATGCCTGATTCACGATCCTGAATTGACTGTTTCACTGAGGCGCTTTCATTTTTAGGTTCCGCATTTTCCACACGTGATAATAGAAGTGCCCGCTCGCCTTTCAGGCTCAAGTGCTCTTTTTCTAATTGTGAAACCCCATCAGCTAGTACTTCTCTATTCTTCACACACGTCGCTTGCTGAATCTTAGATTCATCCAGTGCGACCGTCGCTCTCTCGAGTTCAGTAACGATCTTACTGTGGTGCAATAATATTGCCGCCAAAGAATCTCTTTTGTTCTCAAGCAAGTCAATACTATTTGAAAGATTAGTCACTAAAGAAAGGTGTGATTCTGGATTAGATCCGGAACGCAGCCGTACGCCTCCATTTCTCTGAAATATTTCTCCGGCTTCAGTCACCGCGTTATAGCCCAATAGACTCAGTGACATTCCTGAGTCAAAATCAGTAACTAGGTAAGTATTGGCGCATATCACTGAAAGTAAATTCATCATATGGTCATCAGCAGTAATCACGTCCACAAGTGAAGCGATTACCCCAGTGTGCTTTGGGAACGGAAGTGCTTCGTTCTCAAAATTGCTGTCACCAGAATACAAAAGAAGATTCTTGTCAATTTCGTCAACTCCTGCGTCCAGTGCACTCACGAGTGATGCACGATTTGAGAAAATTACTGCCGTTAAGCTGTCTCCCATCCATGCCTCTATAGCTGTCTTCCAGCGATCTGGTACCTCAATCAGTTTGCTCAAGATATCGATTAACACGGTTGGATCTAAATTTGACACATCAGAGACAAACTCAATTGCATCGGACATATGACCAGTAGAACGGACAAGTAACTCTTGAAGTTCAATTTGGCTCTCAAGGCTTGTGATTTCAGATTCTAATAGCGATATTTCATTCGTGTGAGAGTTAAGAGTCGATCGGGCTGACTCAAAAGCGGTTTCAGTTTCCTTAACTAGTTCTGTCGTATTTACAAGGGATAATTGTATTTCATCGTACTGACTTCGATCTCTACCAAGCTCAACGCCTAATCGAGTAATTGATTGAGTCACAATCTCAGCAGCAGACATGTTACGTATATGGTCTTTAACTTGCCTTTCCTCATAGGCTTCCACATCCAGGAGTCTGGCTTTAAGTTCGTCATGCTCGGCGTTAATTCGTGCCCGTCTCGCCTCGCGCTCCGCAAGATCGCGAAGGATTCCTCTAGTAACTTGATCTGCTTCCGTAAGTGCATCTTTCTTCTGTACTAACTGCGCTTTGCTTCTAAGTACGATTAGTCGTAATGATTCATCCGAAGGTTCACTTGAGCTTTCAGATGAATCATTCTCTAATTCGTGAGAAAGACTTTCTTTGAGATCGTTTCGTCGTTGATTGAATAGTTCCGAACGCTGTTCCGCCAAAGCCATATCCTGTTCGAGATAAAGCAATGCCTCTCTTTTCTCTCGCTCATCTCTCTCTGCAGTCGCAAGTTCAGAGCGGGTATTTTCAAGATTAGTTCGCACGCCCAAATACATCTTCTGCGCCTGTTCAAATCTCTGTTTGGTTGACAAATGGGCATCGCGCAATCGATGGGCGCTTTCAGATGCAAGCTTGATGTCCGATGCGGACTCGTTGAGTCCGATGGTGAAATATTCTTGAAAAGCCCCATCTAGAATAGTTCTAAGTTCCTGGTATTTTTCAGCTCGCGTTGTCTGACGCTTCAGGGATCGTAATCTAGGTTCTAGCTCTCTGACCTGCATACGGGCATGTCCAAGATTATCGCGCATTTCCTTCAGCCTTCGCTCAGATAATCGAAGTCGTTGCCTAGCAGAATGCAAGTCAGCCGCTTCCTCAATAAGTGCCCTGCGTTGATCAGGTTTGAGAGAGAGAACTTTATCCACGAGTCCTTGCGACAAGTATGAATAGGAGCCCTGGCGAAAATCTGCCTTTGCCATAAGTTCCGTTAGATCCGTTAATCGCACTTTTCGCTTATTGAGTAAATATTCCGATTGTCCATCTCGATGTACACGACGAGTAATAGCGACGTCAGAATAATCGGATGGAAGCCAACGATCAGTGTTATTGAAGGTTAAAGTCGCCTCAGCAAAGCCCGCAGGTCTTTTAGAATCAGAACCTATCCAGATCACATCATCTGATTTCTTTGCTCGCAAGGAGCTCGCAGTCTGTTCACCCAGTACCCAGCGAATTGCGTCTGTCACGTTACTTTTTCCTGATCCATTTGGACCTGCAATGACAGTCATACCTGGCCCAAATTCGAACGTAGTTCGATCTGCAAAAGATTTAAATCCCTGAATTTGAAGTTGTTTTAAGTGCATTAATTATCCCTGTTCATCCATAAGTATTTCTTTTAATTGGGGTAAAATCTCTTCTGCTGCTGCTATTTCAGCTCCACGCTTAGATGACGCCATACCTTCAGCAATAAGAGGCTCTAGTGCGATATTTGGTCGAAGTTCAACCTCAACTCGAACTCGATATTCAACTTCATGCTCCGGTCCTGATTCATCTACTAGTATGTATTTCGGTCTGGTTTTTATCGTCGCCGCTAGTTCTTGGAGGTCTCCTTTCGGGTTAGATGTCTCCAGCACTTCGAAATAGGGTTCAAAAATCACGTTGATGAATTGTTGCGCCGCGAGATGGCCTCCATCCACGAAAACTGCACCGATTAAAGCTTCAAGTGAGTCCGATAAATTACTTCCCTTCAGTCGGCCATCGCTTTTTTCTTCTCCTACGCCAAGAATCAAAAAATTACCTAAACCCAGCGTCAATGCAATTTCTGCGAGAGTTTTTCCACGAACTAGCCCTGTCCGCCATTTTGTTAAGTCTCCCTCGCGGCTTTCTGGAAAGCGATGAAAAAGTTCGTCAGCAATTATTAATCCGACCACCGCATCACCAAGAAATTCCAAGCGTTGATTATTCTCAAAATAAGTCTCAGGAAATTCATTCGAGGCGCTGGCATGCGTCATCGCCTCAGTGAAGAGATTCTCGTCACCAAACTTGTAGTTAATAATAGATTCGAACAAACGTAGATTAACCTCAACGTCCAAAGCTTGCGTGCTAGGAGAATTTAATCGCATAAAACGTCCTCGCTGTTTCGATTCAAACAGCTCCCCACCGATAGCCTGTAACATAGTCAACAGTACTAGTTTAAGAATTTGTTATGAAAAAATCAACAACTGATCACGTGCTTATGCAAATGTACAATAGATGTCGCTAATGTCAAACTTATCACCACACCGTTCAAGTCATATTTCTCTCAAAAACTTAAGTAATCAACTCGAACCAGAGGCACAACGGTTACTGGCCTTGGCCATCGAGCATAGCAACCGACATAACCGGAATTTGTGGTTGGTTGGCGGAGCAATTCGCGACTTTCTCATGCAAAAACCTATCCGAGATCTTGATATCGCAACGAATGGCGACTCACTGGCTCTTGCAGAAGCAATTAGGGGTGAGTGGGGTTCAAACGAGATTGATCTTGTTAGTCATTCAGACTTCTTAACAGCCTCGCTACGAACAGATGCTAAGATTCAACTCGATATTTCAAGGTTGAGAACTGAGCGATATGCCAGGCCTGGTACGCTCCCAATCGTCTCTACCACGGAAGAAATCAATTTAGATCTTAAGCGTCGTGATTTTTCAATCAATGCGATGGCACTAGGCCTCAGTCGAGGTATAGAAAACATGTTTCATGATCCGTTTGAAGGAGTCTCCGCTATAGATTCGGCCACGTTGGTGACTCTACATCGCAATTCTTTCGTAGACGATCCAACTCGACTCTGGAGAGCCGCAAGATTAGCAACAACTCATGCGCTCAAATTGGACCCTAGCACGTGTCAGCAACTGCACGCCGAGAACGTAAGTTTCGAAAATGTTTCAGGAGTGCGACTTGTCGCAGAGCTTAGACAGATTTGTGCGAGCGCAAATGCGCTCGAAATTTGTTCGCAACTTCAAGACTGGAAGATTCTTGAGAGGACTGATTCCGCTCTTTCGTTCGACTCGAATAACTTTCACACTTCCGAACTCACAACTAAATATAATTTACGCACCCTGGTAACAGGTTTGCTTATCCATTCCACCAAGGAGATGAGAGTCACGGCTCTCGAACGATTACAGTTACCAAAACAGCTAAAAATATTTATCGAAGAAGCCTGCATATTATTAGATAGTACTGACGGTACGGAAATGACGATAAACAGTATCACTTACTACGAAAATATCAGTGAGGAATCACTCACCATTGCGAGCGTGCTGAACAGAGAAAAGACTGTATTGATAGCTAGTGAACTCGAACGATGGAAGCAGTGCTCCAGCTACCTCGCCATTGATGATCTGAAAAAAATCGGCATAACCGCCGGCCCAGACATTGGTCTGACGTTACATCGACTTAAGTGGGCTGACTTTGCGGGAATTATTGAGTCAAAAGCTGATGCCTCCCGCTTCCTTCAAAACGAGAATATAAAATAGAATAGAGTTATGTTCGGTTAGTTATAAGATTTGGCGGTTCTATGTCCAATGAGATGACAACGTGCGAAATTTGTGGTGAGCAATCCACCTTGGCATTGCTGCAGCAATGCTTTAGCTGTAATCGGTCATACCACCTCAATCCATTTTCAAATAGGCCCGGCAAAGATTGTGGTGACGCTGTCATCGGAGAATCTCTAGGAGTTTACTACTACTGCCATGACTGCATGGAGCAATCATCTAATTAAACGCATGAAAATAAACCTACTTACAAGTTTTTTCGTCGGGGCATTATTCTGCCTAGTTGGGACGGGTCTGTCTGATGCATCATCGGAGCTCACCAAATTATTTATTTACGCTGGAACCGCCATATCAGTCACACTGATATGGAGACGTTGGGCCCGAAACACCCTGATTAATCGCAACCAACGTCGAGACCTCTGGACAAGTAAAAAAAATAAAGAGTCCGAGTCCTAGTCGTTGTACTAGCCCCTAGGAATTCTTCGAAACCAAGTGGCTGATTCGCTCTCACTGCTGGATCGTTGTCCCACGAATCCACAACGTAGCCAGAAATAAAGGCCTCGGCCATTCGTTTCCGGTACTCTGCCAAACAGCTCATACCCTTCACTCCTCAATTTTCTCTCAGCAATCAGCGCCGCTCGAGTGCCAACAGCGTTGCCACGGTACTGAGGATCCACGGCGAGAAAACGCGCCGTGGCACTGCCCCGTTCAGGTGAATTGCGTTGGATACCGAGAACTCCGACCTCCAGACCAGTCTCACGAATCACGTACCAATCAGTGCGAGGCACGGTGGTCAATTCTACTAAATCAGACGGATTGAAATTTCTACTCACGCCATCAGCTAAAGCGCGCATAATCCCAGCTCTAGCAAAAATATCTTGATTCTCTAGAACTTGAAGGCTGACCTTCTGGCCACGAGTCCAAATCATCTCGCTAATCCGTCAGCAAGCCAGTTGGTGATCTCACCCTGCAGATCTGCTAGTTGAACGGTCTCAATCTCTGCATCAGGTAAGGACTGTGAAAATTGAACTCCGTATCGTGCAGTCGAAAATCTACTATCCAAAATAGTAAATATCCCTTTGTCACCTTCATGCCTGATTAGTCTTCCAAAGCCTTGGCGAAATCTCAATATCGCCCGTGGCAGCAAATACTCTGAAAATGAATCTTCGTATTGTTCACCACGCGCAGCGTGTATTGGGTCTACTGGAGAAGGAAATGGTAATCGCACAACTATGATTTGTGATAAGGCACGTCCGGGAATGTCTACACCTTCCCATAGAGCCGCTGCTCCGAAGATTACAGTGGATTCACCAGATTGCAACTCTCTGACTAATCTGGTAGCTGAACCATCAATTCCTTGTGATAACAAACGTACATCAATCTCAGCTAAACGATCTCGCAAAGCTGCCGTTGCTTTGCGTAATGCATCGTGAGATGTAAACAATACAATCGTTCTCCCGCGCAACGCATTCACTGCATGGAATATCGCTTCATGCAGTTGGATTGAGTAATCGGTTTCACTTGGATTTGCGATGTCATTCACTATCACCACTTTTGCTTGGTTCTTGTAATTAAAAGGTGCCGGCCAGCTAGAAGTAAAAGCATCCGGTAAGCCGATCTGCTCTAATATAAATTTGAAAGACTGGCGCCCGTCTGTATCAATATCCTGCAAAGTCGCACTCGTTACCAAAACAGATTTTCTATCCTGAAAAAGATATTCCCTTAGGTGATCACCTGGAACAAGTGGTGCACAACCGAGGCGAATATCTCGATCCCGACGACTGATCCATAAGATATCGCTCCGGCTTTCATCAATCATGACTCTTTGTATAGTGTCACTCATTCCGGACAATTCGCCTAGGAATCCGTTAATCGCAATAGCTACTTCCTGCAAATCACCCTGTGGTGTAGCCTTATGTTGCGATCGTACTACCGCCCAAAGCTGCTCTATTTCACGACGTAAAAATTTCAATGAAGATAATAATAGGTCAGAATTATGGGATAATTCTTCCCAAGCCGGTTGAGATCGAGCACCAGCCGTCAGGCTAAATTCCTGCTGACGATTTTCATGGCCAGCTGCTTGGCCAGGGTGTCTTGCGTCCCCATGGTTCTCAAAAAAATCTCTGAGATCTTCTCGTAGTTCCCGTAAACGTCCGATTGCGATATCACGGGTTCGGATAATTTTTTCAACTTCAGATGGATTTCCTTGAACATATCCTTCCAAAGCCTTGAAATGTCCTAAAAAACTCAGTGGTTTATTTTTACGTTCCCTCTTATTTTGTACTAGACCTGACTTCAACAAATCTTCAACAGATTTGATTGAAATCATGCCCCCAAAATGATCAGTTGCGACGTCTTCAAGTCGATGGCCCTCATCAATAATTAAATGCTCATAGCTTGGAAGTATCTGCTCATTCTGAGTTGCGTTCGCAAGTAGAAGTGCATGATTAACAACAACTATATTGGCCATAGAAGCTTTTTCTCGTGCGCGTAACACGAAACAACTTCCGTCCTGAGCAAATTCACATCTACGAGATAGGCAATCTGTATCAGTCGCTGATATGCTTCTCCATGTTTCCTCATCCTGAGACGTCATATATAACTCGGCAGAATCTCCAGTTGACGTTTGCTCCATCCAGGTAGCTACCCGAGCGTAGAATCGGGACTCACGTGCTTGTAGTCTTGTTCGTGAGGATCGCAGAGTGAACCATCGTTCCAAACACAAATAATTTCCCTTACCTTTCAACACTTCAACACTAATTTGAGGGTGGATCATTGAGTTCGAGTTGTTCGAATTATTGAACCTCTCCACAAGATCTATCGCAATTGGTAAATCTGATTCTTTCAGTTGATCCTGTAAATTTTTAGTCTGAGTAGATACAACTACCCGCTCACCGCTAGCCATAGAACGAATTAATGCAGGCAACAAATACGCTAAAGTTTTGCCGGTGCCTGTACCAGCCTCGAGTACAAGTTCTCCACCAGTAATCAAATTTTCTTCAATTACCTCTGACATAAGTTGTTGATTAACTCGAGGCGTATAATCCGCAAGCAAAGTTTGTGTTTGCTCAGCAAAATTCCAGATTTCGCTAACTGAATAGCTCTCACGCGAGCTATCGGCTTCGGAATTCACTTTGACATTTGAGGTAGCAGTCTTAGTTTGAAAATCAAAATAGCTTTCGTTGTTAGTTCTCGGCTTACTCGTCGGCGGTAACAAAGTAATGATGGAGGAATCCGAACGTGACAAAAACATTTTCATGTCAGCAAGCGTTCTATCAGGCAATTGCTGGAGTCGTTGATACAGCACCATAAAGATATCTCGTGCACAAATAGCGTCATCGAGTGCACGGTGGCTTCGCTCTGTCTGAACCCCAAGTAATTCAGCCAAAGAAGCAAGGTTCAGTTTCTCAGCTGTCGGTAATAAAAGGGCTCCAAGTTCCCACGTATCGAAATTAATATTTGTTGTTCTTATTCCCTGGGCTTTTAGAAAATCAATATCAAATTGGATGTTATGACCGATAATTGGTAGGTCACCAATAAAATCCATGACTTCAGTTCTCACCTCATCAAACATCGGTGCATCTCGTAAATCTTTATCTGCAAGTCCTGTTAAGTCGGATATGAAGCGCGTGAGTCGTGATTCTGGTTTTACCAAGGTTTGGAATTCTTGGTAATTTCCAAGTAGATCAAATTTAGCTATGCCCACCTCTATAATCTCGTCGACCCCTGCTTTAAGTCCTGTAGTTTCAAGATCGATGGATACAAATTGCTCAAGAGTATGAATTGGCATAGAAATTATCTGATCACTACCTAGCGTGAAGGTATTTTAGCGGATTATTGGTCATGCGGCGGATTGAAATACGAAAATATTCCTGCCGACTCAAGCTGCAGTGCCTCAAATCTTCCTGCATGAAGTTCTTCGAGTAATTCGTCTTGGGAATCTACAATTGTGTCAAATCCAGTCGCAAAATAGCCCAAGCCGCTAGTCGAATGGGCGTCAGAGCCTCCGGTCCCACGCACCCCTAACAGCCGCGCCACCTCAGCCGCGTAGGCGTTCTCCTTTGGAGTATTAGCACCATTAGCAATCTCCAAAGTGTGTACGATCTTAAATACTGGCATGGTTTCCGCAGCCTGCTCAGGCGTCAAGTCAAATGTCTCACCTGTTCTCATCGCCGTAACCGGATCAAATAGTCGTCTGAAAGGATGAGCCACAATCAAAAACCCACCGACTTTATCAAGCTCTTCTCGTAATTTCTCAGCACGCCGTATTCCAGGTAAATACTCTTTGAGTCCTATCGCAATCATATGACCTAAGTCGGTAGATACTTCCATTCCGAAATTAAAGAAGAAATTGGGATAAGTATTTCGTATACTTTCTTGTTGATGTCGTTCAAGTACCTTATCGTGTTCGGCTAGATTTGCACCGCTTAGGCCCGTATCAATTCCTACGGTAACTAGGTCTTCCTTCGACAACATTGAATCAGAAGAGTCTGGATTTGTATGAACATGCATTTCAATAATTGAATCAAGTTTGGCGATTCCACCATGAGCAGGTCGGGTAGACTCAGTCAAAATAGAATCCAAAAAAAACCATCGCAATATTCGCCATCCGGTCAGCATAGGGTCGATTGAACAAACGGGCTAGAGGCTTATTCAGCTAACCACAGGTAGTTCAGAAAAGGAATTAGAAATCCCAGGGTTAGTACGGACGTAAGTATAGTGAACAGCGCTACTCGAGTACTGATTGAATCGGGAGTTAGCCCAAGGTACTTAACAATAATTAAAATTATCACCGTGAAAGACTCTGCGATCAAAAGGCCTAAATTCCCACCGAAGTGATAAATAAAACTAAACCCTATGCCTGCCAGAGTAAATATCAAAATAAAAATATTCCCCATAAAAATAAGTAGTGCGGTTCGCCCAGCAATCGATTCAGCTAGGGACGCTGAAATACGAGCCCGTGTGCGCGTGATTAATAGGATCGCCAAAATTTTTATAGCTAAAGCAAATCCCGTAACCCATCCTGAAAGTACGACTCCCAGTAATTGAAAAGTTTCAGAGTTATTTAGCATTTAAAATTCAGACATTCGTCTCAACTTTGCGAGATGTTTCTCGTGAAAGAGTTTGAACTGAAAAACAGCGCCCTCCAATATTTTCAAAGCTACGAGTCAAAGATGCTACATCTGCTCCAGGATGAAGGAACATAAAGACCGATGGTCCAGAACCCGATAAGTGTAATTTCAACGCTCCTGCCTCACTGTACGATCCGTAACGTTCAACCAACGTCTGATTAGTTCTTTCAATTACTGACTCAAAGGCATTCACCAAATCAGTAGTCGGTGGTGGGAGGCCTCTGGACAATCTTTGCGCAACGCGCCATGAGTGCTTGCCTTCAGAAAGTTCCGCTCTAGAGAGTGCTTTGAACATCGATGCAGTCTTGTCACCCGGTGTGTCGACATCAGGTGATAAAATTAAAATACTAAAATTACTTATATCTGGAAGCTCTTCAATCAATTCACCTCGGCCGGTACAATGACAAAATCCTCCATGAACAAAAAATGGCACGTCTGACCCAATCTCACCTGCCAGCTCGCCGAGCTGGTCATCCGACCAGTTCAGATTCCAAAGAATATTAAGTGACCGAAGCATTGCCGCTGCATCAGAGGAGCCGCCACCTAGTCCTCCAGAAATAGGGATTTTTTTATCCAAGTGGATATTTACATCTAGAGCTGTTTTTGAAGCGTCCGCCAACATTTTTGCAGCGACGCAGGAAATATCGCCTGCCACCGAAAGTGATTCTGACTCCGGCCCCGTAACTTGATAACTTAACCCTGAGCCAGGCTCCGATCTAGTCACAGTAAGTGTGTCAGCAAGCGAAACTGTAGACATTACAGTGTCAATCTCATGAAAACCATCTTTTCGTTTCCCCAAAATTTCGAGCGCAAAATTAATCTTTGCAGGTGCTGTGGATCGCACTGACATCAAGTAGGTCATGAGTCACCGTTTTGAATGTCCAGTAAGGTGTCATCTGATTCTTCAATAGTATGGTAAATATCAACCCAATCAGAAATATCAAGATGTTGAGGTCGAAGGTTAGTAGAAATGCCAATCTTAGCGAGTAATTCTGTGACATCCGTGTGAGGAATTCCAAGTGAGCCAGAAATTCCATTATGAAGCTGTTTTCTAGGCTGGCCAAACCCTGCTTGAAGCATTCGAATAAATCGAGGAATCTCTGTTTCCAATATATCGATCTCTAATCTATCTCTCTTATTTATCGACAATACAGCAGAATGCACCTTTGGTTGTGGCCAAAACATTGAGGGATCAACCTCAAACAAAAATTCTGGTTCCCCGTAAATTTTTACGGACAGCGATAACAATGATTCTTTCCCTACACCGCCAGTAATTCGGCGAGCCACTTCACGCTGGACCAATGTGACAATTCTGCGTGGCGCTGGTTTAGCCGTTAACAGGATGCGAATCACTGGTTGCGTAATATAGTACGGTAAATTACCACATGCTAGATAATCCCCAGAGTACCCAGTACTGTACATAAGTTCAGATGGGTCTGCTCCTAGAATGCTCGTCGGTATAATTGATACTCCCGTGTAATCTTTTAATCTGTGCCGCGCGACTTCACAAAGTGCTTCGTCAATCTCAACACCAACTACATTCGGTGACCGTTGCGCCAAACTCTCGGTCAATCCCCCAGGTCCGGATCCGATTTCTAAAATGCCGATTTCTGACCCTTCGTATCCGGAAATAACAGCGTCAGCGATTCGATCGAGTACCGCCTCATTTGTAAGGAAATTTTGACCCAATGCTTTACGTGGAGTGAGTCCTAGTCGTCTTAAAGATTCCGGAGGACGACCTGGATTTGGTCGGTGGCCTGATTTACCCTTAGACCCGCGTTTAGATGAAGAGCCTTTTCGTGGAATAATATTGCTCCAAAGTTACTTCTATACGCTAGCGCATCTTATTATCCCAGTATAGGAATTCCTTTTATCAAACAGTTTCCAACAAAGGAGAATTTATGCCTGAGTCGATAGTAAAGCCAAAAATTCGTGGGTTTATTTCATTGACATCGCATCCGGCGGGATGTGCTGAAAATATTCATAGCCAAATTAAGCAAATCGAGTCGCAAATGCTCTCAGAGCATACGAGTAGGACTATGGGAAGCACCCTCGTGATCGGGAGTAGTACCGGCTATGGATTAGCTGCAGCATTGACTGCTTGCTTTGGCTATAAGGCAAATACGTTAGGGGTCTGCTTCGAAAAAAGTCCAGATAAACTAAAAACAGGAACGGCCGGTTGGTACAACTCTGCCTCAGCAAGTCAGATGGCGAAAAATAAGGGATTGGTATATAAAACCATTAATGGTGATGCATTCAGCGATGAAATAAAACAACGAGTCGTTAACCAACTCAGAGAGGAATACGGCCCCATCGATACCCTTATCTACTCCCTGGCGGCTCCTAGAAGAAACAATCCGTCAGGGGAACACTGGAATTCAGTATTAAAACCAATTGGCCGAGTTTATTCAGGAAAAAGCTTCGATCTTCGGCGAGAAGAAATTAGTCATATCAAGATCGAACCGGCAACTAATGAGGAAATTAATAGCACTCTAAAGGTGATGGGCGGCGAGGACTGGGAGAACTGGGTATCACTGCTGGATAAACAAAATTTACTCGCCCCGAATTTCAAAACAATTGCTTTCTCCTATATCGGGCCGGACCTCACAAAGGATCTTTATCGGGAAGGAACAATTGGGCGTGCTAAAGCTCACTTAGAGTCCACTGCAAACACTATCCACGCACTAGTAAATCAGAACCCAAGGCTACAAGGCGATGGTTCTGGAGGCGCATGGATAAGTGTCAACAAAGCAGTGGTTACTCAAGCATCAAGTGCCATTCCAGTTGTAGGTCTCTATATGAGTATATTATTTCGAATTATGAATAATCGAGAAGACAATGAATCAACTTGCACGCAAGCTATTCGACTATTCCGCGATTACTTAATGCACCCATCACCAATCAAAACCGACGCGTCGCGAAGAATCAGGCTAGATAATTTAGAAATGCTCACCGAAGTTCAAGAACAAGTTGAAGCAATCTGGGGTGATATCACAAATGATAATCTCGCGGAACTTGCAGATTGGCCCTACTTCAAGAATGAATTTGCTCGCCTCTTCGGCTTCAATCTGAATGAAATTGACTATGATAAACCTGTAGAGATTGATATTCCGCTAAATAGCTGACATCGAGAAGTATAATTTACTCACCATTCTCAGATTCCAACGAGTTTATATCTTGCAAGTCAATTAAGCCATTTGCAGTCGTCAGTCGTGTTTGGATTTCTTGTAAAACTGCGTCATCGATCTCTCCATCGAGAACCATCATGCATACAGAGAAAAGTTCGCGGGAATGGATCACACCATAGCCAGTCGCCTCAGCAGCGACACGCAATGACTCACTTAATTCTCTCTGCCGCTGGTTTATGTCGGTCGAACGCTGCCCGTTTACAACAACCAAACCTCTGACTGCCTTCGCTGATTTATCAATCTTGGCGTCGAGACGTTGCCGAAGGGCATAATGAGCTGTCATCTCAACCATTTCTTCTGATGCATCACATTCGATGAACAATTCATTCCCTTCATGTCTAAATTCAATAGGGTCTGAACGAACTGAGCTCTCGTCAAAGCCTAGTATCTTAAGGCCTTCCCGAACCGCGATTGAATATTGTTGACCTGCACCCCACAACATGGTGCCCAACGACTTTCGGTTATCAAGCTCAAGTACTGCCAGCGCCAGCGCGTCTTCAGCTACTTGCTTCTCGGCAAATATTCGCTCGTAGTTTTGAGTCAATCGATCAATCTCAGGAATCGCCAATTTTCCTACCCAGTAAGGAATTTCTGTATCAATCCTGCCCAAAGCATCCGAAACAGCTATAAGTATTGCCTGAGCTTCCTTGTTGGAAAGCCATGTAGCTCCAACACTTTTTGGTGCCGGAAGAAAAATTATGGCCCCGTTCAAAACCTTAAACTCAGCACCAACGGCTGCTCCACCTGATGATCGCAAAAACACTGACGCATTCTTCTGAATAGTAGGATTTGTATCATCGAATCTCATCCGGTATTCAACATCGGTCTCATAAGTCTCAAATACCTTAAGAAACGGGTTTGAATAGTCAGATACGACCACTGCGTCACCAGCACTACCCAACAAAGTATGACGATCCCAGCTCATTCCGTTTGGAGCTGGAAGCAACCAGTACGAATCAAGACCATTAGCTCCACCAGAAATTTTGAATGTTTGCTTTGGTGCTGATCCAAATACGACTACAACAGCGCCGTTATCAAGTGCTGCTACAAGTTCGTCACGACGTCTCTCTAGTAGGCCTGAAAGTCCTAATTGATTATCTATATCACTCCCATTAGATACTTGTTGGCCATCAAACGTCTCCCAGTACCCCTCACCTTCCGCCACCTGCGAAATTACATCGAACGTTCCGGCTATGTCGATAACAATCGCATCATAATCCATCAAATTTGGGGCAGTCACGATTGAATAATTATCAAAGCGTGGGTGCTGGAGTCTATGACTAAGTGACAAAACTCTCATCGTTCATACCCATCTATGTTCGAGTAACTTATTTTTTTTGGTCGTGCCCTGTCATCGCATTTCAAAGGTTAATAAATACTGTTGGCTAACTCAGAATCGGCACTCCTGTGGCACCCAATATTACCGGGTTACCGTTGCTGTCTTCCGACCCTGGCGGGGTTCGCCGGATATTGTCGCACAGGACCAATTCATCAACATTGCCCGACAGTAATTAAATAATCCTCTCTACACTCAAAACAGGTCTTCAGCCCCGCTATAGCGGATTGCAGGCTACAGGATACCGCTAATTCCCCGCCTAGCACGACCGTCTTGAGTCTAACACGCAGTTCTATCTTGTAGCTAGAGATCATTGAACTGAGGCCCACTACACTGATTACGTGAAGCAAAACCTGATACGTAACTTTTCTATAATCGCCCACATCGACCATGGGAAGTCAACGCTTGCCGATCGACTCATCGAAATAACCAATTCAATCGACTCAAAAAATATGCGAGAACAAGTTCTCGATTCAATGGATTTAGAGCGAGAAAAAGGCATCACTATCAAGGCTCAGGCCGTTCGACTGAATTATATTTCCCCAGACTCCACCACGTATGAACTTAATCTAATCGACACACCAGGCCATGTTGACTTCTCCTATGAAGTATCAAGAGCACTCGCCGCCTGCGAGGGTGCACTCTTAGTCGTAGATGCTACACAGGGTATCGAGGCGCAAACGCTTGCGAATGTTTATCTTGCTCTAGAACTCGACCTAGACTTAATTCCGGTTATTAACAAGATAGATATGCCCGGTGCTGAGCCCAAACAAGTCGCGCAAGAGCTCGCCAATATAATTGGTTTTGGACTAGAAGAGATGATCTTTGTTTCAGCCAAGACCGGGGAAGGTGTCGATAAATTACTCGAAGCTATAGTAGAACGACTCCCCGCCCCTCAAGGAGATATCGATGCACCATGCCGGGCTCTTATTTTCGATGCCACTTACGATGCATACAGGGGTGTACTAGCGTATGTACGAGTAATGGAAGGCACCATTCTCCCAAGACAAAAACTACATTTCATGGTCCAAAACAGCAGCTTTGACAGCGTTGAGATTGGCTATTTCGAACCGATGTTGAAGAAAACTGATTCACTCATTGCCGGTCAAGTGGGTTATATCGCAACCGGCCTTAAGGGAGTTGCTGAGGCACGCGTGGGTGACACACTTACCGTCGAGGCAAATCGAGCGAGCGGACCATTATCTGGTTATGAGCCGGCTAAAGCCATGGTGTATGCGGGAATTTTTCCGTCTGATTCGGAAGATTATCCAGCACTACGAGAAGCCTTAGAGCGATTAACTCTCAACGATGCTGCTCTTCAATGGCAACCAGAGACCAGTGACGCGCTTGGTTTTGGATTTCGATGTGGCTTCCTTGGCCTTTTGCATCGAGAAATCGTCCAAGAGCGTTTAGAGCGGGAATTTGATCTTGATCTAATAGCAACAGCTCCTTCTGTGGAATACGAAGTGACGCTGCGAACCCATGAAGAAATCTTGGTTGGCTCGCCTGCAAAATTACCTACACCTGATCGTATAGTTGAAGTGCGTGAGCCATGGGCCAAGGTATCAATCACCATGCCTGCTAGATATATCGGTGCGGTCGCAAGTCTGGTATCAGAACACAGAGGAGAATTTGGCGAAATTGAATATATTGACCGACAAGACGGATCCGCAGCAGCAGCAGCAGATTCCTCCAGAGTACTGGCGACTTATTCTTTGCCTCTAGCAGAAATGCTTGTGAATTTCTTTGACACACTGAAGTCACGTACCCAAGGTTATGCGTCAATGGATTATGACATTACTGGGTACGAAGCTGCTTCCGTAAGTCGATTGGATGTCTTAGTAAATGGCGAGCTTGTTGACGCCCTTTCCATGATTGTGCCAGCCGACTCGGTAGTCGAGCAGGGTCGTAAATTAGCAAAAGCTCTTAAAGAAGAAATCCCTCGACACATGTTTGACGTTCCAGTTCAAGCTGTCGTTGGTGGCAAAATCGTTGCACGTGAAACTGTAAAAGCAATGCGCAAGAATGTTCTTGCAAAATGCTATGGTGGTGATGTAAGTAGAAAACGCAAGCTCCTCGAGGCCCAAAAGGCAGGAAAGAAAAGAATGAAAGTTCTCGGTAACGTCGAAGTGCCACAAGAAGCATTTCTTGCGATGATGAAAAACCGAGGTTAATAACTTTCTATCTCCACCAATGAGCACATGGAACTAAATTACAAGTTCTCCAAAACAATATTAAGTTCGTAATGCACTAATCAGCAGAAAAGATTTGTTCTCAACTACGCGACTACAAATTTCTGTATGACTTTATAACTACTTACTCATACAGCAGGCGCAGTTGGCTACCCAATGACCTGGTTCTATCTCTTCCAGAACAGGCACTGTGTCCGAGCACTTACACTGATCCTTCTTAGTACATCGGGTTCTGAAGACACATCCCTTTGGTGGGTTCAATGGGCTGGGAACATCACCTTCTAGAATAATTCTTTCACGCGTTTTCTCAATAATTGGATCTGGAATTGGAATAGCAGAAAGTAACGCTCTCGTGTAGGCATGTACCGGATTCAAGTAAAGCTCCTCTGACTCAGCTAGCTCAACAATATGCCCTAGATACATAACTGCAATTCTATCGCTGATGTGCTTCACCACCGACAAGTCATGCGCAATAAATAAATAAGTCAGATTAAATTCGTTTTGTAAATCTTCTAAAAGGTTTACCACCTGAGCCTGAATTGATACATCAAGCGCAGATACAGGCTCATCACAAACTATAAAGTCAGGTTCAACAGCTAGTGCACGACCTATCCCAATACGCTGACGCTGGCCACCAGAAAATTCGTGAGGATATCGTCTCGCATAGGTTGGGTTAAGGCCAACCGCATTCAAAATATAATCTAGTCTCTCTCGACGTTCTGCACCCTTGTACAGTCCGTGAATCGCAAGGGGTTCCGAAATAATTTGCGCAACACTCATTCTCGGATTGAGAGAAGAGAATGGATCCTGAAAGATCATTTGCATGCGTCGACGAAATCGTCGCAAACCAGCACCTTTCAGTTCCGTCAGCTCCGTACCATCAAAATTCACTGTGCCTTCTGTTGGTCTGTGCAACTGAAGAATCGCCCGACCAGTTGTCGACTTTCCGCATCCTGACTCCCCAACTAAACCAAGTGTCTCGCCTTTTTTTACATCAAATGAGATTCCGTCGACCGCACGCACGTCTGCTACTTTTCGCTGAACAAACAAACCTGAAGTAACTGGGAAATACATCTTCATCCCATTTACAGATAGTAATGTTTCTCCAGTTTTAGCCGCCGATGTACCTTGAATACTTGTACTTTCAGTAGTCACGTTAAGCCTCCAATTAATCCCAGATTACAAATCCATTATTTCTTATCAAGATGCACAGTAAGCCCATACACCGATTTTTATTAAATTATTTAATCGACAGTCATACAACACGGGCAGTCTGCGACCCAGTGACCTGGCTCGATCTCAATTAGCTTCGGATTATTTTCTTTTGTGGTTGAGCAATGGCATCCACTCACTTTGGTGCACCGTGGCCTGAAAGCACAACCATTTATTTCCTGCACTAGTAGTGGTGGCTGGCCTTCGATAGTGGCAAGGCGTGTATGCTCCGTATCATCTAGTCGTGGCACGGATGCCATCAAACCTCGGGTATAAGCATGCGTAGGACTCTTAAAGATGTCAACCGCTGAGCCTGACTCAATAATCTGACCCGCATACATCACGTTTACTCTATCTGCATATCGTGCAACAACACCAAGGTTATGTGTGATGAGCAAAACAGCCGTTCCCAACTCAGTAGATAGATTAGCCATAATTTCAAGAATTTGAGCCTGAATGGTGACATCGAGAGCAGTAGTAGGTTCGTCCGCTATCAAAAGTTTAGGATCGCATGAAAGAGCCATAGCAATCATCACTCTTTGTCGCATTCCTCCCGAAAATTGGTGCGGATAATCCTGAATGCGTTGCTCAGCTTCTGGGATTCCAACCATCGTCAAAAGTTCTATTGCCTTCTGAGTCGCTTCTTCTTGGTTCATTCCAAGGTGAAGCTCGACAGCTTCCCGGATTTGTTGGCCGATGGTCAACACTGGATTCAAGGAAGTCATTGGCTCCTGAAAAATCATAGCTATTCGATTTCCTCGAATAGCTCGCATTTCCGCATCAGATATATTGAGTAAATCAAGTCCGTCAAATGTGATAGATCCGCCCACGATTCGCCCCGGAGGATTAGGAATCAAACGCAAGATCGACATCGCCGTTACAGACTTGCCACAACCCGACTCACCCACGAGGGCTAAAGTCTCTCCCTCATCGATTCCCCATGACACTCCATCAACCGCGCGTACCGTTCCTTCATCAGTAAAAAAGTAGGTCTGAAGATCTTCAACCTCTAACAGTCTAGCCATGTAACCTCCTGCTTAAGTAACTCACAATAAAGCCACTCGCCTCGCGAATTTGTTTCTATCCGCAGAATAATACCTCAAAATCTCTCACATGAGTAGTCTTCTTTAAAAACTACTGGTACCGAAGGTGGGACTCGAACCCACACGCCTCTCGGCACGTGATCCTAAATCACGCGCGTCTGCCAATTCCGCCACTTCGGCATATAGCTATCTTAGCTGGAAACATTCGACAACGGATAGTGCGAAATAGCCTCTATATCAGGTGAAGTAGCGCAACCCAAATTAACGAAAAAGAAAATACATTATGGGGAACAGTATTATGAGCAGTAGAAAGCCACTCAGAAGCCTGCTTATCCAGTGTGACTCTTCAGATCCATCAATGTAGTCAGGATAAGTCTCACTCCAGTCCTCTGTCAGATCAGGATCAAGCTCTCCTTCACGTGATTCGAGCCAACCAGAGTCATTCATACGAGAGGCCTTAATAACCCACTATGCACATTGTTGTGCTGTAATGGTAATCATTGTTAGGAATAAAAACTTGTCTGACTCAGCAATTACATTACTTATCATGAGTATGTTCGCAATCGGATACTCTCTGTGGATCGCGAAAAATGTCTATATACATGGCGTCCGAAGGTTTAGAATTTGGATAGGAGTAGTCACCATATGGTGGATCGTCGTGATTATTCAGCTGCGGCTTTTTCTTACTCAATAGCAATATTGGTAAACAGCATTCTCTGAGATCACTACATCCTGTCTCGATTGACAATTTCTACCTGGCTGATTCCAGGGGAAGAAAATCCTAGCACTTGACCGTAAAACGACAGTTCAGATTCAAGCGTTTTTATTATATTCTCGGCTTGCCGAAAACCATGTTGTTCGCCTGGAAACGTCATATAAACGTGCGGCAGTTTATTCTGAGCTAAACCATCTACCAGTAGCTCTGCCTGCCTTGGTGGAACTATTTGATCTTCCAATCCTTGAAAAACAATCACAGCTGCACGGATTTGATCAGCATAATGAATTGGAGATCGGCTGACATATACATCCTTTGCCGCGGGGTATGGCCCAATAAGTTGATCAAGATATCTCGACTCAAACTTGTGCGTGTCGGTTGCCAGTATCTCCGTGTCAGCGACTCCATAGTAGCTCGCACCGGCTCGAAATACATCATGAAAAGTCAGCGCGCAGAGCGTCGTATACCCTCCGGCACTTCCACCTCTGATTGCCATTCGTGTGCCATCCACATCGCCCCGACGCTCTAAAAATCTGGCTGCTGCAATGCAATCGGCGGTGTCAAATATTCCCCACTGGTTTCTAAGAGCATTTCGATAAACTCGGCCATATCCACTGCTTCCCCGATAGTTAACGTCGACGACAGCGATTCCGCGGGTGGTCCAATATTGAATAGCAAGATTATATGACGCTGAAGCTGCTGAGGTTGGTCCTCCATGGCTCATTACCAATAAGGGAGGTCGTTCGCCTATCACACCCTCATTCAATGCATGTTTGGGTGGGTAGAATAAACCGTACGATTTAGCTCCGTCAGTTGAGTCAAATTCAATAAATTCCGCTTGGGATATAAATGATCTCTCCATGATGCTTTCACGACTTCGCCGTATGACATCAATGGTCTTGTCGGATGTGGATATGGCTACGACTGCTGCAGGGATCATTGGTGACGAACCAATGAAATAAATAATGTCATTTAGAATAGATAAATACAAAATCGAGCTGTAGTCATTCGCGATCTCTTCTGGTTCTGAGTCGTCCCGCCTAATTCGTACAAG
>Ga0302127_10000046_pt1 | contig 51530 bp, 48 predicted proteins | sample CB4_SCM_MG_FD_204452 | JGI IMG/M metagenome (GOLD analysis project Ga0302127, IMG submission 204452) | Marine microbial communities from Western Arctic Ocean, Canada - CB4_SCM | ecosystem: Environmental > Aquatic > Marine > Oceanic | place: Canada: Western Arctic Ocean | collected 2017-09-24
TGCCCCGTGCGGGTCGAAGTTTTGCTCGGCTGCCTTCTTAGATGGGGGAGTCGCTGTCGATATTTAGCGAGATCCCAAAGCAAGGGCGGGGTAGTAATTGTGAGTTACGATCAGGGGATGACATTTCATATTCTTCACAGTGGTAAGCGAAGAGAAATGTCCGATTGGCTAACATCACTATTTCCAAAAATTCGCCCCGCTTTCATTGCCGATGATGGTTGCTGGATAGCATCTATGATGACGCGTAGTGCCGAACACAATCCTCCTTGGGCATGGATAGGCTGGGCATTTGACTCTGTGAGTGAAAATGGAGAATTTACTCGACTTCAAGAGCGAATGATAGAAATGCATGGGGAGAAGAGTTGTGGTGGGCAGGAAGTACTTGATGAAGCAGCCCGGCTGCTGGTTAGTGAGACGTGCGCTACTGCTTGGAGTGTGCAAAACTTCGGTTCAAACAATCTCCCACGATCAGATGGAGCTCTCTTCGAGATCAATACATCTTGTAACTGGATCGTCTCAAGTGATGGGGATATGAACTTTGCAATCAATGTCGTGCGGCTACAGCCAGCGAACACTCAACAGGAAATTTTGCAACAGATAATTGACGCCATAGAAATAACCAAACTCACTAAACCAGAGGGAATGACTCTAATTTATTTATATGTGGATATTTGGCATGACGGTCCTGGTTATGCGCACGGGTTTGGATACAATATCGACGTAACCCAGCCAATTATTGATAGTCTTTCGATTTATGCGGGCGAACTCGGTATTCGGTATGTTCTTACAAAACCCTTCCAGTGGGGTAATCCTGTAACTGAATGGCTTTAGGCGACTGAGCTTAGTTAGAAATTATTCCGAATTTTTAAGATTTAGGATGACATTCTCTTTGCTGTAACTTGGTTTATAGAGAAGCGAAGCGGCGAATAACATTTTCGAGCATTTTCGAAACACCATTATCTCCGGCATTGTGATTGAGGCTGCCACAAAAGCAAATGGATCCAACAGAGAATATTGCGCCACCGTTAGGCTTGGGGCAGTAGACGATTTCCGCTCGGATCAAATCTTCCGGGTCTTCACCAGTTTCTGTCCTCGTGTGAGTGAGTAATTCCTCCGGAACTGCTATAAAGCTCTCGCTATGATTTTCACTTACTGCAAGAATCACTGTCTCTGGTGGAGTGCCAAGCTCCTGGTCTGCCCGATCCAGCTCGAATCCCGCAGCGCCTCCCCCACTAAATCCATAATCACCTAGCTTCTCTTCGCCGACACCGTCGAAAATCCACGACACATCCTCGTCGTAACTTTCACGTGTTCGTTTGTAATACGAACTTTCAAAAAGCCCCTGTGCTGAAAAACCCACGCCTACAAGTTTTTGTGGAGGCCGCCCATTACGCCTCCATAACCCACCATATCCGCCATCTAGTTGATGGTGAGATTCGCCAGGCTTAGGCGACCAAGCACGAATTCCACCTTCGGCCCGACGCAGTTCGATAACACCTGGGAGAGTAGGAACACGCGTGATTTTCCAGTAAAAACCGTTACCCCCAAGGTATACCAAATTGCCACCCGAATCGACGTAACTTTGAAGGGAATCCAGCATCTTGGCCGTATGATATTCCGGGTGTGAACTAGTAAGGATGGTGTCGTAGCTCGCAAGTAATTCTAGGCCTTCGTCGTCGAGGTCCTCGTCAGTGACTACATCAAACGAGATCCCTTTTTTTTCCAACCAATATAAAAGATGGGTATCAGCTGGAAAATGCCTTAAACCAGATCCAGCTTTGTCAGTAAAGGTGATATAACCGGGTCGAACAGTCAGCGCTGGCCGGAGCCGAGATGATATTGATATACCTGTTCCATCGGGGTGAAAATTATATGTGGAACGCCCGTAGATTGGATAATCATCTGGATTGAAAGGGGTGGCACCCCACTCTTTCATTCGAGTTCGCATCTCAGCATCACAATTACCACGTGCATGATTTGTGTAGGCCTGGTGAGTAAATGTAGATGCCAAAAAACAGATTTTGTTTTTTGGGCCACTTTTGTCAGGTAGTACGTAAAAGGGAAGAATATCGGTGGAGTCGTCTTTTTTAAGCCGCACGCCATAAACACCACTTGGAGTGTCTGACGGGATCGTTATTTGAAAATCAGTCTTCCAACGGCAGTCATAGAGGTCGTCTTCATGGAAATGGATCGCGGCATACTCACGTGGGGCCTTTTGCCAATCCATTTTGTCCCCTGACCAACGGGCACCTGACATTCCTCGGTACGGAATATTAATTAATCTGCCGGAAAGCCCGAATGGCCCTCTATCAACAATGCTTTGAGTATTGATACCAATTGCAAAGTCCCACCAAGCTAGGATGGCACCTGAGGGCGCTTTGTCCGGAAGTGGCACCGCTCTTGGTTCTAAATATAATTCATTATAAAACGCAGGATCTTCTAAACGACCGTTGAAATGGTCCTCGGAAATCGCTTCGGTTTTGCGAGCTGCAAAGACAAGAGGAATCTCATCTGGGAGTGGTGCGAGGTCTCTCGACTCGGATAGACTTTTTACCTTCTCGTCTTTAAGGTCCCGTACACCCAGAACCAGGCGACTTTTGGAAACATCATAGCCCGCCCAAACTTGATGCCAATTCTTGTACTTTAATGCATCGGGTAATTCGACTTGGTATAGTTCTGATTCAGCTGCTTGATATGAAAATACAAGCTTTCCTTGTTTGGTACTTAGTTGCCACCCAACTCCCTCACTATCGAGCGCACTAGCGATCACTGATGTCTCTTCTTTGAGAAGCCAGGGCTGAACTAGTACCGTAAATAGCATCACCTCGCCGGTGAAATAAACATTACCAGGAACGACAGCATATGACCCTATGTTGATGTCTTGGGGCCGCGCTCGGTAGGTTGGTTTCAGGCCAAAATCACGTGGTTCGTATAAGACGCCGGGGCCCTCAGGATTTGGGTCAGCGGAAATAATTCTGACCGTATCGACGTCATATGTTCCCTGAAAAGCGGCACTGACTTTAACTGAAATTGATTCTCCCTGACGGGCAGACATCGGATCAAGGTAGCCCGTGATTGGGAGGACAGCTTCTTTCGATTCGTTTGTCATATTAAAACCCTTTCGACTTAATCAACTTCGCGCTTTAGAAGTGACAATGTTACTTTCTTTTATTGCTCATTTAAGCACTGTTGTAGTTTCAACAACCTGCTCCTTCTGGGTATTCCCATATGATAATCAATCTGACTACGATTAGACCGAATTGTGAGTGCCTATCTGCTGCTTGCGCTGGGGATCACTAATTTGAGTGTTCCTGTAGGTAGTATTTTTTGCTGCTTCATTAGTTATGTTTTTGAAAAAGAGGTAGAATTCCATCAACAGGAATGGAGGAGATATGAGACTCTCTGCGACCTTTAAAGTAGGCAATATTTCGGTCGCGGCACTTTCTGATGCTGCCGCAAAAATGCCGCTTCCGAGATTTTTTAATGAAGTTCCGAATGAAGAATGGACCTCGGCCCTTTCGATTGATAGTCCAGACGAGTCAGTACCGTTTAATTTCGGGTCATTTTTGCTTCGAGGTAATGGTCGAACAGTACTTCTTGATACAGGTTTTGGTGAACAAGGTCCATATGCGGCGGCTGAGGGCGCAGCGGGGTTACTGGACCGAATTCGCGATTTAGGAGTCGGTTTGGACGAGATAGATGCCGTAATTCATACCCATCTTCACTTTGATCATGTGGGCTGGAACACAGTGACGGAGGATAACGAAAGAGTTCCTACATTTAGGAATGCTATCTGGCGCGTGTCCGACGAAGAAATTAATTGGTGGAATGGCGGAGCTGTGCAACCACATCCGGATTATGAACACATACTTAGAGACGTCTTTGATCCGATCGTGGAAACTGGAAAAGTCGAGTCATTTTCCGGCGAGACACTAGTTGAACCCTTCCTTACATCGATTCCTACGCCCGGTCATACGCCTGGGCACACCTCATTTTTACTTTCGTCCGCCGGTGAGCATTTACTTTTGGTTGGTGACGCGGCACATCATCCAGAGCACCTTGTTCATCATGATTGGGTTCCCGCCGTGGACAATGACCCAGCGGAAACAACACGGTCTCGTAGGCGTATTGTCGACCTTGCGATTGAGAAAGATGCAATGGTGACTGGTGGGCATTTTCCAATTTTGACAGTCGGAAAACTATCTAAAATCAACAATGAAGTCAGTTTTTTGGAGGTCGATATCAATGAAACTGATGTGTTTTAGGCTGGTTATTAGATTTATTGAAAACACGACGAATTTACACCTATCGTTTATTATCAATAATGAACATATTTATATCAGTAGGAGGTAGTGATGGCTAAGTTTTTACTTGTTGGGTCATATGGTCCTGAAGCGCTAGCAGCTGCGACGAGTCAAGGTTTTGAGAGTCGTGTGAAGTATATAAAAGACCTGGCAGAATCACTGGGTATGACGATAGAAACTGCTTATTTTGCATATGGCGATGATGATATTGTTCTTATTGGTGACGGTACCTCTGAGGCCGCATTAGCTTTTTCCCTAGCAGTTAACTCATCCGGTGCCGTAGCAGCAACAATCACTCCATTGATTACTGCGGCGGAAATGGACGCAGCAGCGGCCAAAGTTCCTAACTACCAGCCACCAAAATAAAAAGCTAATTGAAGTCCAGTATTTGATCTCTGATTATTGCTATGCGAGATGTAGTGAGGTAGCTATTTCCTCTATTAGGGCTTTCTGTGCAGGAGTGAGTTCTTGGCCGGGCATATCATCCCTGCCAGTTTGGTCACTAATTTCAGTTCTGAAACCGCTTAGCGCTTCGATTGTGGCGAGTCCACAAAACGGCACGTATCGCTTGGAATAGCCACCTTCATGCGAGAGTACCAGTTTGCCGTTGCAGGTATCCGCAGCAATCGCCATTAGTTCTTTTGTAAGATCTCGGTACGCCTCGGCTGTGAGTAACATTCTGCCTAGCGGGTCATACACACTCGCGTCAAATCCGCATGGCACCAAAATCAATTCAGGCTGAAAGGCCCTAACTGCCGGGCCAACGATGCGCCTGAATACTGTTTCATAGGCGCCTCGGCCTGAACCAGCAGGGAGAGGGATGTTTATGTTGTAATTTTCGCCAGAATTTACGCCGCGCTCTATAAATTTCCCCGACTCTGCTGGGAATAAGCCATCTTGATGAATTGAAATAGTTAGCACATTTGAATCTTCGTAGAAGGCTTGTTGTGTGCCGTTCCCGTGGTGGACATCCCAGTCGATGGTCGCAATTCGTTCGATTCCCCACACCTCTTTGGCGTGCATTGCAGCCAGGGCGACATTAGCAAATATGCAGAAGCCTCTACCTAAATCTCTTTCGGCATGATGTCCAGGTGGCCGTACCAGTGCGTACGCGTTATTGACGTCGCCTTTGAGTACGGCATCAGTCGCAATTATTGTCCCGCCCGCCGCTAGTTTAGCTATTTCGTACGAGCCTGCACCAAATGGTGTACCTGGCCCAGCCGATCCACCATACGCGTCGCTCAAGGTCCGTATTCGTGTTACATACTCCTCCGTGTGAAATCGCAATAGTTCTTGCTCGGACGCCATTCTTGGTTTGAGCTGAACTAATTCTTCGCTTAAGCCAGAAAGATCGAGTAAGTTTTTAAGCCTCCGTTTAGTATCGGGATTTTCGAAGTGTTCGTCAGGTTCAATATTTGAGGCAGCACCACTTCCAGTGTCATGCCACATATATTTTTCGTGCCAAACAAATCCAGTAGACATTTCGCCGGTTCCTATTCTCAGTTTGCTAGGAGTCTAGCAAACTTAAGCTATTTTTTGATATTGATTTCTTAATTAACTGCTTGCAGACCGGCCGCCATCGACTCGGAGTGCCACGCCACTAATAAACTTAGCTTCTTCTGAATGTAGGAATAGCGAGGCATTGGCAATATCCCAGCCCGTTCCCATTTTCCCGCCTAACGGTACCTGACTATTTCTCTGCGCTACTAATTCAGCCCGGTCTGCACCTGCGGTGACACGGGCTTCTATAGCCATCGGTGTATTGATTAGTCCGGGTAGAATCGTATTCGCGCGAATCGAATATTGAGCGTTTGCAGATGCCAGATTTTCAGTGAGGGCTATTATCGCGGCTTTGGTGGTTTTGTAGCCTATAAATGGATACGACCCTGAGAACACAGCCATAGATGAAATATTGATAATAGATCCGCTTTGCTGCTCTCTCATATGTGGAAGAGCGTGTTTTGATGGCAGCCATACCCCCCTCAGGTTGACCGCATATATTTGATCGAATGCTTCTACTTCTAGATCTGTGGCCGACCCATCTTTAAGAGCTACGCTGGCTCCAACATTGTTATGTAGAATATCGATTCGACCGAATTCACTAATACAAGTTTTTATTGCAGCGGCTATCTGCGATTCGTCAGTAACGTCCGCCTTGCACGAGATTGAGATGCCATTGTCATCTTTGATCAGTTGGCTAGTTTCTGAGGCAGATTCAAGATCTCGGTCAACAACTACTACCCGCGCGCCTTCACGAGCTAGTACAAGAGCTGTTGCTCTACCGTTTCCGACGGTTTCTCCAGAGGTCTGTCCGCCTCCTATTACAATTGCGACTTTATCTTGAACTCTCCCTGACATGAGCGCTAATTCCTCCATAACGATTCATGATTGAACTCGATTTTTGCACGACACTAGTGTATGTCAATTTAGATTCAGATCAGTTTGTTCCAGTGAATCCTCGAATAATCAGAACGGTTGCAGAGGCAATAAGCAAGGCGATGGTTAGGGATTTGAATATTTGTTCAGTCATGAGATCTCTGGTTTTCTGAGAAATATAATTCCCTACGAATACGGCTAGTAGTCCAGGGACGGCGTAGTAGATTATTTGCCAAGAAAACACGCCCATAATCAGTAGAATTATTGTGGTAGGGAGTGCCATTGCAATCATATATGCAAACATTCTTGATCTAATTTGATCAGACCCGCCACCAATCCAATGCTGATAAATAATTACGGGTGGCCCAGGCATTGAGACTGACCCACGAAGTAACCCAGAGACGGTGCCCGCGAGAATTTGCAGTTTCATTGTTTCTTTGTGAGTGTCTGTACTCATTCTTGACCGAATCAAGGTGCCCATCGCACTGATAGCAATCCCGAATCCGACACAAATTAGAATAGTTTGCTCACTGCCAGCTAATAACACCCAAGCTCCTAGTGGAGTCACTGCTGTTGCTGCCAAGGCGATGGGTAGGATTGATCTAATTTTCGTTCGTGGCGTGTATTCCGCATAGCTTATTGCTGAAACTCCGAGACCAACTAATTGTGTAAGCGCGATCGCGGATTTAGGGTCGATGAATAACGTTAGTAACGGAACGAGGAGTACGGCATAGCCAAAGCCAAGAGTTGACTGGGTGTAGGCCGAGAGGCCGATGCAAAAACATATAACGATAGCTTCTGGGACTAAATTAAGATCAAACATGTTGTGCCTTAACGGGAATACCAAAGAGCTAGTGTACTAAGCATTTTCAGTGATGTATCAAGTATGATTTTCCACGTCTAGTATTTATGATTAGAAGGTAGAACCTAGAGGTGAATATGCAGACTGAAGAGTTGATTTGGAAGAACTGGGCTGAGAACCAATCATGCGTTCCACAGCTAATTGAATCCCCGACCACTGAGGAAGAGCTAAGCACTGTTATCAGAAAGGCTGTGCAGTCGGATCTAAAAATCAAGGCTGTGGGTACGGGTCATTCCTTTACGGGCACGGCTTTGACCAACGGAGTACTGATCGATTTGTCTGATTATAATCAAATTATTGATGTCGACGTTTCTAAGAAACAAGTTACGGTACAGGTTGGCAAAAAACTTGAACATTTGAGCCCTGAGCTTTGGGATCATGGGTTGGCGATGTCTGACTTGGGCGATATTGCCTACCAATCGGTAGCGGGGGCAATTTCTACTGGTACACACGGCACAGGTCTGGGGTTCGGCTGTTTAGCTACACAGGTGGTGTCAGCTCGTGTGATTACTGGTGAAGGTGAACTGATCGACTGCTCTTTAGAAAAAGATGTTGAGTTATTTCGTGCAGCGGTGGTTGGAGTCGGAGCGGCAGGAATATTGTCGACCGTCACGTTGCAACTTGAGTCCGCATTTAATCTGCATGCACTTGAGATGATGATGCCACTTGAAGAGGTCCTTTCCAAACAAGAAGACTTTATTCGCGACAACGAGCATTTTGAATATTTCTGTCATCCGAGTATGGATGCTGCTTTCACTAAGCGAAATAATCGCACAGAGCAAACTATCTCGGAGTTTTCTAGGTGGCGAAGATGGTACGAGGAAGAATTTTCATACAATTACCTCAGACGAGCAGCTATGGTCGCTACTAAAATTTCTCCGCGACTTGGCACGCTTATTGGTGATTCTCTACCCTCCGGGACCAGAGAAAACTACGTAGATCGTTCTTACGCCGTGTTTACGTCAGAGCGCAAATTAAAATTTGTTGAAATGGAATATTTTATTCCCAGGGAGTTTGCTCGAGAAGCTTTAGAAAGAACACTAGACTTTATACAGAACTCAGGCTTGGAGATATCGATGCCAATTGAGGTGCGTTGGGCTAGAGCTGACAACTTGCCTCTTAGCATGTGCTTTGGGCGAGAGACTGCATCGATCGCAATTCACGTCAGGCAGAATGATCCATTTGAGCCCTATTTCGTTCCTGTTGAAACCATTATGCGTGATTATGGCGGTCGACCTCACTGGGGTAAGATGCACTTTCAGACCGCGGCGACATTGAGGGATCTGTATCCAGAGTGGGAGTCTTTTCAGAGAGCCCGAAAGATACTGGATCCGAACGGTCGACTCGCAAATGCCTATACTGATCGCGTGTTAGGACCTATTCAGTAGTACAAATCCATCAGACGAGATCTAGAATCTGTAGTATCCGCCATCAATTACGAAGTCTTCACCTGTCTGGTAGGATGAGGCGTCACTCGCAAGATATACCGCGATGCCGGCGAAATCTTCAGGTTGTCCCCAGCGTCTTACTGGAACTCTCTTAATAACACGTTCTTCGAAGGTCTCGTCACCCACCCGTGGTGCTGTCATCGCTGTTTCAATCCATCCCGGAATGATGGTATTTGCTGTTATGCCATATCTAGCTAACTCGACGGAAAGTCCGCGCGTCATAGAAATCATGGCACCTTTCGTAGCTGCATATGCTTCGTTCCTTGCGGCACCGTCTAAAGCCGAGAGACTTGAAGTGCCGACTAGACGCCCTCCCTCTCCGCGCTCAATCATATGTTTTGCGGCCACCCGAAACGTAAAAAATGTACCATCAAGGTTGATTCCCATAACTCGATTCCATACGTCGGTCGGGAATTCGTGAAATGGTGCGCCACCACCGGCGCCTGCGTTAGCGAAACATGAGTCAACTTTTCCAAATAAATTCAAGGTTTCAGCAAATGCTGCTTCAACTTCATTTTCTTGCGACACATCGCACCGAAGTGCTGCAGCCTTGCCACCAACGGCAAGTATTTCTTTTTCAGCCGCAGCATTTTTTTCTGGATTTGTACCCCAGATGCAGATGTCTGCTCCAGCCTGCGCTAGACCAATCGCCATACCAAGGCCAATGCCGCTATTGCCACCGGTTATGAGGGCTACTTTTCCTGTGAGATCGAAAGGTGCGAATGCCATGAGTATTCCTTTACGTTATAAGCCTGAGGCTTTCTAGTTTTGTTTGTCGCGACTACTGTAGTGTCAATTTTTGCTCGTCACAGTGACGATTGTATGTGAGTTGCCGTTGAAAGTCTTCTGCTAGTTGATTTTAGGTCGGCTATCACAGTCCAACCACAGTAATAACAAAAAAAATACCCAGAATAAATACAATACTGAAGGCTATCCAGAGAGAGAGCGTGTTGGAGAAGAAGCTATTAGATTTATTGCTTTCTTCCAATCTAGCACTCCTACTCTCCCAAATTGATCGGGCTGATTCGCCATACCGATTAGTTTCCCTATCTCCAGGTAGACATAGCCAAAACAAATTGAGCGTGACGGATGCAAAAAATGCCAGTACGAAGGGGATGAGTAACGCGAAATGCCAAAATTCCACATCACCCGTGAATAGAATTAGCCAAAATCCACCAATAAGTAAGATTAGAACACCTACTGGCCAGAAAAATCTTGAACCTGGTCGCCCAGTATCGTGGAGTCGCCGGACTCCAACCGCCATGGTGGGTAAAAATATAGCAAGTTGGATCAATATGAGAATTACTTCAGGAATGAAATCGGGTAACCATGAGTCGATGACGATAATGGATATTAACCAATAGAGCGAGATAAAAAGGATCCAAAACCAATATTCAGACCTTGATGCTCGACCTTTGAATACAAAATACTTGACCAGCACAGTACGAATTGCTTCAAAAAAGGTCATCTGTAGCTCAATATATAGATGTGTCTCATGTGTCAACTTATAGTACAGCAGTGATTACGTTGGTAAGAAGCCCTGATTTATCTCTATACTTTGTATGGCGGGATTATGAGGAGACATGACAGCATGAAGAATGAGTCTGATGGAATAACAGATTTTATGCCGAAAGCTGGCTGGCCACGTGTAATAGCAGGATTTTTACTCCTAGTTCTTGGTTCATGGGTAGTTATGGGTTTGGCTGCGGCACGAGTATCCTTTGATAGTGGTGTGCTCTCCGATATCTTTTGGACGGAGATCCTCGTTGTGTTTTGGATAGGGCTTGCGGTCATTAGCTTGCAGATATCTAATACTGCGAAAGATAACCCATCTAGATCGCCGGTTGCGCCATACTTGCCACCTTTATGTTCTGCCATCACTCTCCCGGGAATAGCCCTGCTGATTGTATTTCTTTGGGTTGGATTCGATGAGGCAAGTCAGACAATTCTGAGAATGACGTACAGCTTTTTAGCCTTGGGACTGGCGGGCGCATATTGCTCGGTTATTGGACTTGGTAGGATTCCGGCGAGGTGGAGACCTCTCAGATGGTTTCTCTATGGTATAGCTGCTGTTGGGGCAATAGAGTCACTCGAAGCACTATGGCTGCATGGTGAGATAAGTACGGAAGGAACCCTAACAGAGGGTTTTGGGCAAGTTGGAGTTGCATTTATTGTTGCACTGCTTGCGTATTTTATTTTGGCAGGAATTTTGTACAGTATCCTCAAGGAAACACAGGCTCGTCAGCAGATATTTGTAGTGATGGTCTACCTAATCGCAGCGTTGATTGGTTTTACATTTGGCGTAATTGCACTTTCTGATGAATTTGAACCAGGACCATTCAGGTTAATTTTGGCATCTACCGTTTTGTTAGCTACCGTAACTCCTCTTCTTGTAGTCTTTCACTGGTGGCCTGAAACTGTCGACACTAGGCAGTCAGCTCACATTGAGAGAGATTGAGGACTACTTGTCTGACGTACTGATTGAATCTCAACAAGATGATCAACTGCAACTTGCTACGCCGCTGCGCAGGCTGGCAGCAGCAGTCATTGACGCACTAATTGATATTGCACTCATAGTTTTTCCGATCATTATTTTTATGATCGGTGCTTTTTCGGGAGGTGCACTACTAGGTCTTTTCATAATCCTTGGTTTTGCTGTGTTTGCTGGAATTGTTGTCTGGAGAATTATTTGTTTAGGACATGGACAGACACCTGGTAAGGAATTCCTGTGTTTATTTGTGATGCGTGAGGATGGCTCTCGTTCAGGTGGTTGGTATACATTTTTACGTGAGTGGGTGATTAAGTGGTTCTTATTTTTTGTCGTACTGTCTTCATTTAGTATTGGTCTGGTGCCAATACTCGCGGGTGCTTGGTTGCTATGGGACCGCAGGCGCCAGACTCTTTGGGATAAGATTGTGTCTACTGAGATTGTGTATATTCCCGATGGGAAACGACCATTAACGAATGGAGAAATAGATCGACCATATCGTAGGGGATTGTAAATAAAGACAAAGCCCCGGTGTTTAGCCGGGGCTTTGTCTTTATTTATTCTGAATAGTGTGTGGCTAGAAGCCCCCCATACCACCCATACCACCCATACCACCCATGTCCATACCGCCCATACCGCCCATATCACCTCCCCCAGGAGGACCCATAGGCGCAAGTGGCTCTGGGATTTCACCCACAGCTACTTCAGTCGTAAGCATAAGACTTGCAATTGAAGTAGCGCTTTCTAGAGCAACTCGGGATACTTTCACCGGATCAATAATGCCCAGCTCAAACATATCGCCCATTTCGTCTGTTGCTGCGTTATATCCAACTGTATCTGGAGTAGCGGCCCGTACGTTTTCGACAACAACGCTCGGCTCTTGACCAGCGTTGTCAACAATTTGTCTAAGTGGGGCTTCCAAGGCACGTTGTACAAGTACTGCGCCTGTTTTTTCATCTCCTGATAGAGATTCAATCAAAACATCAATCGAGGGCTGTGCTCTAATAAAGGCAACACCACCGCCTGGCACAACGCCTTCTTCAACGGCTGCGCGTGTTGCAGATAGTGCATCTTCGATCCTGAATTTTTTTTCACGAAGCTCAACTTCAGTCGCGCCGCCAACTTTTATAACAGCAACTCCTCCGACGAGTTTAGCTAGCCTCTCCTGCATCTTTTCGCGGTCGAAGTCAGACCCTGCATCCTGAATTTGGGCACGAATTTGACGGATACGTTGTTGAATCGCCTCGTCCGAGCCAGCACCTTCGATGATAGTAGTCATGCTTGCGTCGGATACGATCCGATGCGCATGCCCCAAGTCTGCTAGTTGAGTGTCAGCAAGTTTACGACCCATATCATTAGTGATGTAAGTGGCACCCGTTAGTATTGCTAAATCTTCGAGCATAGCCTTTCTTCTGTCACCGAATGAAGGGGCCTTAATGATTAGAGGATTCACTGCACCTTTCATCTTGTTCACAATTAATGTCTGCAGTGATTCGCCTTCTAGATCCTCACAAATTATGAAGAAGTTTTTAGAGACGGCTAACACCTTTTCAAGAAGGGGTAGAAAGTCTTGTAGTGAGTTGATGGCATGATCGGTGATCAAAATATAAGGATCGTCCAATTGTGCTTCCATTCGATCATTATTTGTTACAAAGTAGGGGGAAATATACCCTCTATCAATTTGCAATCCATCGACAACTTCAATTTCATCGTCGAGTCCACGCCCATCCTCGATGGTAATGACTCCATCTTTTCCAACTTGCTCCATTACGTCACCGATGAGATCGCCGATTCTTTTTTCATTTGCTGAAATTGATGCAACTGATTGAATCATTTCTTTCTCTTCAACTGGTACCGACTGACTCACTAGGTTTTCAATTGCTACGCGAGTGGCAGCATCCATACCTTTTTTTAGATACATCGGATTTGCACCGGCCGCGATATTTCGCAAGCCTTCGTGGAACATCGCCTGAGCAAATACAGTCGCCGTAGTCGTTCCATCACCAGCAATATCGTTTGTGCGCACGGCTACGGTTTTTACTAACTGAGCGCCCATATTATGGAAACGATCGGTAAGTTCAATTTCACGAGCCACCGTCACGCCATCCTTAGTGATGACTGCCGGCCCATAGTTTTTGTCAAGTACAACGTTTCGACCTTTTGGTCCAAGTGTTGCACGCACTGAATTAGCAAGAATATCTACCCCATGACGTAATTCACGTCGGGCAGCTTCGTCGAAGCGAAGTCGCTTAGCAGTCATTTAGTGCTCCTAAATTTTCAGATTTGTAAATATGTTATAGACGTTAATCGACTTTTAGTCTTCTAGCTTAGCTAATACGTCTTGATATCGAATGATGATGTAATCTTCTGAATCCACAGATACATCTTGACCTGTGTATTTCTGATAGAGAACGCGATCACCGGCCTTTATGTCATCCATGCTCTGGACCTCACCGTTCTCAAGCGGTCGCCCTGGACCTACAGCTACGACATGTCCGTGCTGTGGCGCTTCCTTAGCTGAATCTGGAATAACTAATCCACTAGTTGTAATCTCTTCAGCCTCAACAGCCTTAAGAATAATGTGGTCTGTAACTGGAACTACACCTGTTGCCATATTTTTCAGTCCTCTCTCATGCTTTGTTTTCACTATCTTCTTTATTACGTGGTGAAATATTTTTTCACCACATACCTACCAAATCTGAGTAGCATCGGAAAATCCGACTTTATTCCTCATTCTGGATTTTTGCTTTTGAGTCGCGTCGACTCCGCCGTCCATATTTAGACGACGAATAAGTTGAAACCCACCGCAAGCAGAAATCATGTTAGCACTCTCCTGCCGAGAGTGCTAGGTCCTTATCGAAATCATTTTACGGGCATAGATTATGGGTGTGGTTATGACAGATGCTCACGAACTCGTTTACGATAACGTCACGCGCGTCAGTGCGATTAGTAAGATTTAGGGAGTCAAACAATGTGTTTTCCGTATGATGCCGAACCGCCAGTCCCTCAAATATTGGGGGCCGCTGTAGAAAATGAAAGTTTCACGCTTAGAGCTGCGGATGGGAATGAATTTTCAGCATTCTCAGCCAAGGGCGACGGTTCTGAAGAGGCTGCTGTTTTGATTCTGCCGGATGTACGCGGTTTATTTCACTTTTATGAAGAGCTTGCTCTGAGATTTGCAGAGAGAAATATAGATTCGTTAGCTATCGACTACTTTGGAAGAACAGCAGGTCTTGGTGCACGTGCGGAGGAATTTTCTTGGCAAGAGCATGTTGCACAGTCAACTTTCGAAGGCGTTAAAAGTGACGTCGCAGCAGCCGTCGAATATCTCCAAGGGGAAGACTCATCTCGCCCAATTTTTACATTAGGTTTCTGTTTTGGTGGTTCAAATTCTTGGCATCAGGCAGCGAACGGTCATGGATTGGCTGGGGCTATTGGCTTTTACGGACACCCAGATAGACCTGATTTCCCTCAAGGTGCATCAGGCGTGATTGAGAGAATTGGCGATATCTCATGTCCCATACTTGGACTGATGGGTGGAGCTGATCAAGGTATACCTAGTGACATTGTTAATAAGTTTGATCGAGAATTAACGGCGAGTAGCATTGAACATCAAATAGTCACCTATCCTGACGCGCCACATTCTTTTTTTGACAGACACTTTGAGGAGTTTGCCAGTGAGTCTGCTGACGCCTGGGGGAAAGTTCTAGCGTTCATTGCAGAAAATTCTTAACCGGCCTAACGTTGGTGTTAAGTTTCGGCATAAGATTGGTGTTTCTAAATGAAATTTAGTATTTGGCCTCATTTAAGTGGAAAATTCAGCGATCTTATTGATATATGTTCGAAGGCCGAAGCATCTGGCTGGGATGGAATTTGGGTAGCGGATCATTTCATGCCAAATACTGGAGATAAGTCTACGGGATCAGGACCGACGTCTGAGGCGTGGACTACGCTCTCAGCAATTGCAGCTTTAGTACCGAGGGTTCGCATTGGAACTTTGGTGAGCGGAAACACATATCGTAGCCCCGCAGTTCTTGCAAAAATGGCGGCAGAGGTGGACGTTATAAGTAATGGTCGCCTCGTACTCGGGTTAGGGGCAGGGTGGCAGGAAAACGAACATTTGGCCTATGGCATTGAATTTTCGACAGTCGGGGGCAGGCTTGCTCGCCTCAAAGAGAGTATTCAAATAATCAGATCCCTTTTCGATGAAGAATTCACAAGTTTCTCAGGTAAGTATTATGAAATCACGGATGCGCCACTTAGCCCGAAGCCAGTTCAGGCTCATCTTCCGATTCTTGTAGGTGGGGGTGGCGAGAAAGTTACATTGAAAATTACTGCAATGTTTGCTGATGAGTGGAATGTTTGGGGTAGTCCTGAAGTATTGAAACAGAAAGGGCATATTTTAGACCAGCACTGTGAAGCGATCGATAGAGATCCACAAGAGATCAGGCGGTCAGCTCAGGCGTTATTTTTTGTTTCAAAAGATGCGGCTGCGGTTGACCGAGCCAAGGAAAATGCGACGGATCGATTGATAGCAGGCAGCCCGGATGAAATGGTTGAGGTTATTGCGCAGTATGCTGAGGCCGGAGTCAATGAACTGATTGTGCCCAACTTTAATATGGGTAATACAAATAAAGTGAACGAGACTTATGACTTTTGGATGCAGGATGTTATACGTCAGCTAGGCTAGCAAAATACTTTACGGGAATACCTAACAGTTTATATACGTTCTTCGAGTAGAGACCAAACCATATTTTCTGTTTGAGTTGTTGCGTGCCCTTCTCTAAGAATCCTTACCAATAATCTGCTGTCATATCCAAATTCTGACAGATACTGTTGTATCTCTTCCACGCGTTCATTTGCTTGAAGAATTACGGCGAGCACTAGCTCCCATTCAGGTGGGGTACAAGGAATACGATGTCCGTCTAAGGATCCATGATTCAAGGCATTCCAGAGAGAAGGAATCTGTACAGGAGAAAATCTCTCCCCTGCACCCTCGAATACCGGATCACCCATTACGAAGATAGGTATCTCCTCCCGGGTGAGTTGGAGTCGCGTACCAGACACCACCGCCGAGGATATGTGGTCAGGTTCTTCTCCGAGCATTTTGCCTATAGTCGTAACTATTTTATCCGTAGTCATAAATTCGATAGTGTCGTATTGAGTGTTCAGACCTTGCAACTGGAGCGAGCCGCTACCGATCAAGGCCCAATCAGTGGGTTCCGGCGTGGCTTCTTCCATCACACTAACAAGGATTCTGAGTACTGTTTTATAAGTTTGTGTCAGCATGATTGTCCTTATTAGTCGACCCAGTTAAGGGCCTTGAATGGTATCTCTAAATAGCCTCAATGGCGATAATCAATCGCTTAATGAAGTTTTTCGGTATTATCATTGTGGGCCTGTAGCTCAGTGGTAGAGCAATCGGCTTTTAACCGATTGGCCGTGGGTTCGATCCCCACCGGGCCCACCAATCCTTCACTCTTTGTTCCTTTTTAAAATAATTAGAAACGGCCGTGGTTCTGCCAGGTTATTTTTAATTTTGAACCTGCTGAAAAATGGGTGTTGTGATCAGGCCTGCTGTTTCTGCACCGAGTGCATGTGCTTTGATCAAGCTATATTAGTTGGGAATGTGGAGGTGTGAAATATGAAAACGGCCGTTACTACTTTGGATCCAATGGTTTTTGAGATTATTGAATCAGATGTGAAGTCACCAGATCTGACGGAAGTTTTGATCCGAGTTAAAGCGTGTGGTATTTGTGGCTCTGATCTACATGCATACAGAGATCCAAGCCATTGGCTCTCGCCCGATGCTAGTTGGAAAGCTGGCCGAGTTCTCGGTCATGAGATAGCTGGGGAAGTAGTTGAACTGGGCGCAAGCGTCGGCCGTTTTGAGATTGGCGATCACGTAACTCTGCAACCTAGATTGTTTTGTGGGGAGTGTGCTGAATGTCGAACGGGGCGCACAGAGATTTGCCAGCAATCTAACGGATTGTTTGGTGGTGAACTTCCTGGTGGTTTCTCAGAATATTTAACTGTTCCACAAGAAAATTTATTTCGAATTTCTGACTCAGTTGATTTTGCTGTGGCGGCATTAGCTGAGCCGTTGGCAGTGGCGGTTCATGGCCACAGAGTGGCCGCACAACTTGATAGTAGTCGGCCAACGTATGGTGAACGGGTTCTCGTTCTTGGATCTGGGCCAATAGGATTAATGTCTACATTTTATGCCAAGCAATCGGGCGCAAGCGAAGTTATTGCTACTTATCGTTATCCACAGCAGCGGGATGCCGCATTGCGTCTAGGAGCGACCCAAGTGTTTCATTCTGAAGATGAGGAAGGTTTGCAATCTTTTTGCGAATCAGTACCCGTAGATTCAGTTATCGAGACGGTTGGGGGAAGTGCAGACACCGCAGCGCTTGCCTGCAGGTTAGTCAGGCGAGGCGGGCGCGTTGTTATTTTGGGAGTATTTTCCAGAAGTGTGATGATGCCAGCGCACGTCATCCTCTCTAAGCAATTGCGGGTGGCAGGAACAGTGTTTTATAGTTACGTGGGTTTTAAACATGATTATGAACTGGCAGTAGAGCTTTTGGAAAATAATACTGATCTGATGTCGGAGTTGATTACACATCGCGTTTCACTACAGGATGCGGGGAACGGAATAAGGCTTGCAGGTGACAAGGCCAGTGGAGCAATTAAGGTCACCATTGAACCGTAGAGATGGTGAATATGGCTCTATTGCGAAAGAGAATTTGTTTGTCAGATGCGATCAGAATTGTGAGGTAAAATAACACTATGTTAGTTCTGCTATCACCAGCTAAGGGCCAGAATTTTGAGCCCACTCAGGCTGAACTTCATGTGTCGGAACCTCGGTTACTTTCAAAAAGTAATGAATTGGTTGAGATACTTCGTTTATACAGTCCTGACGAACTTATGACATTGATGAATGTCAGCGAGAAAATTGGAAATTTGACGGCAGAGCGATTTGCGTCTTTTAGTACTCCATTTAATGTGTCAAATGCGAAGCCAGCTGCATTTGCATTCTCTGGTGACGTATACAAGGGTTTAGCGATTGATGACTTTACCCAAAATGACCTTAAATTTGCCCAAAATCATGTAAGAATTCTTTCTGGATTGTATGGCGTGTTGAGACCTCTTGATCTTATACAACCCTACCGCTTAGAAATGGGCACTCGGTTGGATACCAAGGCTGGCTCAGATTTATACCAATACTGGGGCTCTTCTATTTCAGAGTGTTTGATGACAGATCTAGAGGACCAAGAAGACGATTTGATCATTAATTTAGCGTCTAATGAATACTTCAAAGCGGTGAATGGCGCAGATATTCAGACTAACGTTAGTACACCTGTCTTCAAAGATTGGAAAAACGGTAAATACAAGATTATTTCGTTTTTCGCGAAAAATGCTCGGGGCGCTATGGCTAGGTGGATTATTAAGCAGCAGGCGCAGAAAGCCACAGACTTGTTCGATTTCGGACAGAACGGTTACGAATATAGCGAAGAACTCTCCGCCGTGAACAGTCCTGTTTTTCTTCGTGGTTAGTCTGCGAAAATTTAGTAAATTAGATTTATCAATTTCGATAAGTTGATGAAATGTACAGATTTATCGTTACTATTGTATAAGCGCCTATCCATTTGATATTGACAGGTCACTATAAAAAATCATACAGTTCAGTACCCAGTAATTTTTATGCTTAAACGCTTGGGCGAGTGATCATTTAAAAGCCAAACATGTGAATATTAGTTGGCTTAGTTGTTTCCCAAGCCACAGCGTAACCAAGGCATATTAATATTGTGCCGATTAGTAACTAACTAGGAGTACTTGATGAAGATCAATCGTCGTTTTACAAAATCAGGTCAAAGCCCTTACGAGGGAGTTCCTTTTGTAAAAAAAGATTCTCGTATAAAGGAATTTGATGGAACTATTGTGTTTGAGGCAAAGGATATATCAATACCGGAATCCTTTTCTCAGGTCGCTACAGACGTCATGGCTCAGAAGTACTTTAGAAGAGCGGGTGTTCCAAGCGAGACGATAGCTATTGCTGAAGAGGGAATACCGGACTGGGCCCAGCGACGCGAACCTGCAGACGGCAGTACGTTTGGTGGGGAAACGGATGCTCGACAATCATTTGATCGTTTGGGCTTGACGTGGGCTTATTGGGGCCTGAAGAATAATTATTTCGACAGTGATGAGGATGCTTTGGCATTTGCTGATGAGGTACGTTACATGATGGCTCGTCAGATGGTGGCACCAAATTCACCTCAATGGTTTAACACAGGCCTACATTGGGCGTATGGAATTGAAGGCCCGTCTCAAGGCCATTGGTTTGTTGATCCTGAGTCTGCAGAGATGCGGCCATCAACATCAGCATATGAACGTCCTCAACCGCACGCATGTTTTATTCAGTCGGTAGCGGATGATCTTGTTAATCAAGGTGGAATCATGGACCTATGGACTCGTGAGGCGCGAGTTTTTAAGTATGGTTCTGGGACAGGTTCTAATTTCTCTTCGATCAGAGGTGATAATGAGGGATTATCTGGTGGTGGGCAGTCTTCAGGGTTGATGTCATTTCTAAAGATTGGGGATAGATCTGCCGGAGCTATTAAATCAGGTGGAACAACGCGTCGAGCAGCGAAGATGGTTATTCTAGATGCAGATCATCCAGATATTGAGGAATTTATTGAGTGGAAAGTGAAAGAAGAGCAAAAGGTAGCATCTCTAGTCACTGGGTCAAAAATTACACGTAGACATTTAACTGATATTTTTAGATTAGCTTCAGATGAGGACGCTGGTGGTATCGACGTCACTGAGAATAAAGCTCTTCGAAAGGCCATCAGGTCAGCACGGGCTGATAGCGTAGTTGAATCAGTTATATCACGAGTTCTTGATTTTGTTCAGCAAGGTTACGGTGATGTTGATTTTGATGAATTCGATCTGGATTGGCAAGGCGAGGCATACCAGACTGTTTCAGGGCAAAACTCTAATAATTCCATCCGCGTGACGGCCGATTTTTTGGATGCAGTGCGAAAGGATGATTCTTGGGATTTGATTCGAAGAACAGATGGTGAAGTCAGTAAAACTATTCGGGCAAGAGATCTTTGGTCAAAAGTTGCGTTAGCAGCATGGCAGAGTGCTGATCCCGGAGTTCAGTATGATTCGACAATTAACGAGTGGCACACCACACCAACGGGTGGACGTATAAACGGATCAAATCCATGTTCCGAATATATGTTCCTAGATGATACGGCGTGTAATTTAGCATCACTTAATTTGGCATCCTTTTATGATGCTGACACGAAGGTATTTGATATACCTGCTTATGAACATGGAATTCGATTATGGACAATTGTTCTGGAAATTTCGGTACTCATGGCTCAATTTCCTTCGGAAGCGATTGCTCGACGTTCGTATGACTATCGCACCTTAGGTCTTGGATATGCCAGTTTAGGAGCTTTGTTAATGCAGAAGGGCGTTGCGTATGATTCGCCGGAAGCCTTGGCATTTGCAGGAACATTAACGGCTATTATGACCGGCTGTTCCTATGCGACATCGGCTGAGATGGCTGGTGAGCTAGGGGCTTTTCCTCGGTATGAAGAGAATGACGGTGCAATGTTACGAGTTATGCGTAATCATCGGAGGGCTGCATACTCCTCCCCGGCTGATGATTATGAAGAGTTAAGCGTACTTCCGGTAGCCATAAATGAGACCTACGCGGATTCACAACTTCTTGAGGCATCAAGAAAATGGTGGGATGACGCAGTCAAATTAGGTGAGAGGCATGGTTACAGGAATGCTCAAACGACCCTTATAGCTCCAACAGGAACGATAGGTCTGCTGATGGATTGTGATACGACTGGGGTTGAGCCAGACTTCGCACTAATTAAATTTAAAAAGTTAGCAGGTGGGGGATTCTTTAGAATTATTAACGAATCTGTGCCGGCGGCTCTAAAGGAATTAGGTTATGCGGAGACCGAAGTTAATGAGATCGTTCAGTACGCGATTGGGTCGCATTCAATTAATAGCTCTCCTCATGTGAATAGGCAGTCACTCAGTGAATTGGGTTTGTCCGAGTTTGATATAGGCAAAGTAGAAGAAGCTTTGGTCTGGGCCCCTCACGTTTCAGTCGCGGTGAATACGCTGGTAACTGAAAGTGAGCTAATGAATGCTTTAGGAATCTCATCAGATGATTCGAGTGTTCCGGGTTTCGATTTGCTAACTGCACTGGGTTTCGATCCAGTAGAGATTGTACAAGCGAACGATTATATAAACGGTCGAATGACAGTTGAGGGTGCTCCTCATTTGCGTGATGAGCATTTGAACGTCTTTGATTGTGCAAATAAGTGTGGTGATTACGGAACAAGATATATTGATGCAATGGCACATGTCAGAATGTTGGCAGCCGCACAGCCATTTTTGTCAGGAGCTATTTCAAAAACTATCAACATGCCAACAGAGGCCACAGTTGGAGAGGTAACCGAGGTTTATGATGAGGCCGCGCGATTAGGCGTAAAAGCGCTGGCACTATATCGTGATGGATCCAAGCTATCGCAACCATTGTCTTCTGTTAAGAGCATGTTGTTGTCAGGTGGCGCAGAATTTGAGGATACTGAGGAATTCACGCAAGCGATTGTGGAATCAGCTGAGCGATTAATTGGATCGCGCCGCGGTCATCGAGAGGATTTGCCTAGTCGAAGGCCTGGTGGATATACCCAGAAAGCTATGGTAGGTGGACACACTATCTATTTGCGGACGGGTGAATACCCGGAGATCGGTGCTGATGGTCGGCCGCGATTGGGTGAGATATTTATTGATACGGCGAAGGATGGTGCAGCTTTTCGTAGTTTGATGAATTGTTTTGCAACAGCAGTTTCTGTGGGTTTGCAATACGGAGTTCCTCTTGAAACGTTTGTTGATAAGTTTACGTTTAGAGCGTTCGAACCAGCAGGTCTGGTACAAGGACATGATCGAATTAAGAATGCCCGATCGATTATTGACTATATATTCCGAGATCTAGGTGTGACATATCTCGGCATGGAGAATTTAGCGCATGTTCCTGAGGTTGAGACAGAGGTACAAAGCACTTCGATTCACGCGGAACCAGAAGTGCTTTCGCCTGATTTAATTGACGAACCAGATAATATTTCAGTTTTGGAATTCCCTGCCAGAATACCAGTGGTGGAGGAATCAGTGATTCCAGTAGTTAGTGGTGGAAATGATTTTCCTTCGACTGACTCAACACTCTTAGCACAACAGACAGAAGCAAAACGATATGGATTTGAAGGTGATGCTTGTGCAATGTGTGGTGAATTTAAGATGGTAAGATCGGGGACGTGCTTGAAGTGTATGGTTTGCGGCGAAACTACAGGCTGTAGCTAAGTTGAAATTTCGTTGATTTTGGAAGGAATTGCTTCCGACAGATTTCGTTGGCCATTTCTTGTGACGAGAATGTCGTCTTCAATTCGTATACCGATTCCCCTGAGCTCTTTGGGCACGCCATCGATATTCATGGGGAAATAAAGACCTGGTTCAACCGTGAGCACCATTCCAGATTTGAGCTTTACAGGAGTTTGGTCAGGATTGCTGTAATTACCCGCATCATGGACGTCAAGACCCAACCAGTGACTAGTTCCGTGCATGTAAAACGGCCGATACGCAAAAGAGTTCTCAATACTTTTTCGCGTGCCCTTGAGAACCTTAAGATTTTTCAGCCCATCTATTAGGACTCGAACAGCTGCTTTATGCGGTTCATAGAAAGTCACGCCGGGCTTTACGGATTCAATCGCGGTTTGTTGAGCCGACAAGACTATTTCGTACACATCTTTTTGCGCTGAGGTGAATTTTCCACTAGCCGGATATGTTCGACTGACATCAGCGGAATACAAATCCCACTCTGCACCAGTGTCGAGTAAAAGGAGGTCTTTATTTTTAATACGTGCACGGTTAGCAGTGTAATGAAGCGTACAGGAATTATTACCTGCTGCGACGATAGATGGGAAACCATCACGCACTGATCCGAGTCGTCGATATTCGGACTCGAGAATTGCTTGAACCTCGTATTCAGTTCTTCCAGGCTTGTCGAGTTGTTCGATGTTGGCTAGTCCAGCCGCAGTGATATTTATTGCTTCTTGTAAAGCATTAACTTCATTGTTCGATTTAATTACTCTTAAACTGTCAATTATTTCTTGAGGATCGCGTACCGCATTAAGTGGTGAACCGCCTCTTTGTCGCCCATCTCGTCTTTCAGCGATTTGATTTGTAACCAGTTGATCGATAGTTGAATTTGTACCGATGCTATACCAAACACTGTCACTCTTTTTGATGAGTTTCGGCAATTCCGAGGAGAGTTCGTCGATATCGAATGTCTGATTGGCATCATACCGACTAATTGCTTTTCTAAGGCCTATTCGTGGACCTACCCATGTCTCCATTATAGGATCATGCTTTCTGACAAAGAGCGTGTATGGCTTGCTACTGCCAGGTGTAAATACAGCTACAGAACTTGGTTCTGGAAATCCAGTTAGATAGTGGAACGAAGAGTTTTGGCGAAATGGATAGTAGACGTCGCCATTTCGAATTATTTCCTCACCTGAAACCAATATGGCAATGTTTCCATCACCTATTTTTTTCATAAAACGATTTCTGCGGTTAATGAAGTCTTCGCGAGGGATCGTGTTGTTTGAACTCATAAGGCAAAATACTATCTGAAAATATCACAGGCTGCACTTATTCCAATAATAATCAGACCGACTGCCAGAGCTCGCATCAGGTTACCTTCACCAGTTCTTTGTCGAACTTTTATGGCAATTGGCCCTGCTATTAGGACGCCAGCTGCGAGCCAGGGAATATCGTCGAGTGGCGAACCACCCACGTTATTGAAGAAATGAACACCTGTGACGCTGAGAGATTGGATCAGTATTAACAAATGCATACTCGGCACAGCTATGTCATGCGGTACTCGCTGTATTCGAGTCATTACTGGTATACCAATCGGGCCACCTCCAATACCTGCTAAGGCTGAAAAAAATGCAGTTCCAACCTGCGCAATTCCAGTCCGAGCCAGGGGGACGGTGTAGCTATAGAGGTTTCCTTGCTGGTCTTTAATCTTACGGGACCATCCTTGGTTAGGTGTAAAATCTTTAACCGTGGTTGGGCGCAATATTATGTATATACCAATCAGGACCAAGAACAGCCCAAAAGCAAACGAAAAATAGACACGCTCGATAAGTTCCGTGGTGAGACCTCCAAGAATGGCGGCAGGTATTCCTATCATCGCAAGCAAGAGGATTAGTTTTCCATCAATCCTTTGTTCACGAATGGAGAGTAAAACTTGAATAGCTGAGTTAATGACCACATAAATCAGTGCTGCGGCAGTAATCTCAGTTGGAGTAGCGTCAGGATGTCGCATTAGCAGAATTGGAGCGATTAAGAACCCCCCACCTGCTCCGATGGCTCCGGCATAAATTCCTGTTGCTGCTCCAAGGATTATGAGAAAAACTGGATCAGTAAATTCCATCAATTTGTTGATGCGTTCCTGTTATTGGGGGGCGCGAAGAAATTCTGGTAAAAGATGATCTGGATATCTGTCTCCTACATGACCTTGCTCAAGTAACTCTTTATATTCTAAGTCACTATAGCCAAGCAATTCCTTATATATCTCTTCACTATGCTCACCAAGCCTTGGGGGAGCCGTGCGGAGTTTATTTGGTGTATTAATCCATTTAGTCATTATTCCGGGGTATCGATAGTTTCCAATTACTGGGGAATCTAGTTCTTCAAAAAAGCCGCGATTAATTAGTTGAGGTGAGCTGAGGAGTTCAACATCATCCATGACGGGACCAGCACAAACTCCGGCTAGTTGTAGTTGTTGAAATAGTTCGTTCTTGTCATATTCGACCGTGAATTTCGCAAGCTCTTCATGAAGCGCGTCACGATTATTAAATCGTGATAACTGTGTTGCGAATTTCGTATCTTTCTGTAGTAAGTCTGCATGGAGTACCTCACATAAGGTCCGCCACTCACTATCTTCAGACACATCTATCGCAATCCATTGATCTATGCCGTGGGTCGGAAATACGCCGTGGGGGGCATGTGAGTGATGAGTATTTCCTTGTGGCCCTGCAACCCGGTCATTCATTTCGAAGTCTAGAATAAACTCTCCTAGGTTGGACAGAAATCCCTCTGCTAGCGGCATTTCTATCTGCTGACCTTCACCTGTTAGATCCCGATAACGGAGCGCAGCCGTGATAACAGTAGCGCCAAGTAATCCCGCAAAGGCATCCGCCGTGAATGCCTCCCCAGTTTGATCTGGAGTTCCATCAGGATAGCCGCGTAGATAATGGTGGCCGATCATCGCTTCAACGTGTGTACCGAAGGCACGATAACCTTTGTATGGGCCCGATAGTCCATATGCTGGCATTCGAAGCATAATAAGACGGGGGTTTATTTTCTTGAGCGTGTCGTAGGTTATTCCTGCTTTTTCTATTGTCGTTGGAACATTGTTCTCAACAAGAACATCGACTTCTTTTATAAGTTTTAGAAAGGCTTGTTTGCCCTCGCTCGTCATTATGTTGCATGCCATCGATTTCTTGTTTCGGCTATGCGAATTAAATCCAGGGTTCCTATTCCAGGGCTCATCCCCAGGTTCGAAGTCAGGATATGCACTCAGTGTGATTCCATTATTCGCCATTTCAATGAGTTGCTCGCGAGGGGCAATGCGTTCAGCTCCTCTTGAATAGGGTTGAATCGCATTTATGGGTTCCACTCGAATAACCTCTGCTCCCCATTCGGCGAGAACTTGAGTGCAGTGTGGTCCGGCCCAAACAACCGTAATTGCAGCTACTTTAACTCCATCTAACGGTAAATCTGATTTGGTTGGGGTCTCTTGTTTAGTTTCCATGATTAGTTAACCCTCATACTACTTTTGCTCGACGCAGTTGAACTATGTCGGAATTCGTGTAGCCCATATCTGTAAGAACACTAAAGGTATGTTCACCCAGTAACGGAGCACGTTTCATTTGTTTTCGAGTCGCGCCCGAGGTGACAAAATGTCGTCCTGGGTAGCGAATACTACCCGTTTCGGGATGCTCAACTTCCTCCCAGACATTTCTTTCCTGATAGTGAGGGTCATTTAGAAGATCTTCTACGGTCAATATTGCGCCACCTAAAATTCCGATCGATTGGGTAGCTGCTACAGCCTCTCGCTTGGTGCGATCGATCAGCCAAATGGCGTATGACGCTTCCATTTCTTCGATAAATGTCGTTGACATTTGGGTGGCCGGTTTTTTTGCATCAGGATGTTCTGCTAAATCTTCGCGACCGATGAGTCGTAGAAATGCCGGAACATGTTTGCTGGTGCCGGCCATTATATTTGCGTACCCGTCTTTTGCTGGCCGAGGGCCGGAGGCAGTCCTGCCTAGCGATCCACCTCGCTTATTACTTCTGCCCGTATAGGATGCAGACGTGAGGCCAGGAGCTCTTCTATCACGAAATCCAGCTTGAGCCTCGTAGACAGACTGATCAATATGATCGCCAGATCCACCGCGTTCAACTCGCAAACGGGCGAGTATGCACGCATATGTCAGAGACAGGCCTGCATGGTAATGCGCTAGATTTCCGCCAAGCTTGATGGGCTCCTTAGTCGGATCGCCATTCATATGCATTGGACCTGCCATTGCTTGAAGAACTAGCTCAGAACCTTTGAAATCTTTCCAAGGTCCAGTTTGTCCAAACGAAGTGAGGGATCCCATTACCAGATCCGTTCGATTGGAAGTGACCGCTTCGTAACCCAAACCAAGCGATTCAAGGGTGCCCGGATTGAAATTTTCGATCACTATGTCGTAGGAATCTATTAGCGAGCGGACTATATCTTTTCCGCTTGCTGTAGATAAGTCACAAGTGATGGATCGTTTGTTTGTATTTAAATGCAAAAAAAGTGCTGACGTTTCTTTGTTTGGAATGTCTTTTAGAAAAGGTCCCTCTGAACGAGAAGGATCCCCTTCCAGCGGCTCAACTTTGAGAACATCAGCACCGTAATCGGCGAAAATTTTTCCTGAGTATGGAACACCAACCATAGTACCCAGTTCGAGTACCTTGATGCCTTCAAATAGTTGCCTCGTCATTTATTAAACCTTTATCCATTCGTAAAGTGCCTATTAATAACCTTTGAACTCCGGAGGTCGACGCTCAACAAAAGACCGGAAACCCTCTTTTGCATCACTTGTTTTCAGTAATCCTGCCTGAGCATTCCATTCATGGATGAGCCATTGCTCTGCCGACCCTGATGTGTCTAATGACGAGTGCAAGAGGCGCCGAATCTCCGCTGCCGCTAATGGTGGACCAGCTGCAACTTTCCGCGCATAGTCAACTGCCTCTGATAGGAGATCCTCATCTTCGACCACCCTATTTACTAGGCCGAGTTCGAGTAATTTGTCTGATGGCATTACATCACTGTGGTACATTACTTCGAAAGCGCGAGCTGATCCAACTACCCGGGGAAGAAACCAGAGAACGCCATAATCTGAGACTATTCCGCGTTTGAAAAAAATTGGCCCCATTCGCGCCGATTTCGCTGCAATTCGAATGTCACAGGCCATTGCCATACCGAATCCAGCACCTGCCGTGGCTCCGTTGATCGCGCCGATAATAGGGACATCAGATTTAATGAAACTTAACGCTGTTGCAACTGATCGGTTGTGATGTGGAAGGCGGTCATAGCGTGGGAGGCTGGGAACAGCATCATCTGACTCTTGGCTCGAATCAGCTGGTGTACGATCAGGCGTGATTTCCGCTCCTGCGCAGAAGGCTCGGCCGCTGCCTGTTAACACCATAGCTCTGACTGAATCTTCTTTTGAAGCGAATGCTAAGGCTGCCCCTAGACCCTGCCCGAGTGTCGCGTTCAACGAGTTCATCTGTTCCGGGCGGTTGAATGTTGTGACGAGCACTCCCTCGTCATCAAGTTCTGCTATGACGTCACCTTTTGAAATATCTTGGATACTGTCTATTATTTTAGTCATGGGCTCCCCCTCGTTGAGTGGCTTATAGTTGACCGGAGTTTATGTTGTGAGAGTGTAGCCTGTCTGGGCGGCATCCGTGAGTGTTTTAATGTACTAAAAGATGGGAATAGTCGCTTTTTCTTATTTTTAAAGCGATGCTAGTCAATTATTGAGGTGATTATGAAGCTTGGTAAATTACTTGTGGCTAATCGAGGTGAGATAGCAGTTCGAATTATTCGGGCTGCCTCTGAGCTCGGTATAGAGACGTGCTCGATATATTCTGAAGCAGACATTAATTCAATGCATTGGCGAAGGGCCAATGAGGCATTCTTACTTCAAGGCCTGGGTGCTCAGCCGTATTTAGACATAGAGCAAATCGTACAGGTGGCTACTGATGCTGGATGTACCGCGGTACATCCGGGATATGGCTTTCTTAGCGAAAATCCTGAGTTTGCTATCAAGTGTGAATCCGCTGGGATAAAGTTTGTCGGCCCAGAATCTTCCTCACTAAACGTTTTTGGCGACAAAGTATTGGCGAGACAAGTCGCGATGCAGCACGGAGTACCTGTTTTACCAGGACTTGACCACCCTGTAACCGTCACTGAAGCAATGGAATTTCTGGGATCTTTGGAAGAGAATCAGTCAGCGATTCTTAAGGCTGTGCATGGCGGAGGTGGGCGTGGGGTTCGTGTACTTGAAAAGGATAGTGACGTTGAACAGGCGTACCGAGGGGCACAGACTGAGGCTGAATCATCCTTTGGGAATGCAGATCTCTACATCGAAAGATATCTACCTAATGTTCGTCATATTGAAGTGCAAATAGCCGGTGACTCAACTGGTGTGATCTCACATTTCTGGGAGCGTGATTGTTCCATACAGAGGCGTCACCAGAAAATTATTGAGATAGCTCCAGCTCCGTTTTTGGATGAGGTCGTTAGGGATGCGTTACTGGCGGCGGCGGTAACAATCGGAGAGGCCGTAAATTACGAAAATCTAGGCACCGTGGAGTTTTTGGTTTCGACAAACCAGACAGAATCGAGCGAATTCTTTTTCATTGAGGTAAATCCAAGATTGCAGGTAGAGCACACAGTAACTGAGGAAGTTACAGGTATTGATTTGGTACAGACACAATTGCGAATTGCTTCAGGTGAGAATCTTGCATCACTTGGTCTTTTACAAGGATCGATTGCGCCAGCCCAAGGTTACGCGATTCAGGCAAGAGTAAATATGGAGAAAATCAACGAAGACGCCACCGTGGTTCCATCAGCGGGAACACTATCAGTGTTTGCTCCACCTTCAGGTCTTGGTGTACGGACGGATACTTTTGGTTACAGCGGTTATCAGACTGGTACAAATTTTGATTCACTTCTGGCGAAAGTGATTGGATATTCCAGTTCTCATGAATTTGCTCCTGCGGTCGCACGGGTTGAAAATGCGCTGGCCGAGTTTGATATCAAAGGTGTGGATACCAATATATCTTTTTTGAGAGCCATTCTTGGGCATCAATCGTTTCGGAATGGAGAAGTGCACACACGTTTTGTTGATTCAGAGGCCGCTGAACTCAACCAGCTTGCCAAAGAAATCGGTGACAGTGTCTTATTGGGTGTTGCCGAGCCGAGCGAACAGGCTGGGGCAACGATCGATTCCAATGACCCTTTGGCGGTACTGGATTATGGAATACAAGCGATTAGGACTGCAGAGACACAGTCTGCTCCAGAGCTAGGTGGACAATCAGATGCCCCTGGATCAGTAAGGTCACCTCTGCAGGGTACTGTCGTATCTATTGAAGTGTCGTTTGGCGAGGAAGTACAAGCCGGACAACTACTAGCGGTAATGGAATCGATGAAAATGCAGCATGAAATTAAAGCTCATTTAAGTGGTTCGGTCAGTGTTATTAGTGTCAGCTCCGGCGACACTCTTTGGGAGAATCACACTTTGATGATCATCGAAGCACACGAAGTCTCGGGGTCTGTTATTGAAGGTGACAATTCAGTCGATTTAGAGTTCATTCGTCCTGATCTCGAGGAAATTTTGGTACGCCGCGCGGCGACTCTAGATGAGAATCGAGAAGAGGCGGTGTCCAAGCGCCATTCTCGAAATCTGAGGACAGTTCAGGAAAATGTAGAGGATTTGTTCGATACAGGAACTTTTTTGGAGTACGGACCTCTAGTTCTAGCAAACCAGTTCTCACGTCGTAGCTTGAACGAATTAATTGAAAAGACACCAAGAGACGGGATGATTACCGGTATGGGGAGCGTGAACGGAGATCTATTTTCTGGTTCTGAAAGTATGGTGGCAACAATTGCATATGATTATATGGTTTTGGCCGGTACGCAAGGGAACAGAAATCATCAAAAAACCGATCGAATGATTGAAGTAGCGCGAAACTCACAACTACCCCTGGTTTTGTTTGCGGAAGGCGGCGGTGGTCGACCCGGAGATGATGGACTTCAGGCAGCTGGTGGTAGCTCAACATTTGCTTCTTTTTCAACCCTAAGCGGTCTGGTCCCTATGGTTGGAATTACGGCAGGCCGTTGTTTTGCCGGCAATGCCTCATTACTTGCTTGTTGTGACGTGATTATCGCCACCGAAGGATCGAATATTGGCATGGGGGGGCCGGCAATGATCGAGGGCGGTGGCCTAGGTATTTTTGCTCCTGAAGATATTGGTCCGATGGAAATACAGATACCCAACGGGGTTGTAGATATATCGGTTAAAGACGAAGCAGAAGCCGTTCAAGTTGCCAAGAAATACCTGTCTTACTTCCAGGGGTCAGTGGATACATGGGAGGCTCCTGATCAGCGCGAAATGAGACAGATTGTCCCTGAAAATAGATTGCGAGTCTATAACGTCCGAGACGTGATTAATACATTGTCTGACATTGACTCCATACTTGAGATTCGGCCTGAGTTTGGAATTGGGATTGTCACTGCGTTGGTCCGTGTGGAAGGCAGGAGCTTGGGCGTAATTGCTAACAATCCTGGTCATTTGGGTGGTGCTATTGACTCGGATGGTGCTGACAAAGCGGCTCGATTTATGCAGCTTTGCGATGCGTTTGATCTGCCGTTGCTCACGCTAGTCGACACTCCTGGCATCATGGTTGGGCCTGAGGTCGAAAAGACCGCTTTAGTACGTCACGCTAATCGCCTATTTTTGCATGGTGCCAATATTGAAACGACTTTCATGTCAATTATTTTACGAAAGGCATATGGGCTTGGCGCGATAGCCATGACTGGCGGTAATTATCGCCAACCACAGTTCACCGTATCTTGGCCGACGGGGGAGTTTGGCGGAATGGGCCTGGAGGGTTCGGTAAAGCTTGGCTATCGTGATGAACTTGCGTCCATTGCAGATCCACGAGAGCGATTAGAAAAATATGAAGCAATGGTGGCTCAGGCATATGAACGTGGTAAAGCTTTGAATACGGGAATGAACTTCGGTTTTGATGACACGATCGATCCCGCAGAATCGAGGGCGTGGATTGCGGGAACCCTCAAGGCAGCAAAATCGCCTCCAGTAAGATCCGGGAAAAAGCGCCCATTTATCGATGCGTGGTAGGAAGAAAGTCAGCGAATCCTTAAATCCAAAGGCGATGCAGTTTTTTGCTTTAAGGCAGAAACAAGATCGGCGATCGTTTTGATCTCGGTTGGGAATATGGTTGCCGCTCTTCCGACCGCCTGAACTGAATGAGCATCTGACCCCCCAACAGCAGCTACACCTAATTCTTCAGCTAGTCTCACATAGTAGCCATCATCACTGTCAGAATGATCGCCGTTGACTGCTTCGATCCCAGCGAACCAATTTTGTATTTCTTCACTAGAGGGCCTGCGTAGAGTTCCTGTTGACCGCATGGGATGTGCGACGATCAAAGCGGCACCTTCTTCTTCGGCACTCTTAATTAAGTGATCTATCATTAATAATTGGGGACGATATCGAGAGAAACCGTAGGCAAGAACATGGCCGAAGTTAGTTCCTAACTCGATAGCCGGAAGGACATTGATCTGGAAAATGTCACTGAGCCGCTTTGTATCTTCCTCAGGCCAGAGCGCATTGTGTTCGGTCAGGCAAATTCCATCGAGTCCTCGCGCAGCTGCTTGGCCCACGAGTTTCTCGACGCTCACTCCACTATCGAGTGATTTGTCTGAGCTGTGTGCATGCATCTCGAAGATAGAACCACCTTCAGGCCGATACTGTCTTGGGGATTTCAGTTGGATATCTGTGCTCACGGAAAATTAGTGCCTCATAGCTTAGCTACTTGTGAATCATTGAATTCTAACGCAGAAGCTCAATGAGTTCAGGCAATACAGCTAGGCAATCATCGATGATACCTATATCGGCATATTTGAAAATAGGAGCATCTGGATCAGAATTAATTGCGATAATCAGCCGAGCGTTGGAGCATCCAGCCATGTGTTGACTAGCTCCCGAAATACCTGCTGCAATATAGAGCGCAGGAGCAACGGTGGTGCCGGTCAGTCCAATTTGTTCTGTGGGTGGCGCCCAATATTCATCAACGATCGCTCGAGATGCTCCAGGCATTCCCTTTATTAGGGTCGCCAATTCTCTCACGAGCCCAAAATTTTCAGCATTTTGTAATCCTCGACCACCAGACACAACTATCTCAGCATTTTCAAGACGAGGTCCTTCATCAGCTGTTGCCTCAGTGATAACTCGCACCCTGTCAGCCGAGAGTTCAAGATTGAGTTCTACTATATCCGAGGAGTTTTCTGGGTAAGGCGTCGGGGCTTCAGCAGCAGCTGGTCGCAGACCAACGACTACAGGCGAAGTAGAATCGACTTGGTAGAGTGCTCTGGCAGCACCTCCATACACAGCCGCCTCAATTTCGGTATGCTGCTCATTTACTGTTTGAATCCCTGTCACGTTCATTACACAGGTACCGTCTATCCGTCTCGACAATCTGGGGATAAATTCAAGCGTTGACGGGTGTCTGCCGATGAGCACTATGTGTGCCCCTGAGGCGGAAACAATGTGAGCAGCAGCGGAAACCATATTGTCTCCTGAAAACCGATCCAGCAGCGGATCTTCGATCGTGTAGACCTTTGTCGCACCAAGCGCAGTAACTTCTGCGATTGCGGACGAGTTATCTGCACCGATGAGCCCGCATTCCACAGGGCGTCCGGTATTTTCTGATAGATTCTGAGCGAAACCTAAGGCTTCACGAGCCCCTATATTAATTTGTGACGTCTCATCAATATGTGCCAGCACAAGAATGGGATCAGGCATTCAGGGCACCTCGTTCTCTAAGAATCTGCAGTAAATGTATTGCCTTTTCCTTCGGATCAACACCTTCAATTATTTCGCAGTCTCCCTGCACTTCTGGGACCGTTAAGAGTTTGATGCTCATTTTTTCAATGGCTGGACCTGACAGCAGTTCGTCGGCTTGAAAAACGGTAGGGGGGTTACGACGGGACTGAATCATGCGCCGGCTACTCGGATACCGTGGTTGTCCGATCTCATTGCTAACAGCCACTACCGCTGGCAGATTGCATGCCAGTGTTTCCGGCCCGTTTGGAGTCACAACGTTAACATGCAATGATTGTGTTTGTTCGTCAAAACTTACCTGAGATGCCATGGTGATGAACGGCATTCCGAGATCCTCGGACAAGATTGCCGGGACGGCGCCTTGGTCGTAATCAGAACCCTGACGACCACATAAAATGAGATCGACATCTCCTAGATTTTTGGCCACGGTGGCAAGTATCTGAGAAATCCGGAACGGATTACCGGATTGCTTTTCGTCATCATGCACGTGAATGGTGTTTTCAGCTCCCATTGCGTAGCATCGCTTTAGTACATCAGGGGCCGTATCTGAGCCAACCGTGACTGCTGTCACGCGTGTACCCACTTGAGCCTCGGCAATCTGTAGGGCAGCCTCCATAGCCTGTTCGTCGTAGGCATTAATAATATGTGGCACGGTCGCTCCGGTATTAAACCCTCGCCCATCCTCGCTAACTTCTAAGCGTCCCCATAACGCATAACTGTTAATACCGTCTGGATCCAACACTTGTTTTGCTGCCACAAGAATATGCATAGTGCCCCTTATACCTCCAGAGATTTAGTCGAGAGAATAGACGTAGGATTCCTCACACCAAACGAATTCATCCTCAAAATCATCTGGCTTGACCGACAACTGACCTATTTCTAACCAGTACCAAGGAGGATCTCCCTGAACAATTTTGCGCCCAGTTAAAACTCCTTCGAATTCAGCACGTGACGCAAAATTGGTGTTTCCAACTTGGGTGCCACCATCCGCTTCAACCCGTCTACCAACGAGTTCGGAATCGAGCGTGATCTCCATCGATCCCTCGGACTGCCCTGATTCTATCTTTTCGCTCATGAAAAGTGTTCAGGTCAGACTTAAGCTGTCGCTGATGCTTCAGTAGCACGCTCGAAGAGTTCAAGCGCTTCGTCGGCCATCTCATATACGACCTCAGCTGCTGGTTTGATTGCATCAATGCCAACGATTGCCTGACCTGCTGGTGTAGTCATCCAATCTTCGAGATTTGCTTCCTTAATGTCGCGGAGCACATCGTTCACGAGCATACCTTGAAGCGGCATAGGGAGAGTATCGGGTGCCCCGTCCTCTTTCCAAATATCAGACCATCTTGATCGAAGCTGTCGTATTGGCTTTCCGGACATGGCACGTGACTGTACGGCGTCCTCCACTTTGGAGTCTATTATTCGTTGTTTTAGGAACATGGCGGTTTCTGATTCATGAGTAGCGAGCCAGATAGTACCGGTCCAAACCCCCGCCGATCCCATTGCAATCGAGGCTGCGAGATGTTTACCACTCGATACTCCGCCTGCAGCTAGAACGAGCGTATCCGTACCTTCGGCCATTTTTACAATTTCGGGCACCAGCGTAAAAGTGCCTACCGTTCCACTATGTCCGCCAGAGTCATAGCCCTGAGCTACCACAACATCGACGCCTGCTTCGATTTGTCTACGGGCTTGTCGTGGAAGTCCCACGAGTCCCCAGACTTTCATACCCTCTTGATGGGCCCGTTCGATAATGAATGCGGGGCTGCCTAGGCCGGACGCGAATATAGGTACTTTTTCCTCAAATAACACATCAAGCTGCTGACGGGATCGCTCCAAAAGATTTTCATAACCAGAGTAGGTCGGGTCAATATCACTTGGTGGCGGAGAATCAGGAGCACCTGAAACAGACTTAACGTGCTGCACAAATGTTCGATGTTCGTCCGGGATCATTTCGTCCAGATCTTCACGATTTCCCTCAACAAATGAGGCAGGGACTAGCAAATCAACACCAAACGGCTTATCACCAATTTTGTCCCGAATCCAGCGAATATCTGACCGTAGTTCATCCGGTTTAAGTCCGGTCGCCCCAAGTATTCCAATCCCACCTGCATTCGAAACGGCGGCAATTACGTCTTTAGTATGAGCGAATGCAACAACCGGAATTTCACATCCATATTCTTCGCAAAGCTTTGTGTTTAGTGGGTTTCCATCCATTTCGGTGACTCCTTATTAGTTTTTTTAACTTCTGTTATTTTTACACCAGTACTGCTGGCGTCAGGGTAAATTCTTCAATCATTTCATCGGCATATGCTATTCGACCTGACAGCTCGCCGCCTTCATCATGTACTAGCCTGAGGCATGCTTCTGCCATGTTTTCAACTGGGACTACTCGATCTTTATTTGATTCATTCACCAATCCATGGTGCACAACTCCAGGAGTCGCGACGAGACCTGGAGAGATTGCATTTACCCTGATATTTTGATCGGCAACTTCAGATGCAAGACCGGTAGACAGTCTCTCAAGTGCTGCTTTGCACATTCCGTACACAGTGCCGCCGGATGCGGGCCCGCCAACTTCTGGATGTAGAGCTGCGTGGGACGAAATATTAAGTATCCAACCACTTCCTGTTTCACGCATACTTTCCATAGCGAGTTGAGCCAGATGCAGTGGCCCGTGGACTTGCACCTCGAACATAAGTTTTTGACGTTTTTCCGGAAATTCTGCGATAGGGATGAAGTAAGTTACCGCTGCATTATTCACTACGATATCAACGCTTCCAAAAAGCGCCTTAGTGGTCTCAATAAGCTGAACTCGATCTTCCGCCAGTGCCATATCGCATCTAACTGCGGCTGCTTCACCACCTGCATCATTAATCCGTTTCACGACGGAATTCATGCTCCCCGCTAAGATATGATCTCCATCATCAACGGTTCGTGCTGAGACGACCACTTTGGCGCCTTCCATCGCATATCGAATAGCGATTGCTTCTCCAATACCACGTGATGCTCCAGTGATAATTGCGACTTTGCCGGCTAATAATCCATTTTTGTTAATTGACATCTATACCCCCGTATTTCTGTTTGCTCAGCTTAGCGCATTTCTGCTAAATCAGATGATTCCATTACTTCGAAACTTTATTACTTTTTCCTCTTCATACCCTAGTAGATCGATCAATATCTCATCGTTATCAGCGCCGGTACTTGGTGTGGGGCCACTGATTTCACCCTGCCCTTTTTCGAGTTTCCATATCACTCCGCGGTAGACCGAATCAAGAGAGAAATTGTTGTCGGTCACGGTGAGACTACTTCGGTGAAGGCTGTTGAGATTCTCATCGTTAACTAGGTCCAGCGCCCCCATGACTGGGTATGCTGGAATTTTGGACTGTTGGAGAATTTTTGTCAGTTGCATTGCTGTGTAATTCTTAGTCCATGATTCAACAGTCTCGTCTAATTCATCTTGATTATCGAGTCGGCCCTGTAATGTTTCAAACTTAGAGTTTGTAATATTCTTTGATTTTTGTGCTGCTAGATCTTTAAATACTTCCCATTCCTCTTGATTTCGAACTGAGATTGACACCCATTCATCGAGTCCTGATGTTTTGTAGTAACCGTGTGGTGCTGTCGCTGGATATCTGTTGCCTTGAGGACCAGCAACTCGGCCGTTTAAAAAGTAATCCATGAGTGGTTCAGCTATTCGTTGAATACAAGCTTCTCCCTGAGCTAGGTCAATATGTTGGCCGCGTCCGGTCGCGTCGCGATATTCAAGCGCCGCAAGTATTGCAAAAAACGCATGACCTGCCGCCGTCGGATCCAAATCTGCTTGGTCTTCTTGAGGATGGTCAGAATCGTGGTACCCAAGAACACTTTTTATTCCATAGAGAGCAGCCAGAGAGGGACCATAGGTAACGAGATCTCTCCAAGGGCCATCGGTTGCCCCTGTAGCCGAGAGTGAGGCCAGTATTATCTTTGGGTTAACCTTTGTAAGAACGTCAAAGCCGAGACCTAACGAAGGCATTACGCGGGCTGAAAAGTTTTCGACTACTACGTCGCTGACTGCGATGAGCTTCTTATATATTTCTTTACCATCTTTTGTTTGCAGATCCAGGCTTAAGCTTTTCTTACCTCGATCAAATGCGTGATATGCCATCGGATCAGAGATATCAACTGCATCTCGAGTTGCTGTACCAACCATTCCTTTGCCTGCCATGGATACTCCCGATCCACCCGTAGGAGATTGTATTTTTATGACTTCCGCGCCCATGTCCTTAAAGCTCATTCCAAGAAGGGGTCCAGCCCAGACATGGCCGTGATCTATTACTCGTATTCCGCTGAGTGGACCGTCAGTTGTTGTAGTCATTAGGTAATCCCCAGCTTTGCAAGACTGGATCTTTCAGAGGCGGTGAGTCCTAATCTGGTTTTAAAGAATTCCTCATTATGCTCGCCAAGCTGTGGCGCAGGCCGGTAAACTGCCCACGGTGTTTTTGAAAATAGATATGGCGCGCCCGGTATTTTATAACTGCCAACAACAGGATGTTCGATCTCATGCCAAAATCCTCTGAGAGTTAAATGTTCACTTTTGGCTATTTCATCGACCGTGTTGACTGGTTGGAAAGGAATTCTGTTCTCGGAGAACAGTTTAAATAATTCTGATCGAGTTTTACCTTTCATCCATGGATGCCAAAATGCGTCTAATTCCTTGTGCCACTCGAAAGACAGCCATCTATCGGAGAGCCTCGGATCATCTGCCCAGTCAGGATTATCCATAAGATTGATAAATCGTTTCCATTGCTCATCTACCATCGTTATTACCTCAACAAAGCCATCAGAGGCTGGAGCAACCTGCCATGGATAAAATCCGCTTCGATGTGTACCGTCTCTTGAGCCGAGTATTCCTTGAAAGACAAATCCCGGAACACCTGAGCCGCCTAGGTAACTCGCCATAACCTCTACCACAGAGATCCACGCATGCAGGCCTTGGTTAAGTTGTCTTTTCTTGCGCAGCGCGAGTAGAGCCGCGATGGCACCATGAATGCCGCCCTGGAAATCGGCCGCACAGTAAGGCAGCCAAAGCGGAACTTTATCAGGGCTTCCAATCTTCTTCGAGGCACCTGAAGCGGCTGTAGCCGTTAATGCTGTACCCGCCCAGTCTCTATATGGCGTGTCATAACCAAATATTGTGATCGATGACATGACTAGCATGTCGTTTTTTTTGGATAGTGATTCATAACTCAAAGGATCGTTTGCGCCGTCCTCCAGAGAGAGATTACTGATTACTAAATCTACATCTGCGACAGCCGAGATCAATAGGTCCTGACCGTCTTCAGTAGCCAAGTCAAGAGTCACACTTTTTTTGTTAGTGTTGAGGAACAGGTGTAACCCGCTTTTCTCTATATGCGGAATGTCTTTTGGAAAAGGACCATGGCTACGGAGCGAATCACCTGTTATAGGTTTTTCTATTTTGATAACTTCAGCACCTAGATCAGCCAATAATTTTCCAGCGTAGGCCACAGAGATGAAGTCACCGATCTCGAGTACTCGTAAATTTTTCAGTGGTCCGTTTATGTCCATAACTATGTCCTGTGCCGGAATCATAGTGAACACTGTCAACTTTTTCTATGAAAAATCTCAAAAGACTTAAGAATTACGTCAAACCAATGCATTTGGTGAGGTGTGAATTAGAAATTCTTATTCACATAGCAGAGGCTTTTGAGAGACAAATTCAACTTGCTATTTATTTTTTCGCATTTCGGTGAATTTAATCATCTTAATTGCTTCGGAAACATTCATTCGACCGATTGGCCCTGACGCGTATAGTGATCCTAGAATTTTGCCATCAGTATCTAATAAAAATTCCGCTGGTTGGGAATATTCACCGTGGTGATCTACTCCCCACCAACCACCGATTGATTCGGTATGGCGCTTTTCTAGGCTGTGAATCATAGTGAATGTAAGATTATTTTTCGTGACCACCTCGGTTGCCTGGTCATGTGTATCTACGCTGGCCGCATACACTGTCACTCCCAGCTGGTCCAACTCTTTTTTTGCAGACTCCCATTCGGCCAACTGCCGATTGCAAAACGGTCACCAGTGTCCACGGTAGAAAAGCACAGCCGCGTAGTTACTGGAAATATCTCTAGGTAGTTCAATTTTGTCCTTGTCGAGTGTTTTAAAAACAAGTGAGGGGAAGGTCATATTTTGTTGAAGCATATAGTTAAATACTATCGCCTATTCGGGCGCAAAACTTGATCGAGCTTGTGCTCCCCATTTGCCATCAATTTTTCTCATTATCCAAAGAGCTTGCTGAGTGGTAATTGCGCGCTCCTGTTCGTCGTAACGAGTCCATTGAATAAAGAGGTGTACTTTTTTTTCGGAAGCTTGCATCACTTCAACTGAGTCGAGCATGGTGTATTTCCAAGATACTCCTGCCCTATCCATAAAGCCGCGTAGATATTTTTCTTCCAGTTCCTTTCTAGTTTGATAAATAGTTACATGTTCACCGGCAATGCGGATATGTGGAATGTGTAACCTCTCAAAAAGAGTTCTATGGTCCGCGTCATTTAGAGCGGTCATATATTCCTGAACAGCACGTATTGCACCTGATTCAGCCGCCCGAAGCTGCTGTTTAGTTATTTTCTGAGGTTCTAATCTTGACAACTTTTGACTAACTAACCATTTACTACGGACGGAGGATAATTCACATCTTCAGTTTACCTGTTTTTATAGATTTTTTTAGATATAGTTACATTAGTTACGTGCTGACTTATTAGTCAGCAATAATTGGATGCGGGGGCTTCTACCCCAAATCTAATAAGGAGCGAGGCTCAACCTCGCTCCTTATTTTTTTAAGCAAAACTACCTATTTGAAAACGCATCGTGTAATTTCTTACCGAAAATATTAGACTTAAACACATTATGAAATCACTTACGCGACGTCATCAGTACAGGCCAAGCATTCGAGTAATTACTGGATACGGCGTTTTGTTGTTAGTAAGCGGTGCACTAGCTTGGATTTCAATTCTGATGTGGTTCAGTAGACAGGTTTCTAAGGTGATTAATACGTCTTTCAGCGAGTAATAGAGTTTTATGAGTTATTGGTTTACCAGCAGACTTAGCTAGTGAGTGGGTACAATCAGATTAGTATTTAAATATGTATTGTGGAGAATATTATGCCAAAAGATTTCACAGATGGCCAGCGAGAGGTTCAAGCTCAAGCTGACTCAGTTCGACTTGCTGATCAAATGGCTGAGAAAGCCGTACATTCCTCTATTCGAGAGAATGATCGACTTTTCATAGAGGCACGAGATATGTTTTTTCTAGCGACGATCGACGCGGATGGTCACTCCAATTGTTCATACAAAGGCGGTTCACCAGGTTTCGTGAAAGTACTGGACGAAGAAACAATTGCGTTTCCTGTTTATGACGGAAATGGAATGTTTATGACTGCTGGCAGTATTGTCGACAATGGCGAAGTCGGATTACTATTTATTGATTTTGAAGGCCAGAGTCGAATGCGCCTCAATGGCACAGCATCGCTTCACTCCTCAGACGATTTATTGTCCGAATATCCTGAGGCCCAATTTATTGTGAAAGTTAAGGCGCGCGAAGTATTTGTTAATTGCCCCCGATACATTCATAAGTTAGAGCTCGTTGAGAGATCGGTGTTTGTTCCGGAGTCTGGAACAAAAACACCAATAGCAGACTGGAAAGTGAAGATGATCGAGGCTGGTTCTGGTGATTTATTAAGTTCCAAGGATCAGACGTTATCTGATTAGATATTCAAACTGATTTTGATAAAGAGATATGCCCGCACATGTGCACGGGCATATCTACAAAGTCTGCTACTAATACACCGTTACTATTGCTACCACAGCAACAACAACAGGGAGAATTAGATTTGTCGCTCGAAACATGGCCCAGGGTGTTGCTTTTAAATCTGCATAAGTCGAAGTGTTTTTTATTTCCTCGTCTTCAAGTAGATCTGAGGCGATCATCATTGAGCCTTTAATGGCTGGATCACCAGCAATTATTTGGAAAAGAGCGGCAACAACTATTGCAACGCTTACCAGTAGTCGCTCGGAGCTCGCGATGTCTGCGGCGACAATTGTTATGACAAGAGCCATTTGGCTAGTGATAGCAATTGCACTGACTTTCCAATAATCGCCAATTCGGTTTCTAAGACCTTCGCTAAGTTCATCTCGGTTCATCGAGTCTCCTTTTGATTCACGTTAAGAATACAGCTTGCTACACAAGATTTGTGTTAAAAAATCTTGTGTAGCAAGATTTACTAGGCCACTCGATCCATTATTTTATTGTTAATTGACCGTGAGACTATTAGGACTGGTCAAAGAGTGAGATGCGTGTCATCACACAGAGGCTGGTCACCAGAATTTTTACACCCACAAAAATAGATTTCCTCATCAGCTTCGGCCGTGTACTTCACTGGCTTAAAGTCAGTCCCACGATGCGAGGAGTCACAAAATGGTTGTTTGTCACTCTTTCCGCATGAACACCATAAATAATTCTTGCCCTTTTCCACTTTGACGATGTATGGGTCTTTTTGTGCTATGACTGGTAGCTCTTTCATTTTTAAACCTTCCTGACAACGAGTCCCTACATAATTTGTTCGGGACTGAGTTAAGTCGAATCGTACCAGATTTCTCTGGACCTGATAGCAGATCGGGTTTCTGCTATCAAAGAACCAGCTAGTCGTGCGATAATTTCAAGTAGGTGGCTATTTTCTTGAGCGCTTAGGCGATTTATTAGCTGTATGGCACCGCTTACAACAGTGAAGAATCGCTTTTCCGGGCTTAATCGTAGGAGCTGAACTAGGCAAGGTGCATTGGCAGTAATTTTCGTTGGAACGGCGTTCACAGCGCGTTTCATAGCGTCGTTCGCATGCCTCATAATCAACACCAGTGATTAACTCTCGAGCCATCAAAAGCCAACAATAGCCAGCCAGAGAATTCGGAAGCAATGTCGGTAGTGTCTGATTACGCTGAATAGTGATGTCACCTGACGTGTGTTGTTTAATTTTCCGTTTGATTAATGAGTCATGAGTGGATATTCCCGTATCGTCAATCGTTTTAACCGTTGGGTTATTAACGAGATCGTCAGTGCAGTTGACCGACTTCTTGAGTACGCAATAACTCAAATCAAACCATTCATTAAACCAAGATTTCAGGCGTGGATAATTCACGAAACGACCAGTACCGCCGTGTAGGGGTCGAAGACGCAGATGATCACTGGTTAGAAAGTCTCCATATTCGCGAGCAAACTCTATGGCTATGCGCTCAAAAGTTTGTTCATGATCCTCATATTCACCAACGAGTGTGAGTTCAACGGAGGTAGCATTCCCTTTTTTATCTTGCTCAAAGTGTGTTTTGGTTTCAATGTTGCCAAGAAAGAGGCGGGCTATATAGCGATGAATGTCGTAATCCTTAACAGTTAGTGGCGCATAGACCTGTGTGACTTGGTATGGTGAGCCCGGTGATTTCTCCTGATGTTCCAGTAAGTGAGGCCATATCAGAAACTTGTCGAATTTACCGGTTGATCTATTTTTCTCGCGTTTAACAGCTGGCTCTCCATAGCTGAGATTTAAGAACGGACTTATAAGAATGTCAGCCATTGGTCTCATCCTCTCTTCGAGCAGTAGCCCTTCATGTTAAAAGATGATTGCTAAGAAACGGCGGCTATCGTTTCTATTTCAACTTTTACATCAGGTCGAAAAAGACCAGCAACATAAATCCAGCTCATAGCGGGCGGGCCTTCGGGGAACTCTTTCGTATTTGCTTTGCCGATGCTTGCCCAGTCACTCGGTTCTTCAGTCAGGAATACAGTGATTCTCGCGATATCGATTGCTGATCCTCCTTCAGACGCAACTATGGCGTTGATGTTAGCGAGCGCTTGTGCGTACTGGGCTTCAAGCCCAGTGATAATACTCCCATCCATTCGATTTCCGATTTGGCCTGCAATAGCGAGGATGCGTTGATTGCTTGGGATGATCGCAAGATTTCGGTACCCACCTGCTGGTGCTGGCGAGGTATCTGGATCAACAAATTTTACGCTCATTATTTCATTCCTTTTGGGTGTGCAATAGTTGTCTCTATGTCGAGGGATAATAATACAGTTAATCTTTCGATGAAGTTATTTAGTTGTGATGTCGCACTCAATCTCTGTAGTCAACGTCACGGCTAATTATCTTTTGAAGGTTATGAACGAAGGGACAGAAAAATGAAGTTCGGAGCATCGGTATCAAGTTATACAACAACCTGGGATGAAATAAGCGGCGCCGTTGCCACCATGGAATCAGGTCGGTGGGAAAGTATTTGGTTTCCAGATCATTTTATACCGCCAGCCGCGTGGAAGGGCGCCGAAGATGAACCAATTTTTGAATCTTGGTCACTTCTTGCTGCCGTTGCCGGCATGACTACAAAATTGCGGATGGGACACATGGTAAGTGGGAATACATACCGGAACCCTGGTCTGGTCGCAAAAATGGCGACCACCATCGATCAAATTTCTCACGGGCGATTTATCCTCAGTGTCGGCGCGGCTTGGTTTAAGCGGGAACATGAGGCCTATGGCTGGGATTTTCCCTCTTTGGGTGAAAGATCTAATCGATTCGAAGAGGCCTGTCAGTTGATACACGAGTTATTTACTTCGATTGAGCCCGTGGATTTCCAAGGCAAGTATTACACGTTGGCGAAAGCGCCGCTTTCACCAACGTCAGTTCAGAACCCTCACATACCTATCATGGTTGGTGGAATGGGTGAAAAAAGGACGCTGAGAACTCTGGCAAAGTATGGAGATATTTGGAATTTAGATGGTTTTGCAGTGGGTAAGGAGGAGAATGAGCGTTATGGCGGTATGTCACTTCAGCTATACAAGCACAAGGTAGAAGTGATTGAGAGGCACTGCGAAGATGTTGGGCGAGATCCGACCGAAATTAAGTACACAATTTCCATGCCAGTGAAGCTCTCTGAAAATAATAATGAAACCGACCTATTTATTAACCAGGTAGGATCTGGAACGGTTGCGGGTACTGCGGACTATATTATTCAGCGCGTTGGCGAGTTTATTGACGCAGGGGTGGATGAGATTATGTTTTCCCCTCGTCCCAGTAATTCCGATTCTTTACAGAGATTAGACGAAGAAGTTCTTTCGGCCTTTGATTAGATTTGCGATTTTAGAAGGTGATCCGTTATTGGTGAACTCGGCAAAGCTTTGGCCAATAACGGATCACCTCCATCTTAGAGCTTGTGTGAGTAAGCAACCATAAGGCCGAGCGAAGGAAACCTATTTGGGTATCAGTTTTTCTTTCCGTTGTAAGCTTCGTCTAACTGTGACCACTTGGCTCGTCCATTCCGTTGTTCCCAGCGAGAGATAGCGTCTCGTTCTGACTTTTTAGATTTGGCCTGTTCTCGCGCATTGTTTTTAGCTTTGTCTAGCAACAATTTTATGGTGGCTGGATCAGCCTTATTAGACATATTTTTCTCCAACAGTGTTAAAGGTTTTATGATTTCATCTCAAACTAGGTAACAAATCTCATCCGCAATAAATACATAATTTCCTAGACTGGAACTGCCACGAATACCGGAATGACGCGTGAAGTTTTCTCTTGATACTCCTCATAGGGTGGGTACGCTGCTACCGCGATCTTCCAGAGTCGCGCTTTTTCCACTGGGTCAGTAACCTCGTGCACTGACATTGATTGTACTTTGTCAATATCTCTGATTTCCACGCTTGGCTCGGATTTTAGGTTGTAGTACCAGACTGGATGTTTGGGTGCACCACCCCATGATGCTACCAAGACATAATTGTCTCCATCCACAACACGCATTAAGGGTGTCTTCCTGACCGCTGCTGTTTTGTTGCCTTTGTTGGTCACAATAATGCAGGGCAAGTCAAATAGCGTTGTACCTTCAGCGCCGTTGCTACTTTCATATAGTTCTACTTGATTAGCAACCCAGTCAATCGGGTTTGCGATGTACTCACTCATGATTCCTCCATTAGTCCGCTTACATAAGAGATGTAGTGTATTTGATTTGAGGTATTCAGCGATAAGTTTAGAAATGATTTATCGATAATCAATTTAGCGGATACAGAAGGTGAGCTGACTGGGGGAACGATGAGATTTTATTCAAATGCGTTGTCAGGCCTATCTAAGCCATAATGGTCACGTAACGTATTACCTCGGTATTCGGTTCTGAAGATTCCTTTTTTTTGTAATAGTGGAACCACCTCGTCGATAAAAACGTCCAACATTTTAGGTAACACGGGTGGCATAAGATTAATACCATCAGCTACACCATCGGTGAACCAATCTTCAATAAGATTCGCGATATGTTCGGGGGTCCCTGAAACAACGTAATGGCCACGTGCACCCGCTAACTTTGACAGTAACTGCCGCATTGTAGGCCTTTCATTACGGACTACTCCGAGAATCACCTCAGTACGACTCCGCGCAGCCTCTACAGTGGAGGGGTCCGGAAAGTCGTCTGGCGAAAGCGGTGTATCAAGTGGAAGGTGAGAGAAGTCTGTGCCGCCGAACCTAGCGGAGAGACTAATTAGGCCCTCTTGGGGATCAGCTAGGTCATTTAGGTCAGCCCTGAACTGCTGTGCTTCGGCATCAGTTGAGGCAATTACCGGACTCAGACCCGGTAATATCAAACATTGATTTTCGTTACGACCTTCTGCCTTCACGAGTGATTTTAGATCACCATAAAATGCCTTCGCTGATGACTTTTCCATATGCGCCGTGAATACTGCTTCAGCATGTTGAGCAGCGAATTTACGACCTGTGTCGGAGGAACCGGCTTGTACGAGTACTGGCCAACCCTGTGGCCCGCGAGGCACATTAAGTGGGCCGGCGACGTTGTAAAAATGTCCCTCGTGCCCGCCCTCGCGAACACTATTGTCCTTTAAATATTTTCCATTTTCTCGGTCATCGATAATCGCATCGTCCGACCAGCTGTCCCATAAACTCCTAGTTACCGCCATAAATTCATCAGCGCGAGCATATCGTTCGGCGTGGCTAATCTGACTTGCATAACCATAATTTCGTGCAGCTGGCGCAGACCAGGACGTGACGATATTCCAGCCGATTCGACCATTACTAATATGATCGAGTGATGCAAACTGTCTTGCAAGATTAAAGGGTTCTGTATAGGTAGTTGAAGCCGTAGCTATAAGCCCAATGTTGTTAGTAGATACGGCTAGCGCGGCTAGAGATGTCAAAGGCTCTAAGCTAAGCGATGCGCCACCACCTCGAAACGCAAGTTGATCAGCTAAAAAAATTGAATCAAATAAGCCTTCTTCAGCTCGCTGTGAAAGTCCCTGTAGGTAATTGATGTCGGTCAAAGCAAGATCGGATGCATCTGGATGTCGCCACGAAGCTTCATGGTGGCCTCGGCTATTAATGAATAAATTCAGATGTAGTTCACGACTCATAATATTTTCTAACTGGTAAAACCGTGTAATTGTTCATGATCAAATTATGCCTTTAGTCAATTTCAGATAATTCATACTGTCATATATTTTGTGACCTGCCAGAAATGTTATTTGATCACCAGACAGCGAAACATATGTGAGTGGCTTACCCACTTTAGCAACAAAGTGCGTCGGCATTTCTGAAACTATAGAGCAAGTATTCTCATCAGCCTGTGTTGGTTTGTTCTATACCTTTCCGTAGGGTTCGATAACGGGTATCTGATCATCTGTAAGAGGAGCCAGAGGTACTTTCCTATCAAATGCGTCTTGGATGAACGGTGCGAGTTCCTCATTTTTGCTTTGAAGTCGAGCGTTTTCTTCTGCATGAAATTCTGGCATCACTTCTTTTGCGAAAAGATTTAAAGAGTCACATATATCGGAATGTTTATTTTTCCCTCCTTGTTGGATGAAAATTGCTTGATCCACCCCAAGGTCCGCAAACGCACGGAGATTCGATCGTACTTGGTCTGGTGTACCAATTGCACCTCGACTCGCTGTGATGTTTCCCTTTTCGCCCCCACCGGTTAAGTCAGGCGCGACTATTCCACTCCGAACGTCCATATAGTTATCCCATATGTTTGTGCGGCCAGGCTGGTGTTTTCCCTGGACATAATAATGTCCGAGTGCGTATTGGAAGAAACGGAGCCCGTCAATTCCGCGCTCTATAGCAACTTGTTCCTCCTGATGAAGCGAAAAGCCCATCACGAAGGCAATATTTGGATTGACGGCATGGCCAATCGGGATACATTCATTCTTAAAGGTATCGTAATAATCATCTACCCATGGCTTCGCCTCGTCAGCATCGACAAAGCTAAAGGTCAAGGCACCAATACCATGCCGCGCGGCCATCTTTATGGTTTCACGGCTTGAGCAGGCAACCCAAAGTGGCGGATGAGGTTTTTGTAGAGGTTTTGGAACTACATTTCGTGTGGGCATTGAGAAGAATTCGCCGTTATAGCCAGGGTACGGGTCCATAACCATCATATTGGTAACTTGTTCGACCGCTTCCTCCCACTGTGCGCGTTTGGACGTGGGATCTACGTTATAACCCTCCAACTCTGTCCGCGACGCAGATTCACCCGTACCAAATTCAACTCGCCCGTTTGAGAGAAGGTCTAGAGTAGAAATTCGCTCGGCGATTCGTGCCGGAGCATTGTAGCCGGGTGGCATCAACGTTATACCGTGCCCCAGCCGAATTCGGGATGTTCGTTGTGAGGCCGCACCGAGAAATACCTCAGGTGCGGAGGAGTGAGAATACTCTTCCAAAAAATGATGTTCCACTTCCCATGCGTAATCAATACCAAGCTTGTCAGCTAGCTCTACTTGATCGAGTGCTTCGTGGAGGAGCGTTGCTTCGCCGGTTTCTGTCCAAGGTCGCGGATATTGATGTTCATAAAATACGCCGAATTTCATAGTTACCTCTTGCCCGCAAAAAAATGCAACTTCTAATTTGTGCAAAGCATAGCACTGGGCTCCTAAAAGTAGAGACGTGAGATCTCATAAAAAATCACCTTCTATCTTCTCAAGTAAGATGAATTGATTATGTTGTTTGATAGTGAGGGAGAGTTAGTATGCCTTTTTACGAGAGAGAATCTGTTCGCATTTATTATGAGGAGACAGGATCGGGATTTCCCCTTCTTATTATTCCGGGTGGCGGACTTAATTCTTCCTTAGCTTCACTAGTGACCTCCGTTCCTTTTAATCCAATGGATCGGTACAAAGATGATTTTCGATGTATATCCGCTGACCTACGAAATGCAGCATCTGGCCAGTCGAGTGGTCCGCTAGAAGCTGATCGTCCATGGGATGCCTATTCCGATGACCACTTGGGCTTGATGGATGAGCTTGGAATTCACGAGTTTTTAGTTTTAGGTTTTTGCATAGGTGGACCGATGATTCACAATTTAATCAGACTAGCTCCAGACCGAGTCGTTGCCGCGGCACTTATGCAACCCAGTGGTTTTAACCCAAAGTATCCTGACTTGTTTTATCAAAATAATATAAAGAACTGGGGCCCGCCCCTTTGTGAAAAACGGCCTGAAATAACAAGCACTATGGTCCATGACTTTCTGACAAGTATGTACACTGACCGAGGTGACTTTGTTTTCACGGTTTCACGTGATTTCGTTAGTTCTATTCAGACGCCCTTATTGATAGCACCTGACGACGTCCCGGCACATCCGTATGAGGCCGCAATGGAGGTGGCTAATCTCGCCCCTAACTCCGAATTAACAATCTATCCATGGAAAGATTCGCCGTCACACGTAGAACAGGCCGTGTCACATGCGCGTGAGTTTCTAAAGAAGCACCAGCCCACAGATTAAATAGTAAGCATATCTTCTTCAAGATCAGTATTTTTGGCGGTATAGTCGGTCAATTCACTGAGGTTAGATTTTATTTTATTTCTGTTTATTATAGAAGGTTTGTGAGCTTTATCCATCCGACTTGAGCTAGTGATTTGTGAGGACGTCACGCCAGAGCTATTGCTATTTTTTTGAAGTCGTTCTTTGACTGATTGCCAAGGACCTTCCGGACCATCTGCCGGTTTACACACAAGGCATTCTCTGTAGCCATTTTGCCTGGCATCTCCGAGGGTTTTGAAATATCGTCTATGTTCCGGCTTCGTCCGTCTTCCAGGCGGGCAATTTGGTCGACATACGATTCCAGTGGTAATGCATGCGTTGAATAAGAAATTAGCCATCATCGAACTTTCTTTACTCTTCAGACATGAGTGGATAGCTATCTAACGGTCGAAAATCTAGAGTTCATGTGCCTAATGTAAGATGTATTTCAATAGTGCTGAAAAATAGTTATTTTCTACTCTAGTCTGCTCTTTATGACGTGCCGAAAGAAAGCAGGTTTTCAACCGGAGTATAAAGCTCTTCCAAGTAATCAATATCGGCCTGGTCTAATATTATTTTGGTCGAATCAACAAGCTGATCGAGCTGTTCTAATTTCGATACTCCTACGATGGGCGCGGTAATTTCTGATTTGTTAAGAAGCCAGGCTAGAGCGATTTGTGCGGATGATTTTTCATACTTGCTTGCAACTTCACCCACCCTTTCAGCAATGCTGAATACGTGGTCTCCATGGTACAAACTTTCAGTACGTGCTCTGTCTTGGCCTTGGGATCTATCCGTACTTCCTGCCTCAAACCCGCCTTTATAAGCTCCTGCCAATATGCCACGCGCTAACGGTGACCAAGGGGTTAGAGCTACCCCCGACTTTTCACAGTATGGGTTCATTTCACGCTCCTCTTCACGATAGACGAGGTTATAGTGATTTTGCATTGAGACGAACTTTTGCCAACCATGTAGCTCAGCGGTCAGCTGAAGTTCTGTGAATTGCCAAGCAAACATTGAGGACGCACCAAGATATAAGACCTTTCCAGCTTTCACAACGTCATTCAACGCCTCCATAGTTTCTTCGATTGAAACTTCACTTTCCTGCCCACGTATTCCGTGTGGGTGGCGATGGATTACCAGATGATCAATGTAATCGTGACCAAGCCTTTTTAGACTCGCATCAACACCTTCCATAATGTGTTTGCGAGACAATCCAGATTGATTAGCACCTCGACCCATGGGTTGGGCAATTTTTGTTGCCAGCACATAGTTGTCCCGAGGCAGGAGCTCATTCAGCAGTTCGCCTACTACTTCTTCAGAGGCTCCTAACCCATAGACATCCGCGCAGTCAAAGTAGTAGAGCCCGTGTTCTATAGCAGCCTTAAAGATGGGGCGAGCTTCGTCAGTGGTCAGGGTCCAATCACCCTGATGCCCGCGACCTGGTATACCGAAATTCATAGTCCCCAAACATAATTTGGAGACGTTTAATCCACTGGTGCCAAGTTGTACACTGTCAAGCATTTGAACTCCTTAGTTATCACGCGAATTATCCACGTAGCAGGCACCATGTTACAGGCTCGATGACTACTTGGTGTGAATTAGCTTGTTGTCTTGCAATATTGGTTTAACGTTTTTTTTGATCGCGAAATCTCTGTGAGGATAAGATGTAGTTAGCGATTTTTTCGATAGTGTTCCAGTCCTCGTTTGAGGGATGAAATTTCCGATCTAATACCAGTGTCCATCCTTGGAATGCACCGGTTTGACGTTTAATTTTCAGATTGCCAACTCTCTTTGCCAGAGTCTTGATTTCCAAGTCCACGGACAACTCATTTATCAGCCCGAGGCCGTCATCTTCGCCTTTCCAGGTTACATCTTTTATCTTACCAAATAGCGGGAATGATTTTTTTCTAATTGTTTTAATTTCAGTGCG
>Ga0302127_10000048_pt1 | contig 51260 bp, 35 predicted proteins | sample CB4_SCM_MG_FD_204452 | JGI IMG/M metagenome (GOLD analysis project Ga0302127, IMG submission 204452) | Marine microbial communities from Western Arctic Ocean, Canada - CB4_SCM | ecosystem: Environmental > Aquatic > Marine > Oceanic | place: Canada: Western Arctic Ocean | collected 2017-09-24
AAACAGCCAATGGTTGATAACTACGATATTTCGAGTGTGCGACTAATTAGCAGCGGTGCCGCTCCATTAGGTCAGGAGTTGGAAGCGGCTTGTGCAACGCGGATGAACTCGGCCATATATCAGGGATATGGACTTACAGAAGTTAGCGGTGCTTGCCACATTACTCGCCTATCTGATGGCTTTGATAAGACCGGCGCGGTAGGGCCGACGCTTCCTAATACCGAATCTAAAATAATAGATAGTGAAACTGGTGAAGACCTAGGAGTAAACCAACGTGGCGAAGTTTTGGTACGAGGCCCCCATGTGATGGCTGGCTATTTAAACAACCAAGCGGCAACCGATCATTCTGTTGATGACGAAGGCTGGTTTCACACGGGCGATATTGGCTATGCCGACGAAGACGGGTACTTCTACATCGTAGATCGGGTAAAAGAGCTCATAAAATACAAAGCCTACCAGGTTGCTCCAGCCGAGTTGGAAGCTGTACTCCTTGGCCATCCTGCCATCGCAGATTGCGCTGTCATACCCAGTCCAGACGAAGAAGCTGGCGAAGTACCCAAAGCGTTTGTCGTATTGAAAGAAGACACGTCTCCTGAAGAAATAATGACTTACGTGGCCGAAAAAGTTTCACCACACAAAAAAATTCGTCGCTTGGAAATAATTGATGAAATACCAAAATCAGCCGCGGGAAAAATCTTACGCAGAGTGCTGGTTGAGAGAGAACGTGAGAGTTTGGCGTAAATAACTGTAGCTAGCTGCAACTACTTTTATCAATTGGAAACGCAGAAATAGCATGTCAATCCAGTCTGTGAAGTTGAGGAGGAGGTATAAACAAACTACCTAGGTCAACATCATTAAGTGAAATTGGCTTCTACTTTGAGCTTCTTTATCGGAAAGTAGCGAGACGCTGGAAAAAGTCGTAACCTTGGTTTTCGATAAACTCTACAACAGGTTCCATTATGAAATTTGGCCATTTGCTACCCTCGTTACTAATTGCCCTATTTAGCACTAGCATTATCGCTCAAAATACGAGCCAGTTTAGTGGCCTAAAGGCCGATGCAGCCGAGTCAGTTGATTCCATGTCCAAAATGACTCAGGAGATTGTAGATACGCTCTTTTCATACTCGGAGCTCGGCTTTCAGGAATTTGAGACACAACGATACTTAACCGACATCCTTGCAGAAAACGGCTTCGATATTGAATTGGGTGTGTCAAACATACCTTCGTCGTGGTGGGCCAGTTGGGGCAGCGGTGAACCTGTTATCGCTCTAGGCTCAGATGTCGATGGCATCCCTCGCGCCTCTCAAATGCCAGGTGTTGCCTACAGACTGCCCATGATAGATGGCGCGCCGGGTCATGGCGAAGGTCACAACTCAGGTCAGGCAGTAAATATTGTTGCAGCACTTGCTGTAAAAGAGATCATGGAACGAAATGGCTTACCCGGAACAATCATATTGTGGCCTGGTATAGCAGAAGAATTACTGGCAACGAAGGCTTGGTATGCTAGAGATGGGTTATTCAATGGTGTCGATGCAGTTCTATTTACCCACGTATCTAACAATCTAAGCGTGTCTTGGGGGGATGCCCGCGGCACTGGTCTTGTGTCTGTGGAATATCTTTTTGATGGCGTAGCCGCTCATGGCGCCGGCGACCCCTGGAAAGGACGCAGCGCGCTGGATGCCGTTGAAATCATGAATGTCGGCTGGAATTTCCGCCGTGAACACTTGCACCCTCTACAAAGATCACACTACGTAATTAGCAATGGAGGCGACCAACCCAATGTTGTGCCCTCCTATGCCAGTGTTTGGTATTTCATTCGAGAAATAACTGCAGAAAACATTCGTAATAATTTTGCAACACTACAAAGAATTGCCGAAGGTGCTGCGATCATGACTGATACCAGCGTTAGCCGACGGATTGTCGGCGCAGCATGGCCGCGGCATTTCAATCAGCCTATCGCCATTGCTATGAACGAAAACATAAAAGCCGTTGGACTGCCTACTTGGTCTGAAGACGATCAGCGATTTGCGAAGGCCTTACAAACTTTGATGGGATCAGAAGACCCGCAAGGCCTGGCAACTGATTTGTCAGGAATCGGCGAACCTCCTGAAAGCCCAATTTCTGGTGGCTCAGATGACATTGGCGATATTTCCTGGAGCGTGCCAACGGTAACTCTTCGATACCCTGCTAATGTGAGAGGACTGCAAGGCCATCATTGGTCCAGTGCCATGGCAATGGCTACTCCTATAGCGCATAAGGGTGCTACAGCGGGAGCCAAGGTGGTTGCTGCTACCATGTTAGATCTCGTAACAGACCAAACTCTAGTTGAAGATGCCCATGATTATTTTAAGGAGGTGCAAACTGCCGACGTGCAGTACGAGCCATTTATCGGGCCAGATGATGCACCCGCTATCGAGAAAAACGCTGAGATCATGGCACAGTTTAAACCATTACTGGAAGAGCTGTATTATGATCCCTCCCGTTACGAAACTTACCTCGATCAATTAGGAATTGAATATCCGCAGCTGGAACCTAATCTTATTCAGCGAAATAATTAGGCTGCCCTTTCAGGTCAGAAGAATGACAGCTTCTGCCACTATAAAACATATATCGAGAAAATCTATATTTCATGAATTTAACGCGCTCAAGTTGTTGCTTCCTCTTACTTCTAACAAATCTAGTAGTCGCTCAATCTAATTTTGAACCAGCGACCATAAGCGATCGCCTCGAGCAAGAAAAAATCTTAAATCAAGTCCGAGAAGAAACTGCAGGCCGTCCTAATATAATAGCTAACACTATATCTCCAGAAGAAATTGATCGCGCTGTATTAAATAAATTAATGGAAGAAATTGCCAGTCGACCTGCAGTTGCTAAACGCAGATTAAATGTTAGTAATAATCAGCTACAAGACATATTTATAATAATTTCCAACGCGAGAAGCTTTATTAATGGGGATAAAATGGCTGCAATTCGATCAATGTGCGAGGCCTGGAAAAGCTCCTCACTAGATGATGAAGAAAAAGTTGCAGAAGCATTGAACGCATATGAACGTCGCGAACAATTTACCAGAAATTTTATTGCCAAATATTATGCAGTGGTCCTAAGCGATATCGAAACTAATTTAAGTGATCCTGCAAAAATTTCATTTACTGCCTATATGGACGATCGTAGAAGGCGAATGACAAATGCCGGAGTCACAACATTTAGTTCCATGATTCAAAATATATCCAATGGAAGCGACTCCATTGATTTTTATTGTCGTGGTTAGTTACTGCTATTTTTAAGTTAAAGTTGGAGAAATTTCTTTTGAATTATAAGTGTTTCGAAGTAAATATTGAGAATAACATTGCCCATATTGTTTTGAATCGTCCAGAGAAACGCAACAGTATGATTCATGAATTTTGGGATGAATTGCCGTTTATCGTCAAAGAAATCGACAATAACTCTCAAGCAAGGGTCATTGTAATATCTTCTACTGGCCCACATTTTACTGCTGGTTTGGATTTGTCAGTTTTTGGTAGTAGCATCAAAACCAGTTCGGATACTGATACCCAAGAGAAACTTCAACGTCAGGAAGGTGCAAGGTTTTTTGACACGGTAAAGTACATGCAAGAAACTTTCTCCTGCCTCGATAACTGCCGCTTACCTGTATTGGCAGCGATTCAAGGTGGCGCCTTTGGTGGCGGAGTTGACTTAATCACCGCTTGTGATATGCGCTATATGACCGCTGACGGATTTATTACTATTTATGAAATTAATATTGGCATGACTGCTGATGTTGGCACTTTCCCCCGCATCACTAAATTAATTCCTGAAGGAGTAGTCAAAGAACTTGCCTATACTGGTCGTCGTCTGACTGCAGCTGAAGCCTTAACTCATGGGCTAATCAATGAGATTTATCCCGACCATGAAACCATGCTCAAGGGCGTTATGAATACTGCCGCCCAAATAGCGTCAAAAGCTCCTCTCGCCGTCTATGGAAGCAAAAGAATAATTAATTACGCCAGAGACCACTCCACAAGTGACACCCTGGATTACATTGGAATCTGGAATGCCAGCATGCTGCAAAGCGGAGAGATCAAAGAAGCGATTACAGCGGCAGCAGAAAAACGTGAAGGAGATTTTGCTGACTTACCGATCAATAGAACTAAGCTGGCAAACTAGTTCTTTTGCTGCTAAAGACAAAAGACTAAAAACAGAAAGTTAAAATAACGATTCCATAGAATCTTCCTACTATGTGCATATGGACTTTTGCTGGCGGCACTAATATTCTTAGCCATTGTCCTGAAACACTAATAAAAGAGCAACTAATGAAAAGTTCAAAAAAATCCATAAGTCCTTGTTTCTTTTGTCTATTAATATTCTTGCTAAGTATTCCCTCTCTCTCGGTGAATGCTCAACAACCTGATTTGGGGAACGTGAAAGTAACTCGTCTGCTAGATCGCACTTTAATTGGTCCCGACATTCACCCTAGTGTGGGCATCAACATTCAAGGCCCATCAATGATCAAAGTACCTGAATGGGTACCTAATCGCCTCGGCAATTATTATCTTTACTTCGCTGACCACAAAGGTCTTTATATTCGCCTTGCCTATGCTGATAGCATCATTGGCCCATGGCAGATTCATGAATCTGGCTCAATGAAAATTGAAGATTCGTTCTTCGCTACCGCTCGTCCACCAATTGCTGAAGAACGACTTGCCGAATTAGTGGCGAGCAGAGTGGCCAGTGGAGTCAAAATGTCTCATGATTATGCGCTAGAACTAACTGAACCACATATCGCCTCACCCGATGTCCATGTGGATGAGGAAAGCCGACACATTATTATGTACTTTCACGGTTTAGAGGCAGCAGCGCAACAACACTCTCGTGTGGCAACTTCCCCAGATGGAATCAATTTTACAACGCTGCCGGAAAATATTGGCAGAACCTATGTCCGAGCTTTTAAACACGCCGGAATGACATACACCATTGCAATGCCCGGTCAATTTTACCGATCTGCTAACGGGCTAACAGATTTTGAGACCGGCCCCTTACTATTCGAATCCACAATGCGTCATTCGGCAGTCATTATCCGTGGGAATTACCTCTATGTATTTTGGACTAGAGTCGGCGATGCTCCAGAGACTATAATGCTTTCCACTATTGAATTAACCGACGATTGGAATGATTGGCAAGAAAGCCCTGAAGTCGAAGTTCTGCGCGCAGAATACGATTGGGAAGGGGCTGATGCTCCCATCGAACCGTCAGTGCGATCAACCGCCTATGGCCAAGTAAACCAATTACGCGATCCTTCGCTGTACGTTGAAGATGGAGAGGTTTATCTACTCTATGCGGTAGCAGGCGAAAGTGGTATAGCGTTAGCTCGAGTAGACTTTTAGGAGAGCAGCATGAAATCAATTCGTAACATAGTCGTTGTCTTACTATTTGCCAGCAGTATTGTTCTCGCTGGAAATCAGGGAAGTGTTAATTGGGGTGGCATGCCTCTTTTTATGATTTGTGCCAGCGTTGGTTTTATATTGCATTGGCTAGTTTTCATTCCGGCCTATATTTATCAAACCGAACACTACTTTGATCTTACTGGCTCCCTATCTTATATCGCAGCTCTAATAGCTGCAGTCAGTCTACACCCCAGTCTCGATGCCCGCGGCTTGGTTCTAAGTATGATGATAGCTATCTGGGCAATTCGGCTGGGTAGCTTTCTTTTCATGAGAGTGAAAAAAGCGGGTCAAGATAGCCGATTCTTAATAATGAAAACAATTTTTCTACGCTACCTTTTTACTTGGACCTTAGGCGGTTGCTGGGTATTCGTCACCATGGCAGCAGGCTTAGCTGCCATAACCTCAACGACCCAAGCTGGGATCGACGCTTTTTTAATTATTGGTTGTAGTTTATGGGCCTTCGGCTTCGGATTTGAAGTGATTGCCGATAGGCAAAAAACAACTTTTCGAAAAAATAGTGAAAATAGTAATAGTTTTATAACAGCTGGTTTATGGTCTATAACGCGACATCCTAATTATTTTGGAGAAATTATTCTCTGGGTAGGAATTACAGTTGCTGCTTTTCCCGCGCTATCAGGCTGGCAGCTTATAACTTTGATATCGCCTATCTTCGTAACTTTATTATTAATTAAAGTTAGTGGCGTCAGACTATTAGAAGCAAGTGGACAGGAGCGCTGGGGATCTGATCCCGAGTATCAAAGTTACTTGGCAAATACCCCAGTTTTGGTACCCTTTTTGGGTCGCACTGCTAAATAAATTACCTTTTTGAAAAGGATAATATGGATATGCCTAAATCAAAATTCGCAAAATTCTTACTTTTCATTAGCCTAATTGGCGCAAGCTCACTAGCCAATGCGCAAAGCAACCTACGTAGCGCCTGCGCCCAACTTACTAATTTAATATTAGAGGATACAACAATCTCAGTTGCCCAAGTGGTAAAAGCGAATTCATTTCGCACACCGGGCTTGAATAGCTCCATTGCCCTGCCAGAGTTCTGCCGCGTTATTGGAGTATCTTCTCCAGCAATAAATTTCGAAGTTTGGCTACCCATGGCAGAGTGGAATGGCAAATACCAAGGTGTTGGTAACGGCGGAATGGCTGGAACTATAAGCTATGGTGCTATGGCTGCTGCCGTGCGTCGTGGTTATGCCACTGCAAGCACGGATACCGGTCACAAGGCTGGGCCGATTCCTTTTGACGCATCCTGGGCCTCGGGCAGACAAGATCTAATAGAAGATTTCGGACACCGCTCTCTGCACCTTACAACTGTGAACGCCAAACAAGTAACAGAAGCTTTCTATCGCTCTCCTCCTAACCACTCCTATTACGTCGGCTGCTCCAAAGGCGGCCAACAAGGTCTGATGGAAGCACAGCGATATCCTGATGATTTCGATGGTATTATAGCTGGCGATCCAGCCAATGATTGGACGCGGTTCTATGCTGGCGCCCACCTATGGTATTCCCAAGCGATGCTAAGCGATGAAGAAGCATGGATTCAACCGGCTAAGCTAACGGCGCTGGGCAATGCGGTGAATAATGCCTGTGACGCCATTGATGGCATAGAAGATGGCATCCTGCAAAACCCTTTAGCTTGTAAATTTGAGCCTGCCACACTTACTTGCCCTGCTGGCATCGATAACAATTCCTGTTTAACACCTAAACAAGTTTCCGCAGTTGAGAAGATTTGGTCAGGAGTAAAAGATTTTTCTGGCGAAGTAATTTATCCCGGCCTGGTTCCAGGCGGAGAAGCCGCTAGAGGCGGCTGGTCTACCTGGGTGACAGGAGCTGAGCCCTATAAGTCACTGCACTGGCGTGGTGGGGAAGGCTTCTTTCGCTGGTTTGTCTTTAATGATCCTGAATGGAATTTCCGCGACTTCGATTTTAACAATGACCTCGCCTACGCCTTGGAAAAGGTTGGACCTGCTGTGGATTCTGACAACCCAGACCTGCGCGCGCTTCGAGATAAAGGTAGCAAATTGATTGTTTATCATGGCTGGAGTGATCCAGATATCTCTCCTGTTGCATCTATCAACTATTTTGAAGAAGTAGTTGATATTATCGCCGATGATATTCAGGCGCCTAACTATCAAGCAGCACTTGATTCCACACAAGATTTTTATCGGTTATTCATGGTCCCAGGCATGGCTCATTGTAGCGGCGGCCCTGGGCCTGATAGTTTTGATGCACTATCTGCCTTGGAAGATTGGGTGGAGCGTGACATCGCTCCAGAATCGATTGTGGCTTCAAAAGTAATTGATGGTGAAACTGTGCGAACTCGACCTTTATGCGTCCATCCCGCCGAGGCGATTTACAATGGCAGCGGCAGCACTGATGTGGCAGAAAACTTTAGTTGTCGAGTCCCATAGCAAACCCTGCTTAACAGTGCTGCGATCGCGGAACTGCACCATCAATAAACTCAAATCGCTCGGGTCCTTGTAAATCGACAAGGACCTGCCCTCATGCGGCGCGCAAAACCTCTGAACTTGCACCTACACTTCGATTAATTTACCTTTATCGCCCCAATACGGAGAAGCAGATGTCCTGGCAAAAAGAAATAGATGAATTGAGACACAGAGAAGAGCTAGCCAAAAGGATGGGCGGCGAAGAGCGAATTCAACGGCAGCACGATAATGGCAGATTAACAGTACGCGAGCGCGTCGAGTTATTGGTGGACAAGGATTCATTCCATGAAATTGGAGCACTCGCTGGAAAAGCAATTTATAACGACGATGGCAAGTTAACTGATTTCACTCCTTCTAATTTTGTTTTAGGCACTGCAGACTTGAACGGACGTCGAGTAGTTATCGGTGGAGATGACTTCACTGTTAGAGGTGGCGCCGCTGATGCCAAAGTTGGTAACAAATCAGGCTATGGAGAAAAATATGCACTAGAAATGCGCTTACCCTTGGTACGACTAGTTGATGGTAGCGGCGGCGGTGGCAGCGTTAAAACTCTTGAGATGGTTGGCCACTCCTACATACCCGCATTGAAAGGAATCGAAACCACGATGCAACTCATGGGACATGTTCCCGTTGTCTGCGCCTGCATGGGGTCAGTTGCTGGATTAGGGGCTGTTCGAGTCACGATTTCACATTTCTCATTAATGATAAAAGAAACCAGTCAATTGTTTGTTGCAGGGCCACCAGTAGTCGAGCGGGGCTTCGGCAAACCAGTTAGCAAAAATGATTTAGGAGGCTCACAAATTCATGCGAATGGCAGCGGAGCTGTAGACAACGAGGTTGATACAGAAGAAGAAGCTTTCGTCACAATTAAAAAATTCCTTTCTTATCTTCCGCAAAATGTTTGGCAAGTGTCTCCTAGGATTAAAACTGACGATCCTATAGATCGCAGAGATGAATCTTTACTCTCCGTCATTCCTAGAGACCGCCGTCAAATGTTTCAAGTACGCGAGGTTATTCATTCAGTCGTCGACAAAGATTCATTTTTTGAGATCAGCCCTAATTATGGTGAAGCCTTAGTTGTTGGTCTAGCTAGATTAGATGGTTACTCGGTAGGGGTAATGGCTAATGATACCTATCATCATGGTGGTGCAGTTAACGCTAGCGCTTCAGAAAAGATGATGCGCTTTGTCGATCTTTGCGACACTTTCCACATCCCTGTACTCAACCTAGTCGACAACCCGGGTTTTCTTATCGGCACAAAAGCCGAAGAAGAAGGTACCGTGCGCTTAGGGAGTCGCGCGCTTATGGCAATCTACCAATCTTCAATTCCTTGGCTTGCGGTAATTATTAGACGCTGCTATGGAGTCGCCGGTGGCGGCCATGGCAAATCTGATGGCCTTAATCTTCGCTACGCCTGGCCATCCGCAGATTGGGGCTCTCTACCAATTGAAGGGGGCGTTCAAGCAGCTTATAAGCGCGATATCGAAGCAGCTTCTGATCCAGATGCTCGTCGCCGGGAACTCGAGGGCATGCTCGAAAAATATCGCTCCCCTTTAAGAACCGCCGAAGCTTTTGGTGTTGAAGAAGTTATAGATCCGCGAGACACACGCCCCCTTCTGTGTGACTGGATCAAACTCGCCTATGAAATTATTCCGACACAGTTGGGTCCCAAATTTCGGTCGACTCGGCCATAAGACAACTGCAAGTTTTTCAGGCGGCGCAGGCTTTTTGAAAGCTGGCAAAAGCGATATCTTCCGCCTGCTGCAGTGCCTGCTCTTGGTTTGGTTGTATCTTTTGCCATTTTGATTCGTATTTCGCAAACGGATCTTCGATTCCACTAAACTCGCCAGAGAGTGCTTCGATAATAGCTGTGCCACAAAACGGTACATAGCCAGCTGAATATCCACCCTCATGGCATATCACTAGGCGCCCTTTGCAGAGATTTTCCGCTACTGCAAGTAATTGCTCAGTCATTGCTCGATAGTGAGACGAGAGCAACATCATATGGCCTAGAGGATCCCAAGTACTTCCATCTAAGCCAGAAGCGACTAAGATGATATCTGGCTGAAATTGATCGAGAGCAGGGAGGACTATTCTACGCATTGCCGCATCATAAGCACCACCGCCACTACCTGGAGGTAATGGTATATTCATATTAAAACCTAACCCATCACCTTCACCACAATCTTCAACAGCCCCAGAATTGTGGGGGTAGAGTGAATCTTCATGCAGTGAAATTGTTAGGACATCAGGATCATCATAGAATACTGTTTCCGTACCGTTGCCATGATGAACGTCCCAATCTACGACAGCTACCTTGTTCACATCATCGCGTAATAACAATTCACGTGCAGTGATAGCCAAGTTAGAGAAAATGCAAAATCCTCGCCCGCGATCTGGTTCAGCATGATGTCCACATGGTCGAACCAAGGCATAGGCATTCTGAACCTTACCTTCTAAGACCGCCTCGCAGGCACTAATGCAACCACCAACTGCCAATAAAGCAATCTCATAACTACCAGAACCAAAAGGGGTCAGCTCTCCTGCATTGCCGCCGTTTTCTGCACTGAGTTTACGAATCTTTTCCACATATTCAGGAGTGTGCACTAGCAACAATTGCGCTTTAGTTGCGGTCATAGGATCAAGCGGCAACAAAGCATCAGTAAATTTATAGGCGTCAAGAAGGTTTTTTAGCCGGCGCTTAGTTTCCGGGTTTTCGAAATGGACCCAAGGCTCGAACTCGCCTGTTGAAGGCAAAACCCCTAAAGCAGGGCCAGTATCATGCCACATGTATTTTTCGTGCCAAACAAAGCCTGTACGCAAAGAGCTTTCTCCTTGTTGTTTCTAGCGGGATTCCAAATAGAGCTTCTCTAAGCGATCAAGGTTGGCCTTTTTCGGATGCTCTTCAGTTCGAATTGTAGCATCGAGAATTTGGACAACATCAGATTGAGCGTCATAGCTAGGCCAATTTGGCAAGCCATCACCATTAGGGTTGCCGTCTCTAGCAAAACTAATCCAATAATCCGCAACAAGTTTTGATAAGCGCCGATCATCATCGTCCCAACCAACGCCTACTAAATCAAGATTATCGAATACATAAGCTAAGTCACCGGAATGGTAGGCACCAAAATGACGCTGACCACCATCACCATAAAGGTCTGTTTGTTCTGGCATATAAAGTCTAAACACGGGCGCTTCCCGTGAAAAAAAATACACATAGGCATTGCTTCCGCGATCAGCAACAAGCCGTCCCCATATTCTTGCCGCGAGCAAAAAACTATTGTCCGTAGTAATGTCCTTACGAGCATCTAGTGGAGAACTTGCCAGCGAGTCTAAATAGCCACTCTTAATATTCCCTGCCGACTCACCGAAGGCGCCCTGCAAATAATCATCTAATGCCTGCTCAGTAATTTCATCTGCTGTGTGTTGCAACCCATGATATTCATTAGCAAGGCCGCCGACCATAACCGGAATATTGTTGTGTCTACCCGATTCTAATAAGTCATAGGGCGCATCAGGAATTACCCATCCGTCAATAATAGTAGAGCCACCTACGCCGGGAGTCGCGATAACGACTTCTGCATCTAAGGACCGAAGTTCAGCCAGGGATGCTGAACTATTGCCAGAAACACCTAGTCGGCTGGCAAAAGCTTCGCCACCCGCATGAGCTGAATTTTCCCCTTCATCAAGTCGGCGATCTAATTTTATGCACCCCGGGGACTGGCCAATTACACCTGAAATCATTCCCTCAGTGAGCGGCGAAGACATAAGCAAGCACACATCCGTGCCACCTGCGGATTGTCCAAAGATAGTAACCCGATCAGGGTCTCCACCAAAATTCGTGATATTATTCTGCACCCATTTTAATACTTCAACCTGATCAAGAATTCCATAGTTTCCCGATGAGTCATTCTCTGACTCTGCTGTTAAAGCAGGATGTGCAAGATAACCAAGTGAACCAAGGCGATAATTTGCAGTAATAATTACTGCACCTCGAGCCGCTAGATTTGAACCATCAAAAATTAACGGGCCACCATGACCTGCCGTGTTGCCACCGCCATGAAACCAAACCATCACCGGCAATGAAGCTGACTCGGTTTGTGCACCACTAAATACATTGAGATACAAACAGTCTTCAGAGCGCTGCAGGTTTCCCCTTGCATAGAGAGAATTATCTGGATTTCGCATTTGCCAACAAGCTGGACCAATATTATTGGCTTGTCGAACACCCGCAAACGGAATGGCAGGGGCTGGTGGCGCCCAGCGCAAATCACGCACTGGCGGCGCCGCATAGGCAATACCTTTAAAAACATTTACCCCGGGCTGATGCGCAGATCTGCTACCTGAAAAAATACCACTGTCGGTACTGATGGTTTCGAAACTAGCCGCCATGCTTTGACCTGAAAAAAGTCCAACAATTAGTGTGCTTAGTAAAGCGGCTGAGAAATATTTAAGCATCCCATAAACTTTCCTAAGTCGCCGATCGATAAACACAAAATTCGCTTTTGACTGCATGACGATTACTACCTCATTTTTGCTTAACAATTGATACTTGGCCTATGGTTTACTGAACGACTTCTTCAAGTCGCAATAGGGCACCATTTGGTTCATCAATCAATACGTAGAGATATCCATCAGGACTTTGAGTAATCCCTGTGACTCGCTGTCCAAACTCTCTTAACAGACCTTCCCGTCGTATTTCATCACCACGGCTGTTGAAAACCACCCGCTCAATATGGCCAGTGCCTGGAATTCTGCCTTCCATCATAGAACCTACAAACATATTTCCCTGCCAGCTTGGAATTTTGTCGCCACTGTAGAATGCCAGCCCTGAAGGCGCTATCGAGGGCCACCATAGAACTTCTGGATCAACGAATTCGCTACTCCAAGGCTGATCGGACACTCTGTCACCACGATACTGTCTACTATAGGAAACTATAGGCCAACCGTAATTCTCCCCTGGGCGAATAATATTGGCTTCATCACCACCTTGAGGCCCATTTTCTGTCGCCCACAAATCACCAGTTTCTGGATGAAAAGACAATCCAATTTGATTGCGGTGCCCTACCGAATAGACTTCCGGCAAATATTCTCCACTCTCAACGAAGGGGTTGTCCTCAGGCACAGAGCCGTCTGAATTGAGTCTGAGTAATTTTCCAAAGTGATTGCTAGGGTCTTGCGCAAGATCGCCACTACCTGCGTAAACATAGGCACCACCGATAGACATCATAAGTTTATTATCAGGTGTAAACAGTAGTTGTGAGGCAGCGATACTGCGATCATAACCAGCAGCAGAAAATATCTCCTCGACATCTGTCAATTGATCTTCAATCAATCGGCCTCGCGCCAAAGTAACCTTCTGCTCTGCTTCTCCATCCACCATCACGGCCTTGTGATAGGTCAGATAAACCAATTGATCATCATCCGGATGCAAGGCCACCGCCATCAATCCAGCACGGAAAATTTCCCCATAAACTTCAGGTACGCCACCAATATCTTGATCAAGCAAGCGACCATCTCGAACGATGCGCAATTTACCAGTGTATCTTTCGGTAATAAGTATGTCGCCATTGTCCCTAAATGCCATGGTAAAAGGATTGGCAAGACCAAGTGCAACTGGCACGACTCGAATCTCGGGAACCTCATGCGTACTTATGATTAGAGGTTGGGCAAAAGGCGACAACTCTTCAACTTCATCGGAAGATAATGTTACTGCAGCTGCTTCGGATGAACTAGATTCCACTACCGCAACAAGCTGCGATGATTTATCCATTTCAGTGCCCGAACCGAGCAGAAGAAATACACTAACACCAACACCGAGTACTAGCAGCCCAACTTTCAGAAAATTATTCATAATTGCTTCTCAACTTCGAGTGGTTTTTTGATGAAATATCACTTAGTGGCGATGTCCAGATCCATGCTCTGATGCAACCGCATCGTAATGCATACGAATCAGATCACGGCCGAAATCACCCATATAATCACGCCACACCAAATGGACATGATTATTATTGTTTTGCGTATTATCGTATTCAATCAGAAATCCAGGTCCCTGCACGCGAAAATAATGACCTTCGCCACGAGCTGTACTGCCAATCCACAAAAATTTGATACCAGCCAAACCACTTTGACGAATTACACTTAAGCGCTCATCAGCAATAGCCCTTGGTTGGGACGATGCCAATTCTTCGATAAGGCTCATCAACATAGCTTTTTGATTAGTATTCATGGAGTAATAACTGAGGCCTAAATATTCCAGCGGTCCAACTTCTTTCTCTGCCGCAGTAAAAATATCACTTGGCGCTTCTTCATTAATTATTGCCTTACGAGCTTGTATCACATCCATCGACATTACCAGACTGCGAGCAAGATCCTCTTCAGTGGAGAGAACTCTTGTACCTATTCTCGGGCCTTGTCTTACCTCTGCTGGATTACTACCAAAAAACTGCGGAGAACTGGATACCCCCTGCCCACCTATAAAAGTCCAATTAAATGCCAAGTGATGCCCTTCATAACGCAGCGCCCAGTCGTTTTCCAAACCAGGCTCGCCAAAAACAGTAATAAAATAGAGATCTGGGTCGCGATCAAAACGACCATTTACTTCTATCTCCGCCAGTACCAATTCCAAACTACGAACGTTTTCTGCTTTTGCGTAACCCTCGGCGCTAAAAAAAGTTTGTATAAGTTCGCTGGCAGACTGCTTTTGGGCATCATTCATACTCTTAAACGGAACACCTTTGCGATCCCGTGGGATAAAATGCCAATTTAATCTCTCTTCATCATTAAACTCATAGCTAGCACTGTTACGCTGAAATTGACTGAGATTAGAAAGGAAAGAGTTCGTCGCATTGACCATCTCTTCGGTCAGATCGATTCGAGCCTGGGCTGCAGCTGACTGTCCATAAGAGGAGCCAGCCATCAGCGAAATTGAGCCTGCGATCACGAAAATCGCGGCAAGTTTACTTATTGTGAATTCTTGAATCTTAAAATCAGTAGTGAACATGGCGAATTCCTCGTTCTCTAGTTTTATTGTTGTTTCGGTTTGTCAGAAGAACCAAAGAGAATAAACCCGCAGTCACCGCCAGTCTAGAGGTGACTTACATGTATTACCAATTGTCAGCATTAACAATTTCTGCCATAAATAGCAGTTTTTCAACCAAGGAAGTATCCATGAAAGCGGTAAGAGTCAAAGAATACGGTGGCCCTGAGGTCATGTCCTATGAAGATATAGATTTGCCTGCTCCTGGACCAACAGACGTTCTCGTAAAAATTGCAGCGGCAGGCATCAACTTTATAGACACTTACCAACGTTCAGGACTGTACCCTGTCCCCCTTCCCCTTACTCTAGGCTTGGAAGGTGCAGGTACCGTTGAGGAAACTGGCGCGGAGGTATCGCTATTCAAAAAAGGCGATCGTGTCGCTTACACCAGTGTTGCTGGATCGTATGCAGAATATGCCAGTGTGACGGAAGATAAGCTTGTACGTATTCCTGATGGTGTGTCTTTCGCTCAGGGAGCGGCTGCAATGCTGCAAGGATGCACCGCGCATTACTTGAGTCAAAGCACTTATCCGATCAAAAATAATGACAGCTGCCTCATTCACGCGGCCGCCGGTGGTGTTGGTCTATTGCTCACGCAAATGGCAAAAATGGCTGGTGCTTTCGTTATCGCAACAGTATCCACCGAAGAAAAAGCAGAGCTTGCCAAAGGAGCAGGTGCTGATGAGGTAATCCTTTATTCGGAGCAAGATTTCGAAGCCGAAGTAAAACGCATTACTGAAAGTAAAGGAGTCAACGTTGTTTACGATTCTGTAGGCAAAACTACTTTCGAAAAAAGTATAAACTGCTTACAACCGCTGGGTTATATGGTGCTCTATGGCAATGCCAGCGGTCCGGTAACAGAATTTAATCCAGCATCACTGGGGGCTAAAGGTTCACTTTTCTTAACTCGCCCCACTCTGTTTTCTTATACCGCAGATCGCGAAGCGCTAGACTGGCGCAGTGGCGATGTATTTGAGTGGGTTAGGGAAAGCAAACTAGATCTACGAATCGAACATTTTTTTCCATTGTCGGAAGTTCGCGAAGCACACAGCGCTCTGGAAGGCAGAGAAACTACAGGAAAAATCATTCTAACTCCCTGAAAAATTATGTGGAAATAATGGCTATCTAGTCCATAGATAGCTATGTTTCTACTAGCTAGATATATAACAATATCTGCACGTTCTATAATAATTGCTTTAATGAACAAACTACTTCTAATACTTTGGCGAATAGATAAACTATTAATTAGCAAACCGATAAGGAACTACTATGTTAAAACTTAAAACTCTGCTACTGGGTGCTTTGGTTATGCTTGCCAGTGGTGTGGCAACTGCACAATCAATTGATTTTGGTCGTGGCGACTTACCCGTAACTGTTCCAGAAAATTATTCTTCTGAAACACCGACACCACTCATCGTATTATTACATGGGTACGGCAGCACTGGAGCTGGCCAGGATTCTTATCTAGGCTTTAGCCGAGTTGCCGATCGCTATGGTTTTCTTTTTGTTGCGCCTGATGGCGACCAAGAAGCCAGCGGTCGCCGCGCTAGATTTTGGAATGCTACCGATGCCTGCTGCGATTTCTCTGGGGCGGATAACGGCGACTCAGATTACATTCACGGCATCATCAACAAGATGAAGGATGAATACAACGTAGACTCGAGCAGGGTTTATCTTGTTGGTCATTCCAATGGTGGCTTCATGTCTTACCAAATGGCTTACCTACATTCAAATGACATCGCCGCAATTGCGAGTCTTGCTGGAGCCAGCCACTATGAAACCCGAGATGCGCCTGGTAACCCAATACACGTCCTACAAATTCATGGCACTAACGACACAACAATTGTTTATGAGGGTGGTGATATTCAAGACAATAGTTATCCCAGCGCTATGGAAACGGTTACCCAATGGGCAACTTACAATGGGTGTTCTACAGAAGGCGCTGGACGCGAACTGCGAGATCTCGAGTCAAGTTTGGATGGGCATGAGTCGGAAGTTATACTGTTTGAAATAGGATGTGATGCTGGAGGCTCAGCCGAACTTTGGACAATTAAAGACGGCTCTCACGTACCAAGAGTCTCGGAAACTTTTAGTTCACAGGTTGTGGAATGGCTATATGCCCACCCGAAGGCTAGCGAAAGCTATTCTGACTAAACTCTTTTAATTCTGACAAAGAGTCCCGATTCCTTTGCTAAAAAAGTTAGGGGTTTTTTAATTATTTATCTAAGTGAAAAGCAAATGTCCTATTCTCTCCAGTTAACAAATCAAATAGTTAAACAATCCAGCACGTTGCTGTTTTACCTTATAATCTCAGCGATATACCTGCTGCCATCAGCGAATGCTCAGGAAGGCGAATGGATTGATTTATTCAATGGTGAAAACCTTGATAATTGGCTAATTAAGTTTACTGGGCAGAACTTAGGCATAAATTTTCGCGATACCTTCCTAGTTGAAGATGGGCTTCTAACTGTTTCCTATGACAACTGGGAAAATTTTAATGGTGAGTTTGGTCATCTATTTTATGATCAAGTTTTCTCTCACTACCTCTTACGAGTGGAATATCGTTTCACTGGCGAACAGGTAACTAATGGCCCGAGCTGGGCCTATCGTAACAATGGCTTGATGTTGCACAGCCAAGACCCACGAACTATGACCGTTAACCAGGAATTTCCTGCCTCCATAGAATCCCAATTATTGGGCGGCAATGGAAGAGATCATCGCACTAACCTTAATGTTTGTACGCCCGGGACCAATATGATGATGGCGGGAAAGCTTATTCTTCAGCATTGCACCAACTCAAACTCCGGTACTTTCCACGGAGACCAATGGGTAACTGTGGAGATTGAGGTTAGAGGTAGCGAAACCTTAATTCATCGAATAAATGGTGAAAAGGTTTTTGAATTGACCGGCATCCAACTCGATGATCGAGACGCGGACGCTCAGGCATTGCTGGAAAAAGGCGCGTCACTAACTCTTAAAGAAGGATACGTGGCACTACAAGCAGAAAGCCATCCAACGCAGTTTCGCAAAATTGAACTTCTTCCATTAGAAGCTAATTAAGTTAGCCCTTCCTCATTTACTATGAAAGGCATCTACAATAGCGCTTCGATTCTATCCATTAGAGAAGACATTCTTCGTAACACGGGCTCATAGGCTTCAGGTTGGGTCATATCCAAGCCAGCTTCATTCAGTAATATATTGTGAGGATAGTCGGACCCGCCAGCACTCAACACGCGAATAAACGCATCACGCACTTCATCATCTCCTGCAAGAAACTGCTCGGCAAACCACGCAGCCCCGCTGATTGATGTCGCATACTGAAAAACGTAAAAATCTAAATAGAAATGGGGAATAAATGCCCATTCCACAGCATAGGCATCGTCAATAGTAAGCACTCCTTGATCATGACCGTGATAACGCTTTAATAGTTCTGCGTAGATTTCAGTAAATTTCGGCCCGGTAAGAGGCTGGCCATTTTCGGCTGCTTCATGGATTGCCTGCTCAAACTCTGCAAACATCGTTTGCCGGAAGAAGGTGCCACGAATCTGTTCCAAAGCTCCGCCAAGATAAAATAATTTCTCTTCATCGCTACGAGCATTTTCAATCATGTATTCCTGCAATAGAATTTCATTAATTGTTGACGCCATCTCTGCAGTAAAAGTGGAATAACCTGCAGTCTCATAGGGATTATTGGTATTAGAGAGCAAAGAATGAACCGCATGGCCCCATTCATGAGCGAAGGTGGACATGGATTCGTAGTCATCATTGTGGTTCAACAATACATACGGGTGGACATCATAAATCGAGCCATTCATGTAGGCACCAGAACGTTTGCCTGGCTGAGGATGACTATGCATCCAATCTTGAGATAGTCCGAAAGCTAACAAATCGAGATAAGTTTTACCAAATGGTCTAAGTGCTTCGAGAGTTATTTCTTCAGAACGATTAAGGTCAAACACCCCCGTATCAACTTCTACCAATGGTGGGTAAATATCGTAATAGCGGAGATCCTCAATTCCCAGCATTCTTCCACGCAGAGAAAGGTAGCGATGAAACACCGGCAAGGATTTATTTACCTGCGCCACAAGCTGAGTATAAATTTCAGGCGGCAGGCCATCATTAAACAAATTGCTGGCCAACACTCCATCATGATTTCTTACTCGAGCTGAAAACACATTGGACTGCACTTCAGCAGCAAGAGTTGCACCCATACCATCGGCAAACTGGTCCCAAGTCGACCAGAAAGTATCGAACACTAATTTGCGATCATCCCGAATTGGTGCTGCACGCCACAAACCATAACCGGCCTGACTCAGGGTAACTTCCGTCCCCTCACTTAAAGTGATAGTTGGCCAGGGGATATCAGCGTTAGCGTAATTGCCATAAATTTGCTGCGGTGCAGAGAGAATCATACCGGCTTGTGCAAGAACTGCCTCGGTTCTTTCATCCAATGTATGGGGAGCATTGCGTAGCGTGTCTCGGAAAATAAATTCAAAATCTGCGAGTGCTGACTCTTCCCCGAAGAACTGACTAATTCGATCTTCACCAATACTCAGTAGCTCAGGACTAATCCAGGATGTTGCCTCATTCAAGTTATTAAACATTTGTCGCGCCAGCCCAAATCTAGCTTGCGCTTTTGGCTCTCGCTGATCTGCGTCGCGGCCCAGACTGGTATATACATAGACTCGAGCAGATTCTTTATTCAATTTGGAATACTTCTTAAAGCCTGCAAGCATCGTCTGGGCACTATTGCCAAGCGTACCTTTATACTTCTCCAGATCTTCGATCTCTCTATTAACTGCTTCCAAAGCATCTTCCCATTCAGCAATCGTGGGATAGATTTCCGTCAGATCCCATTCGTAGCGGATTACCTCTTCTGTTTGCCCAATACTAGTAGATGCCTCGAGTAGAAGGCACACTCCAAATAGCGCGGCTAGTAATTTCATCTAGAAAAATCCCTTAGTAAATACCTGTTATTTACTTTAATTAGTTGTAGTGTAGATTTGAAAATCACTTAAGATAATAGCTCAATTCTAGAACGAAAACAGAGTCGATCAATTTCAATTCATCGCCTCTGCAGTTACTAAATTTCTTGTAGAAACCGGTGGAAATGGCAATAAAAAGCACAGTTCCAACTTTTCATGTACAAAGCTCTCTGTTTTGGAATGCGTCCTTTAATATTTAGGGGTTACATTTCAATGACGAAAGTCGTCGAGGCATTGAAGTCAAAACTCTAACTTCACTTCCTTAGAGGAGTAGCATAAATAACTCCGCTTGAAGGAAGAGAGCACTCTGGGACTAAACTTTAATTAGCCTCATTGCCTCTATTACTTTGTATTTTCCACTTCAAAACTCAGAATTATTCAGTTCTTGAGCCCCAAAATTGAACAAATATACCAGCATAACTATTAGACAAATCAACCAATTAGCATTAGTCTTTCCGATTAACAAAAATAAACCTTTGGGTAATAAAATGAAGCTCCCCACAAAGCAACTATTCGCAACACTGATGGGCTCTTTAGCACTAGCTGTTTCGGCCTCAGCGACTGCTCAAGATGCGGCTCCCACGTTCTATGCAGATGCCCTACCGGTGTTTGAGAAAAATTGCGTGGCCTGCCACCAACCTGAAGGTCCAAAAGTCGGCGGAATTTCAGCGCCTATGTCCCTGCTCGACTACGATCAAGCACGAATTTGGTCTCCCATGATCAAGAATGCTCTGATCACTGGATATATGCCTCCTTGGGGTGCCCATGAACGGCATCGCGGCGAATTCAAGGATGAACGCTACATCAACCAGAAAGAATTAGATTTACTTATCGCTTGGGTTGATGGCGGCTCACTAGAAGGTGATCCGGGAGACGTAGCTGATAAAGATGGTCTCATAGCCAGCGGCGGAGGCACTGTCCTACCCGAGTCAGGCTGGTGGATTGGCGATCCAGACTTAGTTGTTGAATTTGAACGCCCCGTCTACGTTGAAGACAGCATTATGGACTGGCAACCAACAGTCCAATTCCCAGTTCCTGAAGGCGCACATTCTGAACCAAAGTGGATTGCTAAAGCCGAATTAGCGCCGGGCGGATCGTGGGTACATCATATAGTTTCAAGCCACATGGGTGTAGGAGTCCCAGGACGGGGACCATTTACCTATCCTGAAGGCTGGGGAGTACTCCTGCCTGAAGACCCATTCATAACTGCCAATATTCACTACCACAAGGACCCAGGCGAAGGTACAGCCGTGACTGACCTAACCAAAGCTGGCTTTGTATTCTACGACGATGGCGACGTGATTGACCACGTAGTTGAAACTAACCTGCTTCCACACCGGGGCTGGACGATTCCTGCTGGCGATCCTAATTACGAGGTGAACAACTCTTTTGAAGTCGAGGAAGATATCTATCTTCTCTCCATGGGCCCTCATATGCATTACCGCGGCAAAGCTATGCGTTATGAATTGGAGTATCCAGACGGCGAGCGAGAAGTTCTTTTGTGGGTGCCAGACTACGACTTTAATTGGCAGTTCCTTTACGAATACAATGAACCAAAATTTGTTCCAGCTGGCTCCACCATGCATATGAGCTGGTGGTTCGACAATTCATCAAACAACCGTTTCAACCCAGACCCATCTAAAGATGTTGTCTACGGCCCTGAAACGACTGATGAGATGGCCAATGCACGAATCTACTACGCACCAACCACACCTCGAGGCATAGTTGTGGGCGACGAGCTACCAGCAGATGTTTTAAAAGCTGCTCGAGATGATGACAAGCTGCGCCGAGAAAGAGCAAATTTACTGGATCAAAGCCAAGATGATTTTTCTTGGTTAACGGAAGGTGAGAACAGCCGGTAAGGAGCTCTCAATAAAGCCAAAAGATATTAATAGAAATATCATGAGCACAACCCAATACGACGAGGAGAATTCGATGAAGACAGTTAGGTCAGATCAATTGAAACCGCGCCTACTCCTTGCGCTTCCGCTGGCTCTGCTGGCTGCTCCGTTATTTGCCCAAACTTATGTGGTTGGTAGAACAGTTGATGGCCAGCCTGATCTTCAAGGCTTGTGGACTAACGACACCATTACTCCAATCGAACGCCCTGCATCTATGGAAGGAAGAGCATTCCTCTCTGAGGATGAAATCGCTTCTATGGAAGCAGGAACTGCTGAACGCAGAGAATTTTCTGATAACAATATCGTCGTCGAAGTTGGCGGCAATATCGGTGGCTATAATCAAATTTGGATGGATTCTGGAGACACAGTACTTTCTACTGGCCAAACCTCAATGATCGTCGAACCAGCCAATGGTAGAGCCCCCATTCGAGAGGAAGCCGCCGCAAGAAGAGACTATGGTTTTGCTAACGTAGAAAATCATTATATTCACCATACTGTTTGGGATCGATGCATAACTCGCGGCGTACCAGGCTCGATGCTGCCAGCAGGCTACAACAACGCCTACCGCTTCATCCAGACTGAAGATTCCTTCACCATTATTCACGAAATGATTCACGATGTTCGTGTAATTCCTCTTAAGAAAGACGCACACATCGATTCCAAAGTTAAACTTTGGATGGGTGATTCTGTCGCTCACTGGGAAGGCGATACTTTAGTTGTCGAAACAACTAATTATAACGATCGCGGAATGATTGCCAGCAGTGGTGCCGGTGGCAGGCTAAAAGGTATTCCAGTATCTGAAGACCTACATGTTGTTGAACGTTTCACTAGAGTGAGTGAGGGCACAATTATGTGGGAAGCTAGGGTTACTGATCCAGAAAACTATACCCAGCCATTTACCATCACAATGCCTCTCACTCAGGATGATGAATACATTATGTATGAATATGCCTGCCATGAGGGCAACTATGCTATACCGAACATTCTTAGCGCTGGCCGAGCGAATGACGCCGATTAGTTTTATTAGTCGGTAACGTTTAAGGAAGACCTTTCGTAAAAAAAACGCAACTAAATTCGAGATAATAAGAAACGATGTAAATTGTTGCTCAATTACCTGTTCATACTATCCTTTTCAGGACTACTAACCGACCGCAATCGGTGTCCACGTCTTATGTCTCGAACTTACTTCTTCAACCGTGTGTTTACAGACTCCGGCCTTGGTGATTAGTTTGCTTTCGCAGATATCGCAACGTACACACTCTTTAAAATCGATCACGTGTCCATGGATAGCTCCTGTAGGACAAGCATGCTCGCAGACTTTACAAACTTGGCATTGCTGCACTCGCTCTATCTTCCAAGGCGAAAGAAAGGAAGCAACGCCTAAAGCTGCGCCCAATGGGCAAGCGTAGCGGCAATAAGCCCGTTTTACGACAGTAGAAGCCAGCAAGATAACCACAAGTATCCCCCACAGAACCGCCGAACGACTGATATAGAAAACCGTACCGAAAGGTTCAAAATACTGGAATAGACTCAGTTCACTATAGAAAATCGCCATGAGAACCAGAAAAGCCAATACCCCATACTTTATGTAAATCGCTTTGTCATGCATCGCCTGTGGTAGTTCTTTTTGGAATCGCTTGGGTACAAAGTGTGCAATAAAGTCCTGTAAAGCACCGAAGGGACAGAGTGAAGAACAAAATACGCGCCCCCAAAACAAGGTGGTCACTATTGTGAAAATTATAATGAGCAACAATGGCAAGTCGTTAAGAAACATCGATGGGCCCAATTTAATTCCGTTGGTGATATGAGAAACTGAAACGAAGCCACCATCCATCCACCCTAAATAGAACAGCGTCATAGTTAGGGCAGCCCAGCGAATAGTTGAACTCTTGCGCAGGAATGCAGTCATTACCAAAGCAAACAACACCAGTAAGGCAAAGACCTCTGCCCAAGGCGCGTTATTTATCAGGCTTGCCCATACTCCTTCCTCTCCGTAGTTCTCCGCATCATCATCAGGAATAGGCAAGAGATCAGCTGGTACCGGATTACCCTGAGCTAAAGCTAAGGGTATCGGTGGGACCGAATATTCCACTGTTTTGATGTAGTTAGAATTCGCCAAGGTATCACTAACGTTATAAAGGATATTGAACGGCTGAGAAATATCCGTCGATGGGTCCAAAACCATGGCGCCAGCAAAACGAACTCTTCCGGCTATCTTGCCATCGTCAGCAGAACCAACATAAACAAAACGACGGCGTTCAATTTGATAGACACTATTACCCTGCTCTATCGCCAACCTTTCCTGACGAAACGGTTGGGACGCATCGCCATCAATACCCACAAGAACCATGTTGCCATCTTTAACCCGATTACTGGCTTCTCTGTCTGCTCGTGAATAATCATTACTACCGACTAGTAAATCTCCCAAACCATCATGCCCCATGAAAGCGAGAGACAAACGCAACTCAGTCCCATCAGATAAATCAATATCCATCTGTTTCACCATGCCGTTTTCCAACATGTCATCCCAGCTTTGTTCGGCCAGAAGCCGCAATGCTATGGCATCACTGTTAGTGGCATTCACATAGTCGGAGTCACTCAGATAGGCCTCTGCCACGCGACGCGCGGCATTTCTGACGCCTCGGGAAACAGCCCAACTAGTGATTGTGGCCCGCGAGATTCCATCAACATCCCTACCTACACGAAAGCCTTCGATAATGTTTTTTTCTTCAAACTGATTGGGGAAGCGTTCAGAATTGATAAAATCGCCGCGGATACTTTTATAGGATTCGCGATAATAGAGAACCTTGATGCCGGTGAGCATTCCGGTCAAATCTATACCTACTAAAACGTCAATTGGCGCGCTGTAGCCAACTTCTTCCGGTGGCAAGTCAGTTGTTTCAAATAAGTAACCTATCAACTCTGGCTCAGCATTATTTGGATCAGATCGAAATGCACTATATACCGGCGGTTCTCCCGCTTTCTCAGAAAAATGAGTCGCATCCGGCATGAGCTCATTCATTAGCTCAATATCCACTTCAATCAAATCAACCTGACCGTAAGCAAAGGGAACAGCGAGAAACAAGGAGCTGAGTGAGAAAAAATAGAGAACAATTATTCGGAATCTTCGAGATAACCAACTACTGCCTGGCATTCTTATTATCCTTTTTATTGTCCAATTCAGAACTCTTGAAGGCTTCGCTATCCATTAGCCCAGAATCACTAAATAGTTACTGGGTTGGAAAAGCCTAAGTGCTTGGTATTTAAACAAATAAATCTGTATGAGTACATGCGAATTAGGGCCGTTAATTCAATAAATTGTGTCTTATGATAAATCATCTGTAACAGAGCAATCCCAGAGAGGCAGCCGCAGTGGTTCCAACGGCTTAACTTTCTGAGAAAATTCTGCACGAACTAGAATTCGAAGAATAACTACGACTTAAAGAGTCGAATCTCTAGCAAATTTTAGGGATAGTTGTTAAAAAAGATTTTGGTTAATTGACAAAACATGCATCAGCATTGAGTGATACCCCTCTAGCTCGCCTAGTTGATGGAGTGGGTCAAACTTAAAATCGGCGCAGAAAAGAGTGATCATCTTTAAGATGAAACGAAATCGATCTTTGAAAATTTAGAAGGCCTAATACCTGTTTGTACAGGTTGCAAAAATATTCATGATAATGGTGGGTGATAGACTAGTTAGGAATCATAAATTAAACAGTATACAGATACCGTGTTTACTCGCGGTATTTACCCTAATTGAAAAGCCTTACCCTGCTATAGGGCTAGGAAACAAGTCAAAATCTTCTTAGTATAGCTCGACTCCAAACCTAGACTCTCTATCCAAGACTGTTTATTCTCTTTGGCAATCACTGACAACACCGACATCTGAACTTATGACTAATGATCATCGTTTCGCCTCCATACTGAAGCTGCTTGTCGCTGCAAGTTCTGCGGTAGCTGTTAGTAGTACCCTCGCACAAATTCTAGACTATGAAACCGTTACCGATGAGCTTTTGCAAAGCCCTCCATCCGGTGACTGGTTAAGCTGGCGTGGGCAGCCCAATAGCTGGGGTTACAGCGAGTTAGATCAAATAAACACAGGCAACGTTAATGAGCTGCAATTGGTCTGGTCCTGGGCAATGGATGATACCGGTGCCGGTCAAACCGCACCCCTTATACATAATGGTGTTATGTTTCTTCCTGGTCCACGTGGTGTCATCCAGGCGCTGGATGCGTCCTCTGGCGATCTTATTTGGGAATACCGTCCGGGAATTACGCCGATTGTTGAAGGTTCCGGCGCTGTCGCCATAGGCTCTGTGCAACTTGGTAGCGCGGCAATGCCCGCGACAGCCTATGCAGGGGTGGGTCGTGGAGTTCAAAAGAATATCGCTATCTATGGCGATATGATTTACGCCGCTACAGAAAATGCTAGCATCGTTGGAATCGACGCACGTACAGGCAGATTAGCCTGGGAGTCAGCCACTGCTGACCCTGCTCTAGGATATTTTTATACAGCAGGGCCAATTGTTGCAAATGGCGTTCTGGTTACTGGAATCACGGGTTGTGAACGTTATAAGAACGATGTTTGTTTTATAACCGGACATAATCCAAATACTGGCGAGGAGCTGTGGCGCACGGATACCGTCGCTCGACCCGGATCTCCTGGCGGCGACAGCTGGGGTGATCTGCCTCTGCAGTTCAGAGCCGGCTCTGACTCTTGGGTTGCTGGGAGCTACGATCCGCAAACCAATCTAGTCTTTATGGGAACATCTCAAGCAAAACCTTGGGCCAGCGCAGTGCGCGGGACTGATGGCGAAGCCCTCTACACCAACTCAACCCTTGCATTAAACCCACAAACCGGTGAAATGAAGTGGTACTACCAGCATCTTCCCGCGGAAACTCATGACATGGATGAAGTATTTGAGACAATCCTTATTGATGTTGGTGGACGTCCAAGTCTTTTCAAAATGGGCAAGCTCGGAATTCTTTGGCAGCTCGATCGCTCTACAGGCGAAATAATAAAGGCTACTGACATCGGCTATCAGACCATTGTCAACATTAACCCAACATCCGGACAAGTTAACTATCGTGATGGCATGATGCCAAGAATCGGTCAGCAAATAGATATGTGTCCCAGCACGTCTGGTTTTAAAAGCTGGCGTGCTATGTCTTATTCACCACAAACCAGCGCCTTATATATTCCAATAGCACTTAATTGTGAATTAGCGACCTTTGGCCCAACAGAACAAGTATTGGGCGGAGGAGGTACCGGACCCGTGCGGCGAATAAACTACCCTCACCCTGCCTCGGATGACAATTTGGGTGAAATACTGGTTTTAGATGTCCCCAGTGGTGAAGTGAAGTGGCGCTACCGTTCACGCGCACCGATTAACAGTGCCACACTCACAACAGCCGGAGGTTTAATGTTTGCTGGTGATTGGAACAGAAACATGTTTGCGTTTAATGCAGAAAATGGAGATATTCTCTGGCAAACAAGAGTAACAACGTCAGCACAAGGATTCCCTATTAGCTACGAAGTTGACGGCCGACAATATGTCGCTCTCCCTGCCGGCGTCGGCGGCGCAAGTTGGTCAGGTATGCTCCCAAGGGATTTAGCTCCTGAATTAAAAACACCCAGAAATGGAAACTCGATGAATGTATTTGCCCTACCTCAAAACTAAAATACAGAAAATATTCTCAATAAGGTTAGTGAAAACTGGCACTCTCCTAGCCATGGCTTTTACCATCTCGAATTTCAGCTCAGCACAGTCCACGAGCCCAATCCACGATGGTATTTTTAGCGATGCACAAGCAGCCCGTGGCGCCGAAGCTTACAGCGCCAACTGCGCTTCTTGCCATTCTGTCGACTTAAGAGGCAATAGTAATTCTCCCAGCTTGCTTGGTCTAAGTTTCATGTTTATCTGGGAAGGAAAATCATTAGGTGATCTTTACACAAAAATGAGCACAGAAATGCCAACTGATCGACCCGGCATTTTGACTCAAAAGGTCTATGCAGATATTCTCGCTTTCATTCTAAAATCAAACGAATTTGCCACTGGTGATAACGATCTCACCAGTGACACTTCATTTCTGGACGAAATCCCAATAACATCCCAATAGATTAATAAGATTACTTATTATCCGCGAGCACATATCATTTTAAAAATCGGGCATGTTGTTGACCCCGAATCAGTTTCAATCATCGAAAACGTCTGAGAGCGTTATTCTGAATATCAATGATGCCGAAATTCTTTATCTGATTGCTTATGGATGCATCTGAAAAGCATATTAGCTGCATACATATCACGTCAAAAAATGAGACTACCGGTCCGTGAAACTATTGCTCCATAATTTATGGAACGATCAAGATTAAGATCAATATATACAATCCTTTACGCATTACAAAATGTCACATATTTTTGTCAATCTTTGAATCACTTGACCGCTACTTAAGTACATAATTAGCCCCTGCTCGATGTGAACTACCTCTCCTTGATGTGAACAAGCTGTGACAATAAGTCTCTTATGTTGTTGAGATGAATTATTGTCACTTCAGTCTCAGATCACGTCGGCAATTTTTATCCTTTGGAATAATACAAATGATTGAGCGATACAAATCACGGACTTCTCTTATAGTGACAATCTCGGCTTTAACTTTGCTGAAATCATCGATTGTGCTAGCCCAAACAGCTGATGACAGCTCAACTGTGACCTACCCTGCAGTCTATTTCGAACAGTATGAACCATTCTCAGTGAGTGATATGTTGGATCGAATACCGGGCATCAATATGGCCCGAGCTGCAGACTCTCAAGCAAGTGGTCCTGGCAGTTCACAGGGCTCAGACAGGCGTGGGCTGGGCTTAGGCGGCGATCAAATTATGATTAATGGCCGACGAATTACCGGCAAAGAAAATGAAGGAAATAGCCAACTTAGCCGTATTCCTGCTAATCAAGTCGAAAGAATTGAAATCATTCGTGGCACCTCCGGTAATCTAGACGTCCGTGGGGGTAACCAAGTTATCAATATAGTACTTACCGAATCCGAATCCCGTTCTTCTGTTGCTTATGAAATCAGCACCGACCAATTTCATGATGGTGAGGTAAAACCTGGCGCCAAAATTTCACTTAGCGGGCAACAAGGAGCATTCGATTACTTGCTTAGTGCTGAGACCTCAACTCGTTGGGAATACAGAAAAGGGTTTGAAACTAGCATTTTGGCAGATGGCTCAAGCAACGACATGATCAACAGAGACCAGACTACGGATCAACAACCTCTCACCCTGAGTACAAACCTAGGCTATCAGTTTTCTAACAATGACCTCGTTCATTTCAATGCCCAATTCAATCAAAGTGATGCTCCAGTAGATGAAAGACGAAGAGTTACCAATTTTTTAACCTCACCTTCGAGCATAAATTTACAATATGATGACATCGGCTCCAAGTCTGACTTCTGGGAAATCGGGGGAGACTACGAACACACTTTCACCAGCGGCAACCGATGGAAATCTCTTTTTATTGTAAATCGTAAGGAAGATGATCGATTAAGAGAAAGGTTTGATATCGATAACGACAGTAGTAAAGACCTCTACCTAGGTAATTTTAATCGCTATCAAGAAAGAATCCTTCGCAGCTCCTATTCGATGAACCTCAGTCAAACACAAGATCTTGAATTTGGAATTGAGCGCGCTCAAACCATCCTCGACTCTGAACTAAAGCTTGGCCTTCCAACATCCTCAGGGGCTGTATCAACCGAATTTGGAGGCTTAACGCCGATCACCAATTCAAATGCTACCGTTGAGGAAATTCGACTTGAAGGCTTTGTGGTTCATAATTGGCAAATCAATAGTCGAATGTCTTTAGAGAGCACACTCATTGTTGAACAATCCGAGATAAAACAATCTGGAGACATCAAAAAGAAACGCGACTTTGACTTTGTCCGGCCAAAATTAGATTATCGATTCGATATCACTCCATCATTGCAATTCCGTGCTACCGTCGAAAAAGACGTTGCTCAATTAAGCTTCAACGATTTTACAACTAATATTAATACCTTAGATGATGATCAAAATGCCGTAGCTGGTAATCCCGATCTCAGACAGGAGCAATCTTGGAGGTATGATTTAAATCTTGAATATCGTTTCAATAATGAAAATGGCGTACTTAATACCAACCTCTTCTATCATGACCTTGAAGATGTAATTGACAAGATTGATGTTTCTACTACAACAGCAATTATATCTGCGAACGGTAACCTTGGTGATGGCGAGCGCTTTGGTGGCAGCATTGACGCAAGTTTACGTTTAGGAATATTTGATCTTCCACAACTACTAGTCACTTCTCGCGTAGACGTTGAAGATTCAAATGTTACGGACCCCTTTCTCGATATAGAACGCCGAATTATTCGTCAGGGCCGAGGTAGATATCGATATGGCTTCCGTCATGACCTGATCCGCTTTAATCTTAATTATGGAGTTAATGTAAACGGTAGCTTCGAAGGTGGCAGCAGAATTCATGACATCGATAAAATCGAAGATTACAACAGCGATGACTTTTTGGTCGCTTTTGTCGAGATGCAAGGCTGGGGCGGTTTGACTTACCGTTTCGAGGCAACCAATATTCATGAATCTATTCGTTGCAGAATTCGCACACGCTATATCAATGGTACAATTGGAACAGGCACTCTGAGCGAAATAGAAGATTCTTGCAGCCATGCAGGTGAGCAGTATGGAATAAAAATTCGGGGTACTTTTTAACTATTAGAATTACTGTTCTACATATTACTATTGAGGGTTGAGAGTAATAATCATGAGAATTAGATCAATAGTGTTAACAAACATTCTCTTTATTAGAACTTAAAGAAGAGTATTTAAAAGCTCTTGTTAAAATTAACATGAAATCAAAGATGAGTATAAGATTGATATTAGTATCTGCATTGCTCGTACTCGATGCCTGCAATACCCAACGAATAAATTATAATTCAATGAGTGATTTAGAAATCAAAAATTATAATTTGACCGTCGGGCAATGGGATAAAGTCTATTGTAGTATGGAAATTAGGCTAGAAAGCCGAATCCCTCGACGAAAATGCGCAACACTCTTAGAACTTCAGGGACAACAAATTGGCGATATCAGCAGAATTAATACTGCCAATCCCGGTAGTAGTAAATTCGGTGTAAATTAGCTTGCTATTAAAAAAAGTATCAACGCATTGCAAAGACTCACCGCTCCTCCCTGAATTGGATTAATTTAGATCACAGTTAGAAATTTCCACTGAAGCAGTCTTGATACAGTCTCTGCTGCCGCCGAAGCGATTTACAATTTGGCTTTAAAGCCAATAACATTTCGCAGCTCGCATGACACTTTAAAAGTAATTTCATTAGTAACATTGCTACTACTACGGGGAAATTTCAAGTTTAAAACTGGTATAGCGAGATCAAAAAGTAACTACCAAGTAACCAAACTTCGGTGATTCCATTGGAAATTCCATGATATTCTAGTTCATTCACAGTAAAGTGCGGAAGCATTCCTATAGACTTAATATAAATGCTTCGCTCTAAACATAAAGCTAACTGAATAGAGAATCAGTTAACATAGAATAAAAAGGAGAGTCCCATGCTCAATAAGAATTCAGCTTTATTTCTATTACTAAGCCTTACTTTCTTACCGAGCCAAGTTTTATTAGCACAGCTCTCGGACCGCGCCTCCTGGACAGCAACAGTTCAGAATGATTTTCGAGTCATTCCTAATATAACCTATCAGCAAGCTAACGGTATCGAGCTAAAGATTGATGTTTATCAGTCACGCGATAACGACGGGCCTGCTCCTACATTCATTTACTATCATGGTGGTGGTTGGGTTCGTGGCTCGAAAGAGGCTAACGTGCTGCGAATACTTCCTTATCTCGAGCAGGGCTGGTCAGCGGTGAATGTACAGTACCGTCTAGGAAATGTTTCATTGGCCCCGGCTGCGGTAGAAGACAGTCTTTGTGCATTGCGCTGGGTGGCAAGGAATGCCGAGGAATATGGCTTTGATAAAGACCGTCTAGTTGTGTCAGGAAATTCAGCCGGGGGGCACCTAGCTCTTGTAACAGGAATGTTACCAGCAGATAGTGACCTAGGCAGGCAGTGCTTGGGGAGCGAATCTCCCAAGGTCGCTGCAATTGTAAATTGGTATGGCATTACTGATGTTGCCGACCTACTCGATGGTGAGAATCAGAAATCCTATGCCGTACGTTGGATGAGCTCCATGCCAGATCGCAATGAAATTGCCGCACGCATCTCTCCTCTCAATTTTGTTAATTCTGAACTGCCACCAATTATTACAATTCACGGTGATGCTGATCCAACCGTACCCTACGATCATGCAGTGCAACTACACAGTCTATTAGACCAGACAGAGGTCACCAATGAATTGGTGACCATCCCCAATGGTGGTCATGGTGGATTTCCTGCCAATGAAATGCTCAGAATCTATGGTCGAATTTTTCAGTTCTTGAACGAAAATGTTACGCACTAAATTTAGAGAATAACTCACCTATATTTGGACAAAGATTTAAATCGCTCAACAGCAATGGCAGACTAACATTTGACCAAAACATCTATATTTTTATCCGACAGGATTTTTCAAGTATTTGTGGCTACGCATATTCTAGCCCTTATCCCTAAATTGTGACGAAATCAAAAAACTCAGGAAAAATTGCCTGGCTATGGCATGTGTTGCCGGTATCGTAGAATCTATGTTCAAAACCCCGGAGCTATTATTAAGCTTCTATACTGATTTGGCCACTTCCCTTGTAGTAAGCTTTTCACTGCAATTTACTGTATTAAGTTATATAACGATACAAAAGCCACTAATGACCAAAAAGACGATCTCGACTCAGTCGCACACTTTCCTGGGTGAGTGAGTAATCTATAAATAAAGGAATCTAACTATGAAGAATACACAACGAACTTCAAACTTAATTCTTGTAACCTCAATCTTACTGTTAGCGGCTTGCAATTCTGACACCGATGATCAAGAAGCCCGTGAACCACTGAATCAACCGACCGGTCAATGGACTAGTCACGGAGCTGATCACTCCTCATCAAAATATGCAGCCTTAGATCAAATCAATGCTGATAATTTTACAGAACTCGAAATTGCTTGGCGCTGGGAATCAGCAGACTATCGTGTGCCAGATGATCTGTTGTACTTCACCGGCGACTACCGGGCAACGCCACTCATGGTTAATGGCGTTGTCTACCAAGCCACCAATCATGGACAAGTGGCAGCATTGGACCCAGCCACTGGCGAAGAGTTTTGGGTCTTTGATCCTGAATCTTACAAACTCGGACAACCAAATTTTTCGCCAGCCCAGACTCGTGGCATAGAATATTGGACAGATGGCGAAGTCGAAAGAATCTTTATCGCTACGCTTGGCAAACAGTTAGTTTCAATAGACATCACTACAGGTTTACCCGATCCTGATTTTGGTGACAACGGTATCGTTGACCTTTCGCAAAATCTCGGCCGCCTCGAATTTGAAATGCGCAACATCACCCATGGGGCACCACCAATTGTCGTTGGCAATACAGTGGTCATTGGCTCCAAAATCTATGATTACATAATGAGTAATCGTAGCCCGCCTGGCCATGTTCGCGGCTACGATGCACGTACCGGGAAGTTTAAGTGGCGTTTCAATACCATTCCCCAGCCCGGGGAGGATTTTAACGAAACCTGGGAAGATGGTTCGTGGCGCACTGCAGGCAATACAAATGTTTGGTCTTTTATGGCAGCTGATGACGAGCTGGGGATTGTTTATCTGCCCACTTCTACGCCAACTAATGATTACTGGGGCGGCAAGCGCCTTGGAGAAAACCTTTACGCAGAAAGCATAGTGGCGCTAAGTGCTGACACTGGTGAACGCATCTGGCATTTCCAAACTGTGCATCATGGACTATGGGACTATGATGTAGCTTCGGCACCGAACCTTGTTGATGTCGTGGTCGACGGAAAACCTATCAAAGCACTTGCCCAAGTCTCAAAAACTGGCTTCACCTATGTATTTAATCGGGTTACCGGTGAGCCAGTGTGGCCAATTGAAGAACGCGCGGTCCCCCCCAGCACTGTCCCCGGTGAACGCGCTCACCCGACCCAACCCTTCCCTACTAAGCCGCTGCCTTTTGAACAAATAGGAGCGAGTGAAGATGATCTAATAGATTTCACTCCGGAGTTAAGAGCTGAAGCCCTAGATATTGCCAATAATTTTGTCCTCGGTGATATTTTCACCCCACCGATTGTTGGTGGCTCCAATGGAAAGCGTTCAACTTACGTAGTCCCCGGTGCTGGTGGTGGTGCTAATTTTCCCGGCGCTTCCTTGGATCCGGAAACCGGCATTCTTTATATTCAATCAGTGACTCGCCCGACAGGTATGGCGCTTATTGCCCCTCCTAATGGAACTTCTGATTGGCCCTATGTAATTCAATATGATCGCAGTGGCGGCCCAAGAGGATTGCCATTACTAAAGCCTCCCTATCGACGAATTACAGCAATTGATATTAATACAGGAGAACACGTCTGGCAGATTCCCTTCGGTAAAGGGCCCACAGATCATCCTGATATTGCGCACTTGAACCTTGGTCCCTTGGGTTCAGTGTTTAGTGACGTAGTTGCGGAGGGTGGCATACTGATCACTAAATCTCTTTTAATTTCCTACTTGGCTTCTAAGGATGAGATAGCAGAGGAGGCAGCTGGTTCCTTGTTGGTTGCTCACGACAAAGCTACGGGTGCTCTTATTGGCGAAATAGAAGTTGATCGTCGTCTGCATGGTCCGATCATGAGTTATCAGCACAAAGATCGCCAATATTTAGCTGTAGCAGGAGGCGGCCGTAACAATGATGCTGAAATGCTAGTTTTTGCCCTACCCGAATCAAACTTGTGAAATGACTTCACAAATAGTAGAACAGTACTTTAAGAATAAGAAACTCGGAGCCCACTATGACAATGTCTCTAATACATAAGCTAATTAAATTCCGTTCCCTCTACACTTGCCTGCTGATGACCACAGTAACTGGAGTGTTTTTACTCCAAACTCTTACGCCCACCGCAAATGCGCAAGAGAATGAGTTCATCGGCGAGAAGATTGTTCATCTATTACAAGAGCCTCGCCACCGAACTGTGCATGAACAGGACGGGCTGTTCTTGCTGGATGTGCAAGTCAACCCCGGAGACACCAGCTTTGCCCACATCCATGACCAGGCTATTTTGCTGACCTACATTAATGCTGGCAGCGGCCCTCGAGATGGTTCTGTGAGCACTAATATTGATTATGCATCTACGCCTCACACACACAAGGTTGCCAATGAAGGCCCTGGACTGATGCGAATTATTGCTTTCGTGAATAGCGGGCTCGCAGTCTCAGACAGCGATAGCGATGAACCCTCTGGCATGAATAGTGAGCCAAATATCGAGAACCCCTGGTTTCGATCTTACCGAATAGAATTACAAGCCGGTGAGCAAACTAATATCCAAACCCACAACAATAATACTGTGATTGTTCAAGGCAGTGACGGCCTTGTGCATGTTACACGTGCCGACGGTATCGCAGCAGAGCTTGATGCTCCAGGCGATTGGACTTGGAGAGATCCTCATTCTCCGTTCATAGTTCGCAATATGGGTCAAACTTCTGTATTCGTAGCTATAAATGAGGGCCGCCAGTAGCTTAAGATCCAACTACGATTTATTTCGCGGCAAGTAAGAGCGAAGAGATATTCATTTAATATATTTACACATATAAAAACCCGCCAGTTGGGGGGAGGGGGTAATAGTGCTTAGCCAAAAAACCATAGAACTTTTCATTAAAAGGCTTAAGAAAACCAGCATTTCTGGGATTTAGTTATTATTGACCGCCTGACTCCGTTGTTTCACGCTCTATGACTCGCTCTCCACGTAAAGTATTTAACATGCCGTAATTACCTTCGTGACAAGCGTATTCATAGATCTGACCACTGGTTTTAATCATTGGAACAACTGCTGAGATTTTATCGGTAAACGTTGAAGGGTCTTCAATCGTAAACTCATAAACTACTTCATCGCTAGCCGTACGAGTGAATCGTTCTATCAAAACCATGTCGTAGTTACGTCCAGTGCTATTGAAGGTTTGCCGATATCCATTAAAGTTCTTGGTTTCAACTACCAGGGTGTTGCCGTCCCAGTGTCCTCTCGAATCACCAGACCACATTCTAATAGCGTCATCTAAACCTGGCTTATCAGTAATAGGTACGATGCGCGCATCGTGAATCATCTCAGTAAGAATAACTGCAGTATCTTTGTTCTGAAAAATTTGTACATTATTGTTATATAAACTAGGCACAAAAGGCGGTCCAGAATTAAAACCAACGATACAACGTTCAGATAGGCCTCGGTCTTCAGGGCCATCTTTGGCTATTCCACCTACAGTGAATAGCACTGGTCTAATTTCATCTGGAGTGTCATCAATTTGATTACCACGCTGCACCTGCGCGCCTTCTAATGCTGCAGGCACTTTGCCATTTAGGGGGTAAATGATATGGGAAGTCCGCACATTTTCACCTAGCCCCTTGGTCTCAAACCAAAAGTCGTTATATCCCAAAACCTGAGGTCCAGCTTTAGGCAAGTCTGGATCAGTATTTAGCTGCGCTGCCCTCGCATCGGCTGCTGCCGCTGCTGCTGATTGTCGCTCAAGCTCTTTGAGAAGTTGCTCGGGAGTTAGAAATTCTTGTGTACCCCAACGGTCAGGGCGTTGCATCGGCGTGTCTGAAGCAAAATTCCAAACCCCACTGATATCTGGTTGCCCAAATTCGTTTAGTGGGGCCTCGAAATCAGAGTTTGATTGTGCCAAGGCCATGCCAAAAGTCAGGGCCATTGCTGCGCCCAAGCCTAGTTGTTTAAATTTCACACCTTCCCTCGCTCATTTATTGTTCTACTCTTAAATAAGGTAATACCTAGCTCATCAGCAGTCAATATCTCTTCACCGGGCGACTGCTTAACTTACTCTAGGATGTCTGGAGCAAAAGAACCTCTACAGCGCAAAATATCGATATCGAAAAGGTTCGATTTATTCTTCAGATACGTTAAAAAACTCTACCATGTAATTCTGGTAAGGGCCCTCTAAAAGAAAATTATTAAATATTTCATGGAGAAGGTTAACTGCTGTTTTTGCAGCTTCCCCACCATCACCGACTTGAAATCCAATAGTTATCGACAACTTCTCCTGACGGTTTTTGCAAGAAAAGGTAAAACGTTGATCATCTAGGCGACGATGAAGCGGTACAGATTCGGCAGAACGCTGTTGTAAAAAAATACGGAACTCTTTGTCCATCTCAGAACGAAATGGCACTGCTGGTAAGATGTCCCTAATTTCTATTTTTGATTTCTGCGCATACAAAGTTAAATTAAAAGGCATCTCTGCTAGCCAGTGAAAACGATATTTTACACTGCCATTACTCGCCTGCTCCACCAAACTAAAATTTTGAAAGATGCCCCTGTCAGCATAATTTTGCAGCTCTGCGCTCACTACCTTCACAGTTTCTTGCATTAACTTGTCCCGCCCTTTCCCGAATAAACCCTTATCTACTTATAATAAGCTAATGCTCCGGGGGCAAAATGTCGTGGCATTGATGGTGGGTATTCATTAGTCCAAAATTCCTTCTTGCCCTGACAATTAATTAGTGTGGAAATGCCTTCCGTCGCTGCCAACTTATATCCCCTCTCTAGGGCAGGCGTAAACTGCTCAGGGCTAGTTACATATTCACCATTGCAGCCAAGCGCCTCAGCAATTTTTTCATAGCGTAGATTTTCTTGAAACAAGTACATATGCTGGGCTCTAGTGGCTCCACGGCCTCCCCCGGATGTCCATACTCCCCAAGCATTATTATTATAGACGATCATAACCGCCGGTATACGGTACTTACCTAAGGTGTCGAACTCCATAATCGAATAAGCAGCACCAGCATCACCGGTGATTCCAATAACTGGAGAACCCTTGTATGGTGCTTGAGGACCAATGCCATTCTGTACTGCAGCACCTACACCTACGGTGTAGCCTATATCTGGACCAATGGCACCATACTGATAGGCTCCATTACATATCTGTCCAGGACGGTAGGCTCGGAGATAGCGACGCGTATAACGGCCAATACCATAACCGCCTGACACAACAGCAGTTTGTTGGCGATCAATATCCCCGTTATAAAGAAAATCATTCAGTTGGCGACCTATAACCGCCGGGTGAATTGATTCTGTATCTGCGCTGTATTTCAAACCAAGTCGATAGTACTCCTCGCTTTGATCATCAAACGCTTTACGCGCAGAGGCAAGCTCATCTCTCCAACCTTGGCGCGTTCTTGAGGGCAAGGCGTCTTCTAGAGCTTCAAGCGCTGCTTTCTCTGAGCTAACAATGCCCAGATCTATAGGTACATTACGACCAATGTCACTAGCATCCGGATCAATGCGAATCCAGCGAGCGTCAGGACCGAATGCAAACTCACCGATAGAAGGCATACAATATTGACCAACTAGAATAACCAAATCTGCACTGCGAATAGCATCGAGTCCGGTAGAAGCCGAAAGTGAATGACCATCTGAAAAATGACCACGTTGAGGTGCCGATTCCACGACCGCAATATCATTTTTCTCCGCAACTCTCAGTAGGGGTTCCCAGGCTTTGTCGTAAAAAACCCCTGTACTGGCAACAATCATCGGGCGAGAAGACCGCTGAATCATTTCTACAGCGCGAGTAATGTCAGCAGGATTAGGATGGGCTTTTGACTCAGTACGATAACGAGTTTTGTCGTAGTAATACTGTAATTCGCCCGGCTCTTCAAATCGCGCGCGCGAAATTTCACCAGGAAAGTCTAAATGAACTGGTTTCGGAACTCCTGTCTTAAGCTGGCGGAAAGCATAAGCTGAATACTCATAAATTCTGTTCGGGGTAATCATGCGCTTACCCCATTTTTTCAAGCCATCAGTTTGTGATTGCTGATAGGCAGTTTGAATTCCATGTTCGGTATCGTCCTCGCCAATAGTCTTATTACTAGCAATCACCAACAACGGAGACCGTGCTGCGTTGGCAGCACCAATATTCATAATCATATTAGTGAAACCTGGCCCCTCTGTACCAGAAGTTGCTGCAATCTCACCAGTGACACGAATAAAACCATCTGCCGCTGAAACCATATTACCCTCGCAGCGTCCGCCATAACTTGGAATCCCCTCGGCGGCTATAGCATTAATCATGTTGTAATTACCCGGGCAACAAAAGAACCCTGCAACGCCTTCATCACTACAGAATTTTGCAAACACTTCTGCCCCGCTCATGGGAAAATTGGCCGGCTTAGCGGCTTCAGCCAAGGTTCGCGGAATTTCTTCAGGAATCTTGATTCCCGGACCATCTTGTTCTTGAGCCTTAGAGGTTTCACTTTGCATCAGAGTAGCAGCGCCAGCTCCAGCAATTGCTGTACCCTTTATAAAATTACGCCGAGATACAACCGACTCTTGTTCAGCACTGCTGGAGGCTTTCGATTTTTTCGCATCTTCTTTTTTAGACATGAGAATTCCTCTGAATCTATTCTTCTGTGGGTCGAGTTTCTTTAGGGCCAATATTTAAGATATGTGCAACAATTTGCCAAATTGTTTGATCATCAATCGTATCTTTAAATGGAGGCATTTCCAAACCAGCCCCAAATTTTATACTACGAAATATATGCAATGGCGAATCACCATAAAACCATGTATCGGGCGAAGTAAGATCAGCAGCAATGAAATCAATATTCGCCAAAGCGCGCCCATCAGCGTCGTGACAAGACTGGCAGTTTATAAGGTAGTAACTCTTACCTCTGGCTGCCTCAGATTTAGAATAAGCCTGGGGGGCAATTTCCGTGGGCATTTCAGCAGCTAAAGATGTTTGGTAAATGAAGGCCAATAATAAAGGGGAAACTCCGGCAGAAAACCGCAGAAGATAGCTCATTATTTGTAGAGAAAATTTCATAGGGGATTACTAATTAATTCTCGCTGGGCTGTTAGTACCCAAATCGTCTATTTGTTAGCAAGAGCCCTAGATTAGCTTATTTCTTAATATAGAAAAAGACTCATTCGAAATCAGTAGGGGATATTTTGGAACAAATAACTCTCAACTAATTCCAATCCATGCATAAAACAAAATGCAAAAAAAAGGAACTGTTCCCAGTTCCTTTTTCCTAAACAGCATATAAACCCTAGTCTAGACGGCTAGGGTTTAGTATTTTTCTAGTGCCCATCACCACCTGAATCAGCAGCACCTGGCAAAGCCATTGCTGTTAATGAAGAAGATGTTTGTAGCATGATGTATTGATGACCATCATGCACCCACGAGCTCATGCCGTAACTGCTGCGAGATGGAGCCTCAATCTCGCCAATAATTTCACCGGTAGACTTATCAAGCCCCCAGAGCATTGGCGTGCCATCTGTAGAATTATCTGAATAGATCAGCATATTAGCAGTCACAACCATAGGCACTAATGCACCTGTACCAGTGTTACCTACTTCCTCAAGGTCAGCGCCAGCCGCTTCAAAAGCATCTAGGTTGCGCTGAGAAGTTTCACCAGTTGGAATCATCCAAGCGTGATCGCCGCTGTTCATATCGATTGCAGTAATACGGCTATAAGGCGGCTTGAATAGTGGTACACCAGCAGGATGGCGCGGTGGGCGGGCTGTTGCGCCAGCTACACCATTCGCGTACTGCGCTGTTGTTGCGCCAGTAGAATCTGGGAACAATAAGTCAGCTTCTTCTCCAGGAATCAAACGCAGTGCGAAACAGTTCTTATGTGAAGAAACATAGAGCATGCCAGTAGTAGGGTCAGCCACAGCAGGAGCAGTAATATTTGCTCCGCCAGCTCCACCTGGGCAGTTCATGGCCGCATATTTTCCCATATCATTATTAGCATGGATCGGCGGATTAAAAAGACCACCCATTACGTAGTCCCCCAACGCTGCAATCGCATCTGCACGCAGTTTAGGCGTGAAATCAACCAAATCATCTTCAGTAACACCCTGCATTTCATAAGGGTCAGGTTTAGTTACATGAGGCTGAGTTGGCGACAATACTTCGCCTGGAACAATTGAAGGAGGCACAGGTCTCTCAACGATTGGCCAAATAGGCTCACCGGTGAGGCGATTGAACGCGTAAACCCACCCCTGCTTGGTTACTTGCATGACACTAGGAATCGCACCTTGGCCCTCAACATTCAGATCCAAAAGAACTGGTGCGGTGGGGTTATCAAAGTTCCAAATTTCGTGATGAACCATTTGGAAGTGCCATGCTCTCTCGCCAGTTCGGGTATCGAGAGCAATGATTGCAGCACCATAAAGATTGTCACCAGGGCGGAAACCCCCATAATAATCAATAGTCGCACTATTGGTTGGGATGTAGACAAGATTATTTTCAGGATCTGCTGACAGAGGTGCCCAAGAAGACACATCACCAGTCCATTCCCAAGCATCATTTTCCCAAGTCTCATGACCATACTCGCCTGGCTTAGGAATTACATTGAATTTCCATTTGAAATCACCTGTTCTAGCATCATAAGCAAGAATGTCACCTGGCACGTTTTCGATACGGGCCTGGTGATAACCTTGCTCTGCTGAGTTACCAACGATAATAGTATCGTTAACAACAATCGGCGGGGATGAAGAAGTAATGTATCCAGTTTCTAGTGGAATTCCATTATAGGGATCATAAGGGTGTCCAAGGTCAGCTAGCAGATCTACAACACCAGTTTTTGGAAATCCGTCAACGGGAATTTGACCGCCAAAACCTTCAATCGGAACTCCGGTATCGGCATCCAAAGCAGTTAGAAAAAACGCTGGCGAGATCATATAGACAACACCACGCCCATCGATTTCTGCATAGCCAACGCCTTTACCGTAATCGGCTCGCATTGAGTATTCGCCACGCGGAGTATTCGGTTCACGATAGGACCAAATAGTTTCTCCATTTTTAGGATCGATTGCGATTACGTGTCGGTTATAACCAGCAACAGTAAAAAGCTTACCATCGATATAGGAAGGCGTAGAGCGACCACTCACAGCGCCAAAACTGGCACCATCCCATTCCCAAGCAACTTCAAGATCATTGAAATTTTCTGCCGATATTTCTGCTGCTGGCGTGTAACGCGTATGGGCAAAATCATTGCCTAAGGTAAACCACTCAATCGAATCTTGAGCGACCAACAAACTTGAAGAACCCCAAAGGATTATACCTAAGAGAATTCTTCCAGATTTTAGAGTATGCATGTGCTTCTCCTTATTTTATTCTAAACCTGACTGAATTTAGGTGCTTACCGCCTAATTTTAAGCCGAGCACAAAAGTACTATAAATAAGCCTGAATCACTAATAAATTTGCGCTCTAGGCCTGAAAAAAGCTATTTTTAACTCGAGGCTCATTGCAACAAATAAACAATAAGATATGGTCCTAATGTCAAACCCTTAAAATGTGCCGCTTACACTCAAAGAAAGACTTCTTCCCGAACTACTGCACTGATCCTCTATTTCCTCAAGAATGCCACTAGATATACGCCCTACATAGCGTTGACGTTCTCGGCAGAATTTAGGGTTGTTAAACCCAGAGATATTTAGACGAAAAGTGATATCGCCAAAAGCAATGACTTCAGCAAAAGCTAAAGCAAAGGGATCGCCCGCAGACAGCTCAATATCGTCGATATCATAAGTCTTTCTATTGCCATCGAAACTATTGTTCCAAGAAATGCCATAATTCATATTCCATCTGGCAATATCATGGCGAAAACCGAGGGAAAGCCGGCCGCGATTATTACGGTTGAATCTGCGATCAATGCCTAGAAATGTATCAGTGATATTAGAATCTTCGACATTTAGGCGAGAAGTAAGCAAGAGGTTTGGCATGTCGATCATCCGCATACGAATACTGGCGTTAAGATTCATTCCGTATTTGTAGCCTTCACCGACATTGCCGTTTGCCGCTTGCAAACTATCTTCTGAAGCCGATACATCGATTCGCTCTATACGGTCAGTCCAATCTTCATAGAAAATATTACCATTGACTACACCAACATCATTAGGTAATCGATATTCTGCATTAATATCATATTTCCAATACCACTCTTGACTGAGGTTCTCATTACCCGCTTGAATATTACTGTCTTCGTCTCTGTTATCTGTTGCCGCAACAAAATCGTTAAAACTCAATTGCTCGACTACTTTCTCGACCGAACCACGTAATTGTAATCTTGGGGTTAAGTCATAACGGAAATCAACTTTCGGTTTAAAAAAATCAAAGTCCCGCTTGTTTGATACATCGCCACTCTGACTAATTTCAGATAATTCATAAAGCAACGAACTCTCCAAAGACATCCGTGAATTGATCACCCAGTTATGAATTAGAAAGGGTTCATAGCGAATTTCTTCAACACTTGAATTTGCGTTGGAAACATTAACCGGAATCAACCCGCCATAAGCAGCTGAAGGCGCACCAGTGCCTTTCGCAAGCCCGAGGGCAAGATTTGAACCCAAAATTGTTTGGGCTCTCTCAGCTCCAAATTCGATGTCTTGGCCTTGAGCAATATCCATAGTGTAGGACCCACGCACAATCCTCTCCCGAGTCGTGCTAGATGAATCCAAAAAGAGATTCTTATCTTCGGAACCATCTGCTGCCACATTCCATCGGTCTCGCACATTTCCAAAAAAAGCCTTATTGCTGATAAATAAAACCTTAAAGCGATCACCACTCGAAGTGTTGAATTCGTAATCACCACCTAATTCCCAGTTTTCTGTATCAGTAGGAGTGGCTTCCCGCTGGAGTGCTATTAGATTTGGGTTAACTTTTAAATCTGTAGTGCGACGATTCAGTTCTGAATCCGAATTTCCCTCTCTCAATAGGGCATTGAAACGGGCGCTACTATTGTTACTGATCTGATAATCGAGATTGGTACTAAGCTGCGTTGCGTTGCCATCGGAAACTCTATCTTCCCGAACTAAATCATTAGGAGAAAAATCACCTAGAATACTATTCTCTTTGCTGATGCTATTAAAATACACATCCTCAGACCGAACATTGAGTAGAAAATTAAGTCCACCCTGCTGGCCACTGTAGGATAAATCTGCTCTTGGCGAAATTGTATGATCCCGAGAACGTTGCACGTTAGCTTCATACGAAATACTTGAGCTGCTGAGCTGCTCAAACAAAACAACGTTTATAACCTGACCACTCCCGCGAACGTCCAGCTCTCCTGAAGTGCCTCGGATGATTTCAATATAGTCCACTTGGTCAGCAGTGATTCGAGTAAGTTGACCTCCTGTACTATTATTTTTACCAGCGGTGCGTTTTCCATTAATTAGAATTTCACTCTGGCTACTCCCACTGCCAAACCCTCGACCACCTCGACCACCTCCTCCTCGACTGAAACCACCAGGTGGCCCTCCACCACGAAAGCTTCCTCCACCACTAGAACCACCGCTCGCGCCAGGGATGCGGTTAAGCATATCTTGCGCAGAGACTGGACTAAATTCAGTAAAATAGGAGGCAGGATAAACAACCGTCGAGTCCTCTCCCTGATTGTCTTGGGCTAGTGTCAATGCGGGAATGCAAAGAAGTAAGATTGAGAAAGTAAGCGATACAAGAGTTTTAAAAATATGTCGTGAGATCGTCATTTAAATGACCTTAGTTTAGCAATATGAGACCCTACGAAATTAACGCATATTTGGATCATTCTGACCTTGGGATCTAAGAAGTATAAACCAGAAAATTATTCTAAATTGTCACAAATTGTATGTGTCTCAATGGTTTGTAGGATTCTTTCCGATAGCGAAAACAGGGAATGCAGCGTTTTACACTGGCCCTCTATTCATGAACTACGAATTCCGCCATCGCCCTGCTCATTGCCCTCTAAATTCGTAATTTGATCCTGGTTAAGTTGAGTTTTACGAAATATTCCAAAGCCCATATATGCAAGACCAATAGACAACAGTGGGTTGAGATAGTTAAAAAACGCCCACGGAGCAAATTCCAGCGGAGACATGCTGAGCACACCTGTAATAAACGCGCCCGAAGTCGTCCATGGAATAAGCGAAGTACTTAAGGTAGCTCCCTCTTCTAGGCAACGCGACAACATGTGCTTCTCTAGACCATCTTCTTCGTAAGAGTCTTTGAATATCTGCCCGCCGAATATGATAGAAAGATAACCCTCGCCCATACTCATGTTAGAGACAATGCCTGCACCAATCGTGGCAGCCATAAGACTTGCGGAGCGCTTGATTCGCATCAGTAACCCACTCAGTAGAACTCTAACGAAACCCCCGCGATCGAGAATTCCACCGAGGGATAGCGCAATTAGCGCCAATGACATTGTCCCCATCATACTTGTTATGCCTCCGCGAGTGAGGAGTGTATCTAGTTGTTCTAGGCCCGTATTCGCGACATAGCCAGTGTGCAAACTATTTAGTACCTCAGTAACAGCTCTATCTTGCATCGCGACAGCCAGCACGATCGCAGTCCCAACACTGGCGAGCATACTTACTTCGGCCGGAGCTCGCTTGAGGCTAAGGGTAATCAGCACAATTAATGGCAACAGAATCAGAGGGCTGATGGCGAACTCGACATCGAGATGTTGAGTGAATATCAATAACTCTTCGGCAGAGAGGGTCTGACCGCTATAGTAAAGTCCTAATAGTGTAAATAAAATAATACTGATGATGTAAGTCGGCACACTGGTGTACAACATCGATTTGATGTGAGAGTAGAGGTCAGTGTCCGCACTCATGGCTGCTAGATTCGTTGTGTCTGAAACTGGCGACATTTTGTCACCAAAGCTTGCACCGGAGACGACCATGCCAGCTACTAATGGCAGCGGAATACCCAGAGCGGCTCCTAATCCCATAAGAACAACACCAATCGTGGCAATTGTTCCCCATGCCGTGCCGGTCGCCAACGACATAAGGCTGCATAGTACTAGACCAGCTGGTAGGAAAAAAGTTGGATGAAGTAAGTCCAAGCCATAGTAGATAAGCCCGCCGATCGTTCCGCTTTCAATTAATGCAGCGACAAGTATGCCAATTAGGAAGAAAATAAAGATCGCGCCCAGACCTTTTTCGATACCCGAAACCATTGCAGATTTGATTTTTAGATAGCTGAAGCCTCGCAGTGAAGAGTGTCCCGCAACCCACACTAGCGCGATTACCAGTAAGCTATGCAGGCTAATCCCCAACCATAGCATTCCAGAAATGACGATAACGATGACACCACCGAAACAGATCAGCGAGTGAAGAAAGCTAGGGTCTTGTTGGTCTTGTTGGTCTTCTGTGGAATTAATCATGTTGCGATATGGTACTCATATATAGAAGGGGCTACTAATTCAAATGCTCAGTTCATATCCTACTGTTACAACTGAGTCAGAATACTATAACTATTCTTTATCGGGGAAATAAGGGCCTGAATGCATTTAATTGATTAACAAAAGTAAGTGATCCCCCTCGATATACTTTAATTCCGGACACTTTCTTTTATCAGGCCAGGTTGCCCTATTATTATTTTCTTTTGTAAGCTCGATTGATTACCCTAGTTATTCCCTGGAATCTAAGGCGTAGAGATTATGAAAGACCGCCAAGATCAATCACAAGAAAAAGACTAATGCTTCCGAGATCCACAGATACTAAATCGATTAGAAACAAAGTGAATGTTTTGTATTTTAGAGATTTCTTAATGAGTCTTTTTTAGCTGGGAAAGGTTACTTTTTGATCCAATGAGAGGAAGCCAGTTCCTGTTTAACCAGTATTCCAAATCAAACATTTGCAAATCATAAGATAGTTTAATGCGAACTTATCATAGAATTTTAGATTGTTTAGCCATATAGAGCAAAACTTAATTTCTATAAACTACCTTATTAATTATCCAATTCCTTTACTCGTTTATTATCGATTTATTCCTAGAAGGTTTGCTTCGCGCTGAACAGCTTCATGGTGTCGGTAATATACTTATGTGTCCTCGTTTGAGCACTGTTACAAAATTAAATCTTTATCACAAACATGCACCTAACCGTCACAATTTAGGATATCCAAGCAACACTCGCCCCCAAACCGCTCCACACACATTGGCTCGGCAAAAACATTCGCATTCGGCGTAGCTAATTCCAAATTCTCACTCAGCTAACAAGCCCAAAAATATCGACGTGCAATTAGGACACTGACGAGATACTTTATTAGCTACAAATCGCCATAATCACAATAACAAAGGCTAATCGAGGTCTTATGAAAATGCTCTCTAAACAATGGCAAGACTATCTTAATTCTCCTTTATCTCGAAGGCACGTGCTACGACTGGGCACGCAGCTTTCTGGCGCTTTAGCTCTAGGAGCTATGCCGGGATTACTGCATGGTGCTGCACGTAGGTTGACAAGTTTGCAGGCGGACCCATTTACTCTTGGCGTAGCTTCTGGCGATCCCACTGCCGACTCGGTAGTGCTCTGGACTCGGCTGGATAATGATATTTTGCGAGAAATGGGAGCTGAGCTGGATACCATCGAAATTGCCTATGAAATTTCTGCTACAGAATCCTTCAGCAATGTGCTCCGTCATGGCGTCATCGCAGCGGCTCCTCAACTGGGCCATTCGGCCCATGCCGAAGTTCGTGGTCTGCAGGCAGAAACAGTCTATTTTTATCGCTGGCAATTAGGCAATGTCACCAGCCCAATCGGGCGAACCAAGACTGCAGCAGCTGCCGATGCGGATATCCAACAACTCAGATTTGCCGTCGCGTCCTGCCAGCAATATGAGCACGGCTATTTCACCGCTTACCAACATATGGCTGATGAAGATTTCGACCTGATCGTTCACCTCGGTGACTATATTTACGAAAGAAGTTGGGGCCAAAATCTCGTTCGCGCCCACGAAGGCCCTGAAATTATAACCCTTACCAATTATCGTGCTCGCTACAACACTTACAAGTCCGATCCGGATCTACAAGCTGCTCACGCCTCTGCTCCCTGGATTGTCACCTGGGATGACCACGAAGTGGATAACAATTATGCTGCTGATATTGGAGAAGATGATCAGACTCCTGAGCAACTGCTAATGCGCAGGAGTGCTGCATATCAAGCTTTTTATGAATTTATGCCGATCCGCTTACCTGTGGGCAGGCAAGGCCCAGATATGCCTATTTATCGTCGACTACGGTTCGGCAAACTAGCTGAATTTAATGTGCTCGACACACGCCAATACCGCAGCAATCAAGCCTGTGGCGATGGTCGAAAACAAAGCTGTGCGGAACATCTAGACAGGAGCAGAACCTTGCTAGGTGGTGCTCAGAAAGAGTGGCTCTACAATGGTCTAGCGACGGCAGATGCTACATGGAATGTGCTGGCTCAGCAGATAATGGTAGCAAGTCTTCGCTCGGTTAGTGATGACGGAGAAGAACTATGGCCCATGGACCTGTGGGATGGCTATCCGTTTGAACGACAGGAATTACTAAATATATTAGACCAGACATCAACGCCTAACCCCGTAGTTCTCACTGGCGATATTCACTCTAATTGGGCGGCCAATCTACAGTTGGATTTCGATAACGAAAACTCGAAAGTCGTCGGCTCCGAATTTGTCGGCACTTCAATTACTTCGGGTGGCGATGGTAGTGATATTTCAGATTATGGCGCTGCGCTATTAGACAACAATCCTCACGTAAAATTTTATAATGCGCAACGAGGCTATCTAAGCGCAACACTAACACCTGAACTATGGAAAACCGATTATAAAGTTCTACCACAAGTCACTCAGATCGGTGCTGAAATCAATATACGTAAAACTTATATCAGTGAAGCTGGAAATCCAGGTGTACAAGAAGCGTAAAAGAGCTTGGATCGAAAAGCCGAGTATTAATAGGGCATAATTACAGGAAGTTCTTAGTGATATCGTACAAATTCAGACTAATAAAACGGGATACGCACTATATTAAAAAAAAGTGCACGAGTTTAGTTATAGTAAGAAAATCTATAACTAGCACATACATAAAATGGATAAAGTAAGACTTCTGTAGTATTGAGAGCTTGTATTTATTCCATTTCGGATAATTATTACTTTCGGGAATACTTTCTAAGCGTCATGCCACCGGTTAAAGAACCATAGACATTACCCTCTGCATCGACAGTAACGCCCTCCTGTGTTCCAACCTCTGAAGGGTCATCAATAAATTCAAACACTTCTCCATCGTTAACACTGCCGATACGAATGCCTCGCTCAAATCCAGGGTTGGTCTGAGGACTTGAAGAAGAATCGGTGACATAGAGCATGTCATTGCCATCGATATACATACCACTGGGTCGGCCAAACTGACGCCATTGGTCAATAAAATTTCCTTGTTGATCGAAAATTTGCAATCTATTATTACCGCGGTCTCCTACATATAATCGACCTTGAGAATCCATAGCCAAAGCATGCGGAGTATGAAAGTCACCTGGCCCCTCTCCTCTTCTACCCCAACTCAATAGAAATTTTCCTTCTGAATCGAACTTCATAATGCGGGCATTGGATGCTCCTCCATGCCCATCACCAACGAAAATGTCGCCATTAGGCGCCACATAAACTGAAGAGGGTTGATTGAATTTATCGTGGCCGTCACCGGGCTGCCCAGCTTTACCTAAGGTCATTAAGAGTTCGCCGGAAGGACTGAACTTAAACACTTGATGACCTTTTCCATCGCGCCTGAAATCTTCTCCATTCGGCCCTTCACCATCAGCAACCCAAACATTTCCCTTTCCATCGACAAAATTACTATGAGGACGAATGAACATGTTTTGACCGAAGCTTTTTAGTAAATTTCCAGCCAGGTCAAATTGCATAATTGGTGCAAGCTCTGAACCCACACAGTTATTGGCGCCGCAGCGATCGAAAAGCCAGATACTTGATTGGTCCGGGTGAATAAAAATACCGGCAGTAGAACCAATAGCTCGATTTATTGGCATTTTAAAAAAACTTTCATCCAACGTGTAGTTAAGGCTGGGTATACTCATGGGAGTGGACTGAGCAAACAAGGTAGCACTTACACAGGCAAGCACTCCGCTTACAAAAACTATCTTATTCAGCCCAATCATAAAAAGCCCTAATTGCGTAAAGCAAAAGTCGACATCGAGTTACCTGAAATCACCGAAACATATTGCACACCATCTACCATGAATGTAACTGGAGCCATTACAATCTGTCCACCAAGATTTACGTTCCACAATAAATCACCTGTGCGCGCATCGATAGCGTGAAAGTAACCTTCTCTTCCCCCGGTAAATAATAAATCGGAACCAGTGGTGAGCATGCCGCTATCACTAACGTCAAATTGGTCATAAGACCAAACTGCTTCTCCAGTTTGCGGATCCATGGCCTTCAATGAAGCGTGGCCAACTTCATTAGTCCAGTTATTTATCGGATTAGTGCGACCAATACCTATAGTTGGAGCTCCTGGCGCTGGAGCTAAAACAGAGAAACCACCACCAAGAAAAGCGCGCCCTGGAATATATTCAGATTCTTCCGCTCGATAAATTGTCGCGTAATCTTTCCAAGCACTAAAATAAAAATAACCCGTTCTTGGACTGTAGGAAGGTGGATACCAATTCGTACCACCTTGATTTCCAGGAAACGTTGGCAACCCCTCTGGTTGTGGAGTTGGAATAGGGCGGCCGTTTTCATCGAGACCACTTGACCAATTCACTGTTACATAAGGTTTACCTTCTAAGAATTGTCCAGTGACTCTATCTAACACATAAAAATAACCATTGCGGTTTGCCCACATCATTACCTTCGTCGGTGTTCCCCGAAAATCTATGTCTGCTAGTACCGGTACCTGCACAGAATCGTAGTCATAGGCATCATTGGGTGTGAATTGGAAATACCACTTCAATTCGCCAGTGTCTGCATCTAAAGCTATTGCAGAATCAGAATAAAGATTATCCCCAGGTCGCTGACCAGCATTCCAATCAGGACCTGGATTGCCTACTCCCCAATAAGTGAGGTTGAGTTCCGGATCGAATGAACCTGTAATCCAAACCGGCGCGCCTCCGTGCTGCCAATCATCTCCTTGCCAGCTATCGTGATTCGGCTCACCTGGACCTGGAATTGTATAGGTCTTCCAAACTTGTTCACCGCTTTCCGCATCGAAAGCAGTCACGTAGCCACGAATGCCAAATTCACCACCACCGACACCAACAATTATCTTGTCTTTAACCGCTAGCGGGGCCATGGTGACAGAGTAAGCAAGATCAACATCACCTACTTCCACATTCCAAAGTACTTCACCATTAACTCGATCTAAGGCTACTAACCGTGCATCGAGCGTACCCATATAAACTTTGTCATTGAGTACGGCTACTCCACGATTGTTGGCACCACAACATACGAGTGAATTCTCGGCAGGTACATGTCGATATTTCCA
>Ga0302127_10000049_pt1 | contig 50882 bp, 48 predicted proteins | sample CB4_SCM_MG_FD_204452 | JGI IMG/M metagenome (GOLD analysis project Ga0302127, IMG submission 204452) | Marine microbial communities from Western Arctic Ocean, Canada - CB4_SCM | ecosystem: Environmental > Aquatic > Marine > Oceanic | place: Canada: Western Arctic Ocean | collected 2017-09-24
CTTCGGCTTCCCGTTAATGGTGCTGGCCGTAGTAATCGTCGCAACATTCGGGGCTTCAGCTAACACGGTCATCGCAGCCATCGCCGTCGCCCTTGCGCCGCAAGTAGCACGACTCTCACGTTCCAGCGCGTTAAGCGTCCGTTCCTCTGCCCACATCATGGCGGCCCACTCCATTGGAGCAGATTCAACGCGAATTTTATTCAGGCACTTCCTGCCTCACACCCTTGGGCCGGTGCTGGCCTATGCCACTGGGTTCGTTGCAACGGCGTTGGTAGCTGAAGCCGCGTTGAGTTTCCTGGGCCTGGGCGTCCCACCACCTAACCCGTCATGGGGCGGTATGTTGAGTGATGGGCGTGAGTTCTTGGAGTTTGCTCCCTGGCTCACACTAGTGCCCGCAGCTGCGTTGAGTGTCACCGCACTATGCTTCGTGATGCTGGGCGATTTCCTCCGCGACGTTATGGATCCCACGGTCACCGTCCAGACTGCGGGAGAAGCCTCTGCCCACCTGGTGAAGGATAGCTAAAACCACTACCAATCCCCCTCACAAAAATTGACCCCAAGCCGACGCCCCGCGTACACTGGTTTGCAGAGCATCGCTCCGGCAAATCCTCGCCCTTGGTGTGGTCGCGCTATGGCCTCCACCCGAGCTAACACTACTGAATAATAGGTGAAACAAAGTATGTTCCAGCAGACAACATTGGACAACGGCCTACGCATCATCACCAGCTCCATGCCCCATACCAGATCTGTAACCCTGGGGTTTATGGTTGGTGGAGGCTCCCGCTATGAAACGGACGAAGAAGCGGGAGCTTTTCATTTCATTGAACACCTCTGCTTCAAAGGCACGCCCAGCAGGCCCACACCCCGGGAGATAAGCGAGACTATTGAAGGCGTTGGCGGCATCATGAACGCCAGCACAGACCGGGAGATCACCACCTACTGGTGCAAGGTAGCCCGGCCACACTTCGATATTGCTCTGGACCTGTTGGTGGACATGGTCTGCAACCCCCTCTTCGACGCAAACGAGTTGGAGAAGGAGCGCGGTGTCATTCTGGAAGAGCTTGCCATGAGCAACGACCATCCGGACGCCCGTGCAGGACTGCTCATTGACGAGACGATGTGGCCGAACCAGGCCCTAGGCCGCGATGTTGGCGGCTCCCATGAGTCCGTCAGCAAACTGAGTCGTGACGCCATGATGCGGTTTGTCACTCACCAGTACGTCCCATCCAACGCCGTGGTGTCCGTGGCTGGAAACGTCACCCATGAAGAGGTGGTTGAGAGCTTCAACCGCTACCTTGGCAACTGGAAAACAGGCATCCCCCTGAACTGGATACCTGTGGTCAACGACCAGACAGCCCCCAGGGTTCGTACTGAGTACAGAAAATCAGAGCAGGCGCACATCTGCCTTGGCCTGCAAGGCCTCGCCGTGGATGACCCCAAGCGATACATCTCCGATATGCTGAGCGCAGTCCTGGGCGAGGGCATGAGCAGTAGATTGTTCCTGGAGCTGCGTGAAGAGCGCGGTCTTGCCTATGAGGCCAACAGTGGTAACAGCCACTACCTGGACACAGGAGCCTTTGAGATCTACGCCGCAGTGGATCCCAAGAACGCCATCGTAGCCATTGAAACCATTATGGTGGAGCTAGAGAAACTGAAGTCCGGCATACCCGAAAAAGAGCTTACCAAGTCCAAGGAGTTCGCTAAGGGCCGACTGCTTCTCCGCATGGAAGACACCCGCAGCGTAGCGCTATGGCTCGGAGGCCAGTCCCTCATGCGCAAGGAAGTACTCACGGTGGACGAGGTAGTGGAGAAGATTGACAGCATCACCACCGACGACCTACATCAGATGGCAAAGGACCTCATTGTGCCAGAGCGCATGAGCATGGCTGTGGTAGGTCCGTTCCGTAGCTCCACCAAGTTTGAGAAGTTGCTGGGTGCCCCCGCAGCCGTCTAGTCCTAATAAGCCCCTAGTACGACCTGGGCATGCCCAGCACTCGCTGACCCAGGTAAGCCAGCACAAGGTTGTTGTTCACCGGCGCCACTGTGTACAGTCGCGTCTCACGGAACTTCCGTTCAACGTCGTACTCCGCAAGAAACCCATAGCCGCCGTGGGTGTTAAGACACACGTTTGCCGCTTCCCATGACGCCTCAGACGCCAGCAGCTTCGCCATGTTCGCCTCCGCACCACACGATTCTCCGGCATCGTACTTGATAGCAGCCTTGTATCGTACAAGGTCAGCGGCCTCTATGCGCGCATACGCGTTGGCGATGGGGAACTGCACGCCCTGGTTCGCTCCGATGGGCTTATCGAACACCACCCGCTCGTTGGCGCGACTCACCGCCCTATCAATGAACCACCGCCCATCGCCAATGCACTCCCCCGCTATGAGGATGCGCTCCGCGTTCCACGAGTCTATGACGCACCGGAAGCCGTTGCCTTCCTCGCCAATCATGTGGTCAGCGGGCACTTCCAGGTCATGAAACTCAATGCTGTTGGTCTGGTTGTTCATCAGCACCCGCAACGGCTGCACTTCAAGCTGTTCACGCGTTTCTCGCAGGTCAACCAAGAACAACGACAGTCCTCGCGTCTTATCTTCTAGGTCGTCGTAGGGCGTGGTGCGTGCAAGAACCAGCATCATGTCTGATTGTAAGACGCGGGAGATGAATATCTTTGACCCGTTAATCACGTAGCTGTCGCCCTTGCGGATTGCCGTCGTCTCGATGCGAGTGGTCTCAGAGCCGGCATCGGGTTCCGTGACAGCAAAGGCCTGAAGCCGTAAACTTCCCGATGCGATTTGCGGGAGATATGTGCGTTTCAACGCCTCGCTGGCGTGACGCAGTAGGACGCCCATCATGTAGACCTGTGCGTGTGCAGCGTTGGCGTTTCCGCCGGAGCGGTTGACCTCTTCCAGCACAATGCTGGTCTCTGCAAGGCCAAGCCCTGAGCCACCGTACTCCGTAGGTATCAGCGTAGAGAGCCAACCTGCTGTGCCAAGCTCCCGTACAAACGACTCAGGGTACGCGCGCTCCCGGTCCAACTCCCGCCAGTAAACGTCACCATACGTATCGCAGAGTTTCCTAACCTCGGCCCGCAGCGTGTCCCAAGCCTCAGGCGTTTGAAAGTCCATAAGTGTCCTCCATCAGGGCTCTTTGGATTAGGGTGTGCCGTACCTCAAGACCCCAGAATGGGGCTACTCAAACTTGAAAGTCTTCACAGCTACAACTCCAGTGACCACTACCCAACCCATCAGCAATGCAAGCTGCATGGGGAAGTCCCACAGTGGCTGCGCGTCCAGCAGTACCCCTCTCAACGCCTCAAGAAGCGGCGTCAACGGCAGGTATTTGACGGCGTAGGACATAGCTGACGGGAGGCTATCGGCAGGGAAGAACACGCCTGAGAAGAACATCATCGGCATGGTGAGAAGGTTGCCCAACCCGCTGGCCGCTTGCACCGATTTTGATAGCGACCCCACAATGAACCCCAGGTTCAGGAACGTCAGGTTTGCCAGAATAACCAGGGGCAAAACCCAGAAGTAGTTCCCATAGATAGTGGCACTGAAAATGATAGTCCCAGCAGTCATGATGATGGCGGTCTGTACCAACGATAGCACCAGCCACGCTAGCACCTGGGAAATGAAGAACGTCCGCACCTTGAGCGGTGTTGCTTGGATACGTCGGAGTATCCGCTGCTGCCGATACTGTGCAATAGTCGTTCCCATCCCAATGATGGAGAAGGTCATGACGCCCATGCCGATGAGGCCAGGCAGCAAGAAATCGAAATATTTCACCGGACGACCCTGGATGCCCTCACTCTGGAGACCCAGGAGGGGTTCCACGCCCTGTATCCTCAGGTTCGCGCCGTCAAGGAACCGCCGGATGAGCCCCTCAACCAGCTGGTTACTCTGGAGCTGGCTCTCATCGTAGATAAGGGTGAGGTCGTCGGGGTCAGCGGCCGGATCAAGTCCCTCCGGGATGATGAGCAAGTAATTGGAGTCCCCGTCCGACACAGCCTGTCGAGCGGCACCCTCGTCCGTTATCACTACCAGCTCCAGCAGTTCCAGGGCGTCCAAATCAGCTATCAGCCCGCTGGAGAGTTCATTATCCGCGTGATCAACCACCACCACCTCAACGGGGTTCAGGTCATTGAAGTTGAACAACCCGAAGATGAGCAGGAAAATGAGTGGGAACGCGATAGCCCAGAACGCCGCCTGCCTATCACGGTAGATGAGCTTCAGGTTGGCTAGAATTAAAGGTAGGAGCATATTAGTCTCGCAACTCCTTCCCAGTCAGCTCCAGGAAGACATCTTCTAAGGTGGCGGAGATTACCTCCAGGTGTAGCGGGGAAGCCCCCTTATCGTTCAGCCACTGAAGAAGCGCCGGAAGAGTTGCCTCCGCGCTGATGGACGGCATGACATAGTAATCACCATCCTGTCGAACCGGTTGCTGCACCCCAGCCAAGCCCTCAAGCTCACCCATTAGCACGGGTATGGACGTGGACAATCGTATTTGGAACGGTATAGGAAGCCCTCTGATTAACTCAGCAGGCGAGTCCAGTGCCACGATGGCACCTGCGTCCATGACAGCTACTCTGCCGCACAAGTGTTGGGCTTCTTCCATGTAATGCGTGGTCAGGACAATGGTTCGCCCCTCTGCGTGCATCCGCTGGATAAGCTCCCAGACGTTGCGGCGCGCTTGCGGGTCAAGGCCGGTGGTCGGCTCGTCCAAGAACACCACTTCAGGGTCGTTCACCAGGCTTGCAGCCAAGGTAAATCGCTGTTTCTGTCCACCTGAGAGCACCTTTACGGTAGCGTGGGCTTTGTCAGAAAGCTCCACCATCTCCAGGAGCACTTCCGGAGCGACTCGACGCGAGTACATCTTGCCGAAGAGGTTCAGAATCTCCGTCAGGGTGAGTCGCTCAAAGTAGGCAGACGCCTGCAGTTGTACCCCAACGCGATCCTTTACCCTCTCCGGATGCTCCAAGGCGTTCATATCCAGCACTAGCGCCTTACCCGCGTCTGCCTTCTGCAATCCCTCTATACACTCAAGCATGGTGGTCTTGCCCGCGCCGTTGGGACCCAGGATGCCGAATATCTCCCCTCGCTGCACAGTAAATGAGACACCTGCTACGGCGGTCAGCGCACCAAAGCGTTTGACCAGCCCTTGAACTTGTATGACATCGTCTGACACAGGTGTTCCTCTCAAAGGTGAAGGGTGCAGGTAGAAAATATTTCGTGTCCATTCACACTAGCATCGGTAGCTACGCAGGGCAAGCGGGGCTAACCCTGGATTTATATGTACTAACGGTTACTAAAAGGCGTATCAACGCCGCGTTGAAATTTCATAGCAAACAGAAGGGCATAAGACCCCTACGCCTTGGCAGGCAATAGGCGAGAAAGGCCGGCCAAGAAGGTAGAGCTGTGAACCTCTCGCTCTAAGAGGTAGTAGATGTAGCCGCCCAGCACGCGCTGGAGTTCATCGGCCAACCCTCCATCCACGTTCAAGCTCTGCACATCGTGATACGTGTGGTCGCGAAAGTAGCGCATCACCTTGAGCGCGTTGACGGAGAGAGGCAGCAACGGCGAGTTCCCCCGTTCACTCGGCCCACCGGGGTCTCCGCCCCTGGCGCAGCCCGTACAGACAACACCTCCAAGAGCAAGACTGAACAGGTGCTCATCAGGCTGCACAATCGTGTTACAGGCCACGCATTGCTGGAGTTCAGGCATATACCCTGTAACGCGGAGGACGTGGAAGGAAAAATGCCACAGGAGCTTGTCGCCCTCACCCTCGTTCAGCAGGCCCAGGGTATCCAGCAAGAGCCTGTAAAGCTCCGGATTGGGGTGTTCTTCCGGTGCAAAGGCTTCTACCATCTCAACGCACACCAAGCCCCGCGCTATACCCTCAAGACTGTTGCGAAGCGCCGCGTGCCCGTGGAGCGTGTCAGCCCCCGTGACGACGTCTATGCCTTTCCCTCGCATCAGTTGGATGGCAACGTGCGCCAGGGGCTCCAAATGCCCTGTCAGTCGACTCTTCGCACGACGCAGTCCCCTACCAACAACGTGGATGGTGCCGTAGTCAGCGGTGTAGATAGCCAGGACGCGGTCAGCCTCGCCGGATGAGGAATGGCGTAGCACCACACCCTCGGTCTTATACGTGCGCGGCTTGTCAGAATGTGACTGCATTAATTTGAACTCTCCGTGCCACGCTTAGCCCATGAAAATGTGGAATGCTTGGTTATCTTACCCTCAAACTCCTAGTCGAAATACCCCTTTGAGGGATTCACTGGAGGACGACGAAATACCAAGATTTAAACGCCGCCTTGAGGAGACGAGGTTCCTCTTTATCGTATACACCAGCAACGGGAAAACCATAACGTTAAGGAACGTTCTTTTTTGGTCAATGCCCAAAGAGGACATCGAAGAGTTCGTACAACCAGTTTGGCATCAGACTGTCAGTTCTATACTTGAAGGGAAGATAGAGCATCTTCCGGGCGCATCATTCAATGAGGTGTGCCATGTTCGCCCTCACGCGAAAAACCGTGAGGATACTTTGCCTACCCCACACAACGGGGAACAGGTGAAAAAATGTTTCTGGCTCAATAAACGTTATATTAAGAGTCAGCTTGTAGTTTAGGCTGACGTGCTAGATTTAAAAGAGCCTAAGGCTCAGGCTCAGGCTTAGCCGAACTTCTCCAGCAGCGTGTCCTCGATAGTGTAATCGAAGCCGTCAGTGCCAATCCCCTCAGGAGGGTTCTCCCGTTCCCACGCCACAGACCGTGCCAACGCCTCGCCTATCGAGGCAACAGCCTGATAGCCCAACTCAGTACGGATACGGCTCGTGTCCACAACAAGATGCTGTTCTGAGTCAACGTGAGACTGCATTTCCTCTGGAAGCAATTCCATGGACACAGTGACTACCTTCCCGTTCCATCCGGCAGCGCGACCTATCGCCGTAATCCATTCCGCCGTAGAGAGGGCATCGCCGTCAGCCACGTTGTAGACCTTTCCAGCCGCATGGTCGTTGTCCACCGCCAACGCAATGGCCTCAGCCATGTTCTCAACGTAGCCACGCGACCATCGCCACGCCGCCATGTCCTCTTGCACTATGATGGCAGGTCGTCCGTCGTCCATGCGTCGCAGGTCACCGTACAGCCTATGGAGGAAATCGCCCACGCCGTAAACCACCGGCAACCGCAGCAGCGTACCCGGCAGCTCAGACATCGCCATCAGCGCGTCCTCTGCCCTAATCATGTCGCGTTGCGCGCCTGGCCACGGGTGCATCCTTGGCCCTGAGCTAACGAGAGGCATGTCCACTGAGAGAAGAGGGCTCTCTTCTGATATTGGCGACGTCTCGAGGGGTGAAGATCCAGCATTGTGGAGTCGTCCGTACGCCTGGTACACGTCAATACCACTGACTGCGACGATGCGTTTGGCTGTACCCTGGGCCGCCACCTGTAAGCCCTGTGCCTGGTCAACGGTGAAGAGCACCATGTCCAGAATAACTTCAGGGTTGTATGTATCAATGGCCTGCTTGAGAGTGTTGAAGTCGTTACGGTCACCAAGCAACTCGTCGGCACCCAGGGATGATGCCAGTTCTGACTGTCCTCTATGGAAGGCCGCCACATCATGGCCCATGGCCTTGAGCCTCTTAACGACAAAGGGCCCCATAAATTTGGTGCCCCCGATAATCATCACACGCATTGGATGTTCCTACACAAAGTCCTGTCGACCCTCAAATGCTCGACTGATGGTGACTTCATCGGCGTACTCCAACTCGCTGCCGGTGGAGAGGCCTCGCGCCAACCGCGTGACGCGGATTTCCAGAGGTGCCAGCAATCGATGCAGGTACATGGCCGTGGCCTCGCCCTCCAGATTGGAGTTGGTGGCCAGAATGATTTCCCGTATCTGGTCTTCACCGGCGGCGTCTGCCTTCAATCTGTTCAGCAGGTCACCAACCTTCAGTTCTTCTGGCCCAATGCCGCTCATGGGCGATATTGCCCCGTGGAGTACCTGGTACATCCCTTTGTAGGCCCCTGACCGCTCCACCGCAAGCACGTCCAGCGGCTCTTCCACAACGCAGATGGTGCCCTGATCGCGGTTGGGGTTGGCGCAGATGGCGCAGGGGTTCTGGTCGGTGATGTTCTGACACTGGGAGCAGAAGCCCACCTGCTCTTTCACTGCCAAAATAGCCTCAGCCAGGGAGCGGGCTTCCCGTTCTGGCATACGGATAAGGTGGTAGGTCAATCGTTGTGCGTTCTTGGAGCCGATGCCCGGCAACTTGTGGAGCTCGTCCACCAATCGCGCAACCGGCAGCGCAACCGGCAGCCCGTCTGGTCCGTAGTTAGAGGTCATGGCTTATCGCCACTGCTTAACAGGCTTGGAGGACAGTGCATCCTCCAAGCTACCCCAGCCCTGGGATGTTGAGGCCACCGGTGATGGCGCTCATCTTCTGCGAAGCCAGGTCTTGGGCCTTCTGAAGCGCCTCGTTCACTGCGGCCATCACCATCTCTTCAAGCACCTCAACGTCTTCAGGGTCAACGGCCTGAGGGTCTATGGTGATAGAGGCAATGGTCTGCTTACCGGTCACAACAGCAGTCACCATGCCGCCACCGGAGCTCGCCTCTACTGTGGCTGACTCAAGCTCTTCTTGAACCTTGGCCATACGCTGCTGGAGCTGCTGGGCCTGTCGGATCATGTTCTTGTTCATTGGGAATTCTCCTTATCAGGGATCACCTTGGCTCCTAGGGCCACTGCGGCCCTGACCAGGTGCCCATGCACGTTGCTGGACGTGGAATCGGTTTCTACCGCTTCCAACTTCAGATTGTAGCTGCCTCCCAGCGCTTCCGATACTGCCGCCTCAAAGGTCAACCGACTGGGCGGGTGCTCCAACTCTTCCTGGAGCCGGTCCCGGTTAGCTGAGTTCTTAAACACCAGTGTTAGTTTATCCTCTTCCGTGTATCTCGCGCGGCAGTCCAGCAGCAAAGAGCCAAGCACGAACTTCTTGCCCCTGGCCCGTTTCAGCGGCTGAACCAACGTGTTCCACTGCGCATCGTCCAGGACTGTTGCTCCCGCCGGAATAGGGATATCAACTGCAGAGGGGGCTGCGGACGGCACAGGCTGAATTCGTGCAGGCTCGTCCATAGAGTCCGTTTGCGATGGCTGTAAGTCACGAGCAGGCTGCGGTTGGTCTTCCCACGGGGGTCTGCGTGACGGTGATGGGCCATTGTTCGGCGTTGATTGTTGCGGGGCGAACTGCCTTGGCGGCGGGGCAGGTGCTCGAGCAGGAGGCGGCGCAGGTGCTATTACTGCCGGAGCAGCAATCTCTTCCGGCGCAGAAGCGCACTCTATGATAGCTAGCTCCAGCGGCAACCACGACGGCCCGTCTCCAGACCTCAGGTTCACCTTTCCCACTAGGCGCATAGCGCGGAGCAGCACGTTCATATCAGTAGCATCAGCAATAGCCTTCACTGCGTCCTGGATTTCCAAGGAATCGTCCGTTGCACCAACGCCAGACTTGTACAGCAACACTGCGCGCATCCGCTCAACTACCTCTCTATGGAAAGGCCCCGGTTCCAGGCCACTGGAAGTGACGTCATTCAACACGGCAAGAGATTGACCCAGACTTCCAGACAAGATCGTTCGCACCAAATCCAGGGAGCGGGAATCCTCGCTGAGGCCTAGAAGCCCCTTCACGCCTGCCAGCGTCACGGCGTTGCCGTAGGAGAGCGCCGTCTGCTCCAGAATGTTCAAGGCGTCCCGTGCGCTTCCCCCGGTAGCCCTAGCAATGGTGGAGAGCGCCTGTTCTTCAAAGGTAAAGCCTTCGCCTTCGCAGACGGTCTGCAAATGCGCTTGCAGGTCCTTTGGCGCGATGCGTCGGAAATCAAACCGCTGACATCGCGACACGATAGTAGCCAGGAGTTTATGGGGTTCTGTGGTGCAGAGAATGAAGTAGGCCCAGGGTGCAGGCTCCTCCAACGTCTTCAGCAGCGCATTAAAGGCAAAATCCGTAAGCATGTGGGCTTCATCAATGATGTACACCTTGGCGCGGCCCTGGGCTGGGCCCGCTCCAAACACGCGTTCTTGGAGGCTTCGCACATCGTCAATGCCACGATGGCTTGCGGCGTCCATCTCAACCAGGTCCAGCGCGCGCCCTTCGCTCACATCAATGCAGAAGGGGCATGTGTTGTCGGGATCACCATTATTGGAGCCTTCAGCATTCGGCCCAAGGCTCTCGCAATTCAGGGCTTTCGCCAGAATACGTGCTGCCGAGGTCTTCCCAGTGCCGCGTGGGCCACAGAAAAGATAGGCGTGGGCTACCCTGTCCTGGCTCACCGCCTGGCGCAGGGTCTGAACCACATGCTCTTGCCCCACAAGGTCGGCAAAGCGCTGTGATCTCCACTTTCTGTAAAGAACCTGCTCTGGCATGTTTCGTTCTACCTATCGGTTTCTATTTTTATCATAGCAAGGGCTTTGTCCTGCAACCCGAACATCTCCCGCTCCTCGTCAGGCTCCGCGTGGTCATAGCCCAGCAGATGCAAGACACCATGAACTACCAACGTCTCCACTTCCTGTGCTACCGGATGCTTTGCCTGAATAGCCTGTCTCTTTGCCTGGGGATAGGAGACCACCACCTCGCCAAGGTCACCCGCTTCGTCAGAAGCTTCCGGGAAGTCCGGGAAATCCATGTCCTCGCCGTTAGTAGGTTCCTCGTCGCCCTCATAAGGCCCAGCGTGGTGTGGCGAGAAGGAGAGGACATCAGTAACTTCATCAAGGCCACGATAGGCCCGGTTCAACACCAGAAGAGCCTCGTCATCGGTAATCACCAGACTGACCTCCTGATGCTCAGAACCCATCACTTCCGGCGGAATCTTCCCTGCGCTCACGGCCAACGCCGCCTCCACAACCCTGCGCAACCGACGAGCCGTCACACGCCGTTTGAAGGGAGGGAACACCAGGACGCTGATATGTACCTGAACGGTTTCCACCCTACGCTGCTCGCTCCCAAATATCTTAACGCACACACAAGTGTTCTCGCATGTGGGATGTCGGAATAGTAGCATAGCCACTCGTCCCGCGATAGGGCGATTCAGATGATTTTCGACACGCAGTCAGCCCAAAAAACCTACAGTTCTTCCCACTAAATTTCAGTTGACAGGACTCCCTGCCAATGTGAGACTAACTCCGCTTCACCGCCACCAGTGCGGGACGCCACTACCATGCAAACCAGGAGGGCTCAATGGCTGATGCGCAGAAAGCCATCACCATCGGAGAACTACGGAAGTCCGGCTACAAAATCCTTCCCGTACGGGAAGAGATACGCAAGAACCTCATGGTTCGCATGCGTGAAGGGAAGCCACTCTTTCCCGGCCTCATGGGGTATGAAGACACTGTGGTTCCCCAGGTGGAGAACGCCGTTTTGGCTGGTCAGGACATCATCTTCCTGGGTGAGCGCGGCCAAGCCAAGTCCCGACTCATCAGAAGTCTGGTGGATTTCCTGGACGATGAGATGCCAATCATCCGCGATTGCGAAATCAACGACGACCCCTTCGCTCCGATATGCATGGTATGTCGCACCAAGGTAGCGGAGCACGGCGACGATGTGGAGATTGATTGGCTACCCAAAGACCAACGATACTCGGAGAAACTGGCGACGCCGGACATCTCCGTTGCAGATCTCATTGGTGAGATTGACCCCATCAAGGTGGCGGAAGGTCGCTACCTCTCCGATGAGTTGACCATACACTACGGCCTCATCCCTCGCGCCAACCGTGGGATATTCTGCATCAATGAACTGCCAGACTTGGCTGAACGTATCCAGGTGGGCCTGTTCAACCTGATGGAGGAGCGGGACATCCAGATTCGAGGGCACCGTGTCAAACTGCCGTTGGATATTTATGTAGTCGCCAGCGCAAACCCGGAAGACTACACCAACCGTGGTCGCATCATCACGCCGCTAAAAGACCGTTACGGCGCTCTCATCCGCACCCACTACCCAAGGACGGTAGCGGAAGAGATAAGCATTGTAGATCAGGAGCACTCGCAGTTTGCTGACACAGAAGAAATCGTGATAATGCCGGACTACATGGCGGAGATTATTGCTGAGTTCACCTCCCTTGCACGCAAGAGCCCGGACATCAACCAGCGCTCTGGCGTTTCCGTGCGAGTATCCATAGCCAATTACGAGACTTTGGCCGCCTGCGCCCTGCGTAGAGCCGTCCGGTACCACGAGGCCCAGGCAGTGCCCCGCGTATCAGACCTGCCGTATCTCCTAGCGTCTACTATGGGCAAGGTTGAACTGGAGACTGTGGAGGACGGGCGAGAGGGTAAAGTTGTTGAAGACCTAACAAAGAGGGCTGTGCTCAATGTGTTCAACCGCCTCTTTGATCCCGCAGACTTCGATGCGCTCATGCTCCGCTTCGAGGAGGGGTTGGAGATGGACGCCGGCAGCGATGTACCATCGTTTGCGTACACAGAACGGATGGCCGAGGAGACCGCTCTAGCCCCAATGATTAAGAAGTTCAACATTGATCCCAAGAAGCATGAAGCCCTCTTTGCGGCAGGCGTTGAGCTTGTCCTGGATGGACTGCATCTGAATCGCAAGCTGAACCGCGACAAAGTAGACGGTAAGTTCCGCTACAAAGGTTAGGCAGCAGTTAGCCTGCCCATGCCCTTGGAGGAGTAAACCTCAGGGATTCATCCTATCCGCTATGACACCATAGCGACTCTTGGGATAACCTGCGTTCCTCGCCACTAGCTTCTGGTGCCTCCAGCGCCCCCAACCCGGCACGCCACCGATCAAGAACCTCACATCCCTCATCAATGACCGTCCACACGCTCCCCTAGAGCAACTGGCGTTTGCTGCTGGCCCCGCATGAACCAAGAACGAGTATTCCACACTAGAGCCAACGTACAGGGCAAATATGTTCTGATGTGGCTTAATCACTAGCCTGTGAACCCTAAGCTAGCCATCGAACCCACGTGTCCCTGCAATCGCCAGCTCATTGTTTGCGCTGTATACAAAGAGAAGCCCTCCCGACGAATCGGAAGGGCTTCTCTTAACTATCGAGTGTTGTGAGGTCTAGTTGTTTCGGCCTCGAGCGACGATGAAGCCGCCACCGAGAACGAAGAACGCTCCTACCAGACCCATGGCCAGCATCACGCTGGTGGTAACACCAAAGCCACCTGTGTCAGGGGATGTTGTGTTGTCAACTGGTGCCGCCGTTGGTGCATCAAGAACCAAGGCGTACGTGCCAAGGGTTAACTGGCTTAGCGTGAAGGTCTGATCAATGACGTTGGGGAGCGCACTGGCAATCTCAATCCAGACACCGCCCGCTGCATCATAGGTATACAGAGCAACATTGTCATCCCTGCCGCCTGCCGCAGCCTTGTCAGCAGCGGTGTACTTGACAGTGACTTCAACAAACTGCTTGAAAGTCACAGCAGCAGTCAAGCTGAAAATCTGGGAACCAAAAACCAATCCTGACGGCGCAGCCGCAGGAGCCGTGGACGATATGAGAGCCTCGTACGTGACATCTACTGCTGTGGTTGTGGCACTGTCTTGAGCCTTAACCGTTACGTCACCACCGCCAAAAGTGATGGTTCCGCCGCCGGGCTGAATGGTACCCACTTCAGCAGCAAAAACACTGCTCGCGGTGGCAAACAGGAGCGAGAATACCAGGGTCAGGGTAAGCAATGACCGAACGGCAATTCCTTGCCGGGAAGATGTAACTTTGCGCACCGCAAGCCTCCTATACCTTGTTTTGGGAATGCCTTTACCTGAATTAACGCGAGATGGACACCAGAAACTACGTGGGATATCAGAAAATACCGTTGGGATTATAGCGTAAATTCCTTACACAGTCAATCCTAACTCAGCTTTGCACAGAAACGCATGGGCAGCTTCAACTTGTACCTCTCACGTCTCCAAGATATTAAACGCGCTAATCCTGCACATTGTTCCGCCTTGACTGCCCACGCCCTGACTGATACCTTTTTCTAGCTGTTTCACCTTGTAACAGGCGTAGTATTGCGGGTTTTAGCGTTACGGTAGTATTACGCCCTTTGTTCAACACAACAACAGAGTAAAGCCCCTAAAATGCCCCTGGAACGGAGGATGCCCCTTGGCGGTAACCCTTGAAGACCTCAAAGAGATTGCCCTCAGCCTAGAGGAATACCAGGACATCCAAGGCCGATTAGATAGAGAGCCAAACTCCTTGGAGCTGGGCCTTTTCGGCGCGCTGTGGAGCGAGCATTGTGCCTACAAGCACTCTCGCCCCTTGTTGCGTCTGTTCCCCAGTGATTCCCCTCGCGTGCTGGTGGCCCCGGGCGCCGAGAACGCTGGCGTTGTCGATGTTGGCGATGGGCAATCCATTGTCTTCAAGATTGAATCACACAACCATCCCTCTGCGGTGGAGCCCTTTCAGGGCGCTGCCACCGGCGTTGGCGGTATTGTCCGTGACATTCTGGCGATGGGAGCACGCCCCATTGCACTGCTGAACTCTCTGCGCTTCGGCCCACCTGATTCGCCCAGGGGTAAGCATCTCTTCCACGGCGTAGTGGAGGGCATCTCCTGGTACGGCAACTGCCTCGGCGTGCCGGACGTTGGCGGAGAGATTGATTTCTCCTCCTGCTATGAAGGAAACCCCCTGGTCAATGCCATGTGCATTGGCACTGTCCGCACGGAGGACCTGGTGCGGGCCAAACCCTCAGGCCCCGGCGACTTACTACTGCTAGTGGGTGCGGATACTGGTAGAGACGGCATCCACGGCGCTTCCGGTCTGGCTTCCCAGACCTTTTCTGACGACCGTGAGCTACGTACCACCGTGCAGGTTGGAAACCCATTTATGGAAAAGGTGCTGATAGAGGCGTGTCTGGAGGCCTTGCAGGTCTGCCGAGAGGGTATTGCTGGCATGCAGGATCTGGGCGCGGCTGGCCTCACCAGTGCCACTGTTGAGTGTGTAAGCACCGGCGGCAGGGGTCTGATTCTAGATGTCGCAAAGGTACCCCGTCGGGAATCCGGTATGTCTCCCTATGAAGTCATGCTCTCAGAATCCCAGGAGCGGATGATGTTGCTTGTCCGCCCGGGTTACGTTGACCAGGTAAAGGCTGTGTTCGATAAGTGGGACCTGATGTCATCCGTCATTGGTGAAGTCACCGACGATGCCACCGTCCGTATCGTTGACGGCGATACCCTGTCAGCAAACGTACCCGTGGTACACCTGATTGACGCCCCCCAGTACCGGTTGATCGGCACGCCTTCAAAGGAGATAGACGCAGCCAGAAACATCAACTTAAATACGATTCCTCTGCCTTCTATCACCCCGGCTCAAGCGCTGCTCCAGCTTATGGGCTCTGCCAACCTTGCCAGTCGCGCGGCCGTATATCGGCAATACGATCAGCAGGTACAGGCCAACACGGTAGTCCCCCCAGGCATGGGCGATGCTGCTGTGCTGCTGCTCAGAGACGACTACGGTGGCTCCAGCACGGGCAAGGGCATTGCAGTTTCAACCGATGGCAACAGTCGCATGGCATATCTAGATCCTTACGTAGGCGGGCAGTTAGTGATTGCGGAGGCATGTCGCAACGTCTCGTGTGTGGGCGCAGAACCCATCGCGCTGACGGACTGCCTCAACTTCGGCAATCCGGAACGCCCTGAGGTCTACTATCAGCTTGAAGAGTGCATCAAAGGCATGGCTGACGCCTGCCGCGCTTTGGGAGTTCCCGTGGTGAGCGGCAACGTGAGCCTCTACAACGAGAGCGGTGACCAGGCCATCCACCCCACCCCCGTAGTGGGAGCCCTTGGGTTGCTTGAGGATATAGACCGGCATTGCGATGCAGTGTTTCGCCATACGGGCGATGTGGTGGTGCTTCTTGGAGCAGGTGAATTAAATGGCGACGCAAGTTCTCTTGCGGGCAGCGAGGCGCTGGAAGTACTCCATGGCACCATCGCCGGAAAGCCTCACCTTGATATTGACCTAGAAGCCAGAGTGCAAAAACTCTGTCGAACAGCCATCGGACAGGGTCTCCTCTCCTCAGCCCATGATTGCAGCGAAGGTGGCCTAGCAGTGGCTCTAGCGGAGTCATGCATCCTTGGAAGCCAAGGCGTCTCCATCACTGCGACAACCTCTGGTCGATGGGACTCGACGCTCTTTGGTGAAGACCCGTCACGCATACTGGTCTCCGTGCACCCTGACAAGCTGGCGGCACTGAAGAAGCTGGCGACCCGTGATGACGTTCCCCTGCTACGCCTTGGACTCGTCGGCGGTGACCATTTCAAGATAGGGAATCTCCTTGATGTTCCGCTGAGCGATGTCGAACATGCGTGGCGCTCCGGGCTGGAAACGCTTCTTTGGGATTAAAGCCCTAAGCCCCGTTAACGCCCACCTCACGCAGGAACCTCAGCACCAATGCGTTGTATGTGTCTGCGTTCTCCAGCTGAGGCCAATGCCCACAGTACGGCAGCACGGTGCAGCGGCAATCAGCGATGCCATACATGACCTTCATTGCAGCGTCCAAAAGCACTGGCGCGTCCACATCGCTGTAGAACCCAGGCTCGTCACGACCATGCAGCAAGAAGGTGGGCGCTTTGATAGCTGCAAAGACCGCAGAGTCCGTGTTGCTTCTACCCTTGCCTACTTGTGCCTGAGCGTCCGTCCGTACCCGCTCAAGAAGCGCAGGATCGCTGAGTGTATCAAGGCGTAACCCAGCCACAACATCAACCTCCGGGTGGTCACGATTGTAGAAGAAGTCGGCTGTAGCCCTTCGCATGTCTGCCAGCAACAACTCCGGTTTCGCCAGCATCGCCCTAGCAAACTCCATCCTCGGCGTCACGCCAAGGGTAGGCATGATATCGCGAGTCCCCTCAGTCTCCACGCGGGGCTCGCCACCGCTAAGAGTCAGGCTTTTCACTCGCGCAGGGTGCTTCGCTGCAAAGTTGGTACAGGTCATACCTCCGCCGGAGTTGCCTATCAGATGCGCTTCCTGAACCCCGTGGGCATCCATGAAGGCCAACAACACATCAACTCCGTTTCCAGGAGCCGACCGCCCGAAGCCCGGTGAGTCCGGCGCGTACACGTGGTAGTCAGCGGCGGCAAATGCATCCAACGTCTGGTTCCAGCACATGTATGCAGAAACCCCGGCCCCCCCGGTATGCACGAATATGGCGGTCTCACGCCCTGGGTTTCCAGCCTCATAGTAGTAGGTAGAAACCTGTGCCCCGCCCACAACAAGGTCGATAAACTTCCCGTCATTGATGTCCATATATCACTCCCCGTCGTCTTCATCTACAGGATGCCCCAAGCATATCCGCCTCATGCATCTTGTCAATTTCATCCGTTCTGGAAAAGGTCGCTGCCCTTGTGCCCATCAAAAAATCGACTAACAAAAGAGGGCCCCGGATATCGGGGCCCTCTTCATCATCTAAGCGAATAGCCGTATTAGCTCTTGGGTTCAACAACCCGCAGGTGCAGATCATCAAGCTGGCTCTGGTCAACGGCTGACGGAGCACCGAAGAGCAAGTCTGAAGCCCCCTGGGTCTTGGGGAAGGCGATAACCTCTCTTAGGTTCTCCTCACCCGCCAGCAGCATGGCTATCCGGTCAATCCCCATTGCAATGCCGCCGTGGGGAGGCGCGCCGGACTCCAGAGCTGACAGCAGGTGCCCAAATTGCTCATCCATCGCCCCCTGAGAGAAGCCCAGCAGTCTGAAAATCTTCTCTTGCAGTTCACGATTGTGAATACGAAGGCTGCCACCACCCATCTCGTAGCTGTTGCACACCATATCGTAGGCCCTGGCGGTTACAGCGCCGGGGTTGGTTTCCAGCAGCGGGATGTCCTCTGCCACGGGCGATGTGAATGGGTGGTGGGTGGAGTCCCATCGTGCGTCCTTCTGCTCCGCCTCAAACAACGGGAAGTCCACAATGAACGCGTAGGCCAGCACGTCCGGGTCTGCCAACTCCTGCCGTCGAGCAACCTCCTGACGTAGTTCACCCAAGGCGGCGTAGACGATAGCTGACGGCCCACCTTCAAGCAGCAGCATATCGCCACCTTTAGCTCCCAGGGTGGTCGCAACCTCTCGCATAAGTTCAATCGAGAAGAACCGGGTCACCGGGGAGCGCACTTGATCCTCCTGCAACTGCTGAGGATCCGTCCAATCACCGTCCAACGCGATAGTGACCAATCCCTTTGCGCCCCGACTCTTCGCCAGGTCAGTAAGCTCATCAATCTGTCTGCGCGGCAGGGTAGCCAGGCCGGGCGCGGCAAACCCCTTCACGATGCCGCCATCAGCGAGAGCGGTCTGGAACACTTGGAACTCGCTCTTCAGGACAGTCCCAGCCACGTCTATAAGCTCCAACCCGTAGCGTAAATCGGGCTTGTCGCTGCCGTAGCGGCTCATCGCATCGGCGTAGCTCAAGCGTGGGAACGGCCTGACCACCTTCTTATCAGGAACCAACGCGGCGGCCATGCCTGTATACATCTCTTCCATCATGTCCAGGATGTCATCCCGCTCCACAAAGCTCATCTCAACGTCAAGCTGAGTGAACTCTGGCTGGCGGTCGGCTCGCAAGTCCTCATCGCGGAAGCAGCGGGCTATCTGGAAGTACCGCTCAAACCCACCAACCATCAGCAACTGCTTCATCTGCTGTGGGGACTGGGGCAGCGCGTAGAACTCACCGGGGTGAACCCGACTTGGCACCAAGTAATCGCGAGCCCCCTCCGGTGTGCTCTTGATGAGGATGGGGGTCTCAATCTCCAAGAAGCTCCGCTCACACAGGAAATCCCTGATGTATTTCACAATGTTGTGTCGCAGGGTAAGGTTACGCTGCATCCTGTCTCGACGCAGGTACAGGTGCCGATGCTTCATGCGCAGCACCTCGTCCACATCGCTGTCCTCGTTGATGTAGAACGGCGGCTGAGTGGCGGCATTTAGCACCTCCACCTCCTGCACGGCGATATCCACTTCACCGGTATCGATGCCAGCGTTCACGGTGCCCTCAGGGCGGGCCGTGACCTCACCAATTATCCGCAGCACCCACTCGCTCCGAACTGACTCAGCTATGGCATATTCCGAACCCAATGTCTCCGGGTTGATGACGACCTGCACCGTACCACTGCGGTCTCGCAGGTCAATGAAAATCAGCCCTCCGTGGTCTCTCCTACGGTTTACCCAGCCCGCCAGCACCACTTTTTTGCCAACGTCAGCGGCCCGTAACGACCCGCAGTTTGTGTCTTTAAGCATGTTTAACTACCTCCGGTGCATACATCCGTTTTGAAGGGAGACCATGGCAACCACCTATTGTCCTAAACGAATGACACACGTCAAAGTTCACCGAGACAAATGGCTGCAGGGCAAAAGAGAAAACCAGGAGCGTTCATTATAGAGTCAGCTAGGAAGGCTAGGCAACGCCGCTGCTAGTCAGACAGCAGCGGCAGCATCCATCCGAAGGTGATGGCAAACAGCACCGGTGACGGCATCATCCACCCACGGATTCGCCCACCCGCTAGAACCGTTCCCGCCATGTAGATGGAAGCCAGAACCAGAACTCCAATGGTGAAGCCCATGAACGGACTGCCCAACCCGGAAGAGGGGTTATCGCCATCCAACACCGTATAGATTATCCCTGCCACAAACCCTGCAAACGTCCAGCCAGAGTGGGTGAACAGGGCCATAGGCACAACAAGGCGCATAAAACTCACCTGTTTCAACACGGCCACGAGCCACGAGGGAGCGTCGCTCCGAAGCTTCAACAGGGCTCGGAACGTCAGGATATCGAAAAAGAGACCCATCAGGGCACCGCTCAGGATGCCTGCAAGTATTGGTGACACTAGTTATTCTCCTCCGCAGTGACTGTCTGTACTACAACGCCGTAAACGCCCAGCCCTCCCAGCCTAACACGCAGCGCGTCTCCCGCCGCTTTGTTCTTCACCAGCGCGAAGAGGCTGGGGCCACTGCCTGACAGGTGTACCCGCTCAGCCCCTGCCTGCATCATCGCATCCTGATGTCGGTCAAGGCCGGGGAACGCATCGTCCGCCACACGCTCAAAGGCGTTCACCATCCACTCCTCAGGGATGGCACCGCCACCGCGCAGTGATTCCGCCAACGTTGCTGTTGCCGACCCATCCGAGAAATCTTCAGGCCCAAGTCTACCGTACAACGCAGGGGTTTTTCCTGGAACACGGATGTCCGGTGAGACCAGGACAATCCACTGACCAGCAGGCGTTGGCAGCGGTTCCAGCAGTTCGCCTCTACCCTTTGCCAGAGCTGTGCCTCCTTGCAGGAAGAACGGCACGTCAGACCCTAGCTGGCCAGCTATTTCCTCAAGTCGGGGCAGCCCCAACTCAAGCTCCCACAGATGATTGAGGCTCCTAAGCGCAGCAGCCGCGTCACTGCTACCACCACCAAGACCCGCCGCAATGGGTATGGTCTTCACCAGGTCAATGGCTGCACCCTGTGTGGTTCCCGATTCCTTTTGTAGGAGGTCGGCAGCCTTCCACACCAGGTTATGGTGCCCGGCCATGCCCCTACGTCCACAGCGGAGCATCAGTGCTTCCCCATCAGCAACCGTGACTTCATCATATAAGCTCACCGTTTGAAGCACCGTCACCAACTCATGGTAGCCATCGTCTCTACGACGGATGACCTCAAGCCCCAGGTTGATCTTGGCGTATGCTTGCAGTGTTAAAGCTGCCATCCCGCCGCCTCTCCTGCACGGTGAAGCGCGGCCCATTCCCCAAGGGTCAACGTCTCAGCACGACGTTTCGTATCCACTCCAACGGCGTTCAGCACCCCTTCCACCTCAGCAGACGGAGCTTTCAACGCATGGCTCAGCACGCCTTTAAGTTGCTTACGAGGGGCACTAAACCCTGCCCGCACCAGCGTAAAGAACCCTTCATCGCTGGACACTTGAACAGGTGGGGTGGGATGCACGTCAATACGAAGTACAGCGGACATCACCTTGGGCGGGGGGTAGAACGACCCTGGTCGAACGAGGCTCACAATCTGTGGCCTGCCATAGAACTGCGTAGCTATGCCCAGTAGGCCGGTTTGGCCTACCGGCGCAGACATGCTCTTGGCAACCTCTCGCTGCACAGTCACAACAATAACGCTCGGTTTGTGAGGGGCTTCCAGGAAACGGCGAACAATGGCAGTAGCCACGTAGTACGGTAGGTTTGCCACAACTTTATAGGACTCGGGAGGGGGGACCAACGCGCCTAGATCCGTTTTCATGGCATCGCCGTGGAGGATGTTCACATGAGGTTGGTCTGCAAAAACGCCTTTCAACGCCTCCGCAAGCTCATCGTCAAGTTCTAGAGCCAACACTTCACCGGCACGCCTAGCCAGCACTTCCGTCAGTGCACCCAGGCCAGGTCCAACCTCTACCACAGTGTCGGTAGGGCCAACGTCCGCCGCTTCGGCAATGCGTTCCAGAACCCCGGATGAGACCAGGAAGTGCTGCCCCAACCCCTTACGAGGTTGCAGACCCATGCGATGAAGCAGCCGACCCGCCGCGCTCCGCTCCGCTTCCGGGGCGTCGTCACCGTGGGCGGCCCCATCGTCATCAAAGGCTTGCGGTGTTTTTACCGCACGTGAACGAGGACTCATCGTAACTCCAACTGCCTCCATATGGGCGGTGGAGATAGGTATCAAAGGGAGGACCGTGCACCCCCCGTCGATCATAACTCCTCGGTGTACCCTTCAAAATAGCTCAGACCAGGGTGTCCTGCGGCGCTCGGCGTTTCCGCTTACCGTTGCTCCCTTCCGGGTCTGGCGGGGTTCACAGTCGTCCGTCGCGCGGGTCCCAGCCCTCAACACCACTAAGAGAGGGCAGAGGCCGAAAGGCTAGACCTTGGGGAGGAATTCAACCCCGCTATGGCGGATTGCGGGTACAGGGCACCGCCAGTTCCCCATCTAGCACGGCCACATCCATCGTATGGCCCCGTAGGTGGGGTGTCAATTGGAACGTGGTACAATTCTCTCCGCACACACCTAGCTGCTCCTAGCCAGAGGGTTGGCAGCGGCATTTGGAAACAACATCAGGGTGGAGACATGGACGTCCATAAGGCAGTCATACCGGCGGCGGGTTTGGGCTCTCGTCTGCTGCCCGTCTCCAAGGCTGTTCCCAAGGAACTGCTGCCCCTGGTTGACCGCCCCATGCTCCACTACATTGTTGAAGAGGCGCTGGACGCAGGCATCACCCAGATTGTTATCGTGACATCACAGGGCAAAGACGCCCTAGCCGATTACTTTGACCCTGCGCCCCACCTAGAAGCGATCCTGGAGGAGCGAGGCGAGGTCGCCACGGCAGCAGCCATGCGTCGAGTGCGCACAGAGGCCGAGTTCATCTTCGTTCGGCAGCACGAGCAGTTGGGCCTTGGTCACGCGGTCTACACAGCCCGCCACGCCGTAGGCGATGAGCCCTTTGCCGTCATGCTCCCCGACGACATCATTGATGCTTCTGTGCCTGTGCTCAGTCAGCTGCTGAAAACCGCAAAGCAGTACAACGCCAGCGTTGTAGCTGTGGAAGAAGTGCCGCCAGAGCGTATTAGCGGCTACGGCGTCATTAAATCAAAAGATGTGGCCACAGGCGTCTATCGCGTTCTAAGCATGGTTGAGAAACCGAGCCAGCAAGACGCTCCATCAAACCTCGGCATCGTCGGGCGATACATCCTCACCCCGGAGGTGTTTGAAACGCTGAGTTGCGTCACCCCCGGCGCAAAGGGTGAACTTCAACTGACCGATGGCATTGCCTTGCTCATGGAAAGCCAATCAGTCTACGCTCGCCGGTTTGAAGGCGTCCGACACGATGCAGGGAACCCGCTGGGGCTCCTGAAAGCGTCTATATCCCTGGCCCTCAAACGGCCTGACCTGGGGCCTGCGCTCCGAGAGTGGTTGCAGGCAAATCTGGAAGAATAAACGGCCAAGGGGCCAAAGGAGAACCCTATGAAAATTGGATTCATTGGTCTAGGAGCTATGGGACGGCACATGGCGCGGCACCTTCAGGAAGCGGGCCACGAGATGACCGTCCATGACCTACGCAGAGAAGCAGCAACACCTTTCCTGGAAGCTGGCGCAGACTGGGAAGACACGCCCAAGGGCGTTGCTCTCGCCTCAGAGGTCATACTCACATCACTCCCCGGGCCTGTGGACGTTGAAGGCGTTGTGCTGGGGCCGGACGGCATTGCCGATGGCATCACATCAGGGCAGGTCTACCTGGACCTCTCCACCAACTCACCCGTCGTCACCCGTCGCTTGCACAAAGAGATGGCCGACCGTGGCGTGGAGATGCTGGACGTGCCCGTCAGCGGTGGCGTGGTCGGCGCGGAAGCCGGTACCCTATCGATGCTCGTCGGCGGCGATGAAGCTCTCTACAATCGGATGCTTCCCCTACTAGAACAGTTTGGCGATAAGCCCTTCTACTGCGGCCCTTCCGGCGCAGGACAGGTATGCAAGCTGGTCAACAACTACATCTCGCTATCCATTCAACCCCTGCTAGCTGAGGCCTTCTCCATTGGCGTGAAGGCAGGAGTTGACCCGGCCACCATCTTTGAGGCAGTTAGCCGCAGTACCGGCAACACGCCATCCATGCAGCGCAGGTACCCAACCGGGCTCTTCAAGGGCAACTTCGCCCCTGGGTTTACCGTGAACCTGGGCCGCAAAGACCTGGGCCTGGCGCTGGATATGGCCAAAGACTTCGATGTACCCGTGCAGTACGGCCCCCTCTCCTGGAAAGAGTACGACGAGACTTCCAAGAGAGACCGCGGCCTGCTGGACACCGGCTCCGTTGCCCTCATCCAGGAGGAGCGGGCTGGCGTGGAAATCCGCGCAGACATGGACGTAAAGTAACCCGATAAAAACACCAAAAGGAGAACCCTATGCCCTCCGATTTCATAAGCAATGAAGAGGTTATCCAGATGGCGCGACGTCGTCTAGAGCAAGGCGTCTGGGACTACCTAGTAGGCGGCGCTGAGTCCGAGACCACTATGCGACGCAACCGTCTGGCCTTTGACCAGATAGCTTTCCGTCCACGAGTCCTCCGTGATATATCCAGCATTGACCCATCTACCACGTTCCTGGGCCAGAAGCTTAGGATTCCGGTCCTGCTGGCCCCCGTAGGGTCGCTTCAGGTTTTCGATCCTGAAGGCGGTATCGCATCCACCAAAGCCGCCGCGGAGTTCGGTATCTCCCACGTGCTCAGCTCCGTCACTGAACCAAGTCTGGAAGACGTCATGGGGTCTGTGGACTACCCAAAGATGTTCCAGCTCTACGTCCACGGAGACTGGGGTTGGATTGAGGACATTATTGGACGAGTGGTAGAGGCAGGCTACAAGTCCCTGTGCGTCACTGTGGACGTTCAGTACTACAGCCGCCGGGAGCGGGTCATGGTGGAGCGCTACACCCAACCCACCAGGCGTGTATTCAGAGACCCCAAGTATGCCGCGTCATTGACCTGGGAGTTGATGGATAAAATTAGAGAACTCGCGGGCCTGCCCTTCATGATTAAGGGCATCGCCACGGTAGAGGACGCCATGCTGGCTGTGGAACACAAAGTCGACGTGATTTGGGTGTCCAACCATGGCGGTCGTCAGCTTGACCACGGCCTTGGCTCCATGGACGTGCTGCCGGAGATTGTGGAGGCTGTGAACGACAAGGCGGACATCATCGTCGATGGCGGAGTCCAGCGAGGCAGTGATGTGCTCAAGGCCATAGCCCTTGGCGCCAAAGCGGTGGCCATTGGCAAACTCCAGGCCTGGGGACTTGCTGCCGATGGTACGGCAGGTCTGGTAAGCATGCTGGAGATTCTTGAAGACGAGATTATCTCTGCGATGGGCCTGCTAGGCATCACCAACATGGATCAAATGACCAAGGACTACGTGCGCAAGACCGACGCCATAGTGGCCGATCCACATGAGATGAGCTCATGGGTCAATATGCCGGTAGACCGTATTCCGTAGGGATTACAACGCCCAACTCTAACAAGCCTTGTGCGTAAACAAAGGAGCAGCTTTAACGACTGACGTTGAGGTTGCTCCTCTGACGTTGTTTGACGATGGCGAGGAAATCAAGGACAGGGGATGAGGTGAGCCTAAAACCCCTCGCGACAGTGAGTGCAGTACCAGCGCGAGCCGGCGTCCAGCGACTGCCCCGCGTTAACCACCACATGGCGATTGCTCTCGCACTTCTGGCAGTACGGCATGGTCGTGTCCAATGCGTCTTGTCTACTCTGTTGCATGGAGCGGATGACAGTGCGAATAATTGCGAAGACCACCAACCCTATCAGGGGAACCACCAAAACCCGTAACAGTGCAAACATGCCAGTCCTCCGTTGCCTTCCGAGATAAACCCCTCGCCAGTACAACCCGGTATATCTATTTAATTCCCAGGTATCGAGTCTCTATGTGTCCTACTCCCTTAAGTAACCGTCAGGGCACATAGGGCAAGGGCAATGCCCTGGTTAGCGTTTTTCAAGTTTGAGGAGAGCCAGGAACGCCTCCTGCGGCACCTCTACCTGCCCCACCATCTTCATCCGTTTCTTACCCTCAGACTGCTTCTCCAGCAGCTTGCGCTTCCGGGAGATGTCACCGCCGTAGCACTTGGCCAGCACGTTCTTGCGAATGGCCCGCACCGTCTCCCTGGCAATCACCTTGGTGCCAATCGCCGCCTGCACCGCAACATCGTACATCTGCCGCGGTATGAGCTTTTGCAACTGCTCCACCAGCGCCTTCCCGGCGTCGTACGCGTCATCGCGATGCACCACAAAGCACAGCGCGTCCACGGGCTTGTTGTTCAGCAGGATGTCCAGCTTGACCAGCGGCCCGGTGCGGTATCCGGTGAGCGAGTAGTCCAGCGACGCGTACCCCTGGGAGCGCGATTTAATCTGATCGTAGAAATCAGCCAGCAATTCCGCCAGCGGCAACTCGTACTGCAACATCACCCTGCCATCATACATCGCGTTTGAGGCGTCCTCGGTAGGCATAGCTGACGAGATGTATTCCATGCGGGTATAGATACCCCGGTGCTGGGTAAACAACTCCATCATCGTCCCCACAAATCGGGACGGCGCAATGACGGTCATCTCCAACCACGGCTCGCGAGCCTCCCGATAATCGCCCGGCGATGGCATCAGCGATGGGTTCGCCACCGTGACAACGTCCCCGTTCTGCATGACCACCTGGTACGCCACCCCTGGTGCCGTCGCAATGAGGTCAAGGTCATACTCGCGCTCCAACCGTTCCTGAACGATTTCCATGTGCAACGGCCCCAGGAACCCGCACCGATACCCGAACCCTAACGCCGGGCTACTCTCTGGTTCAAAGCTCAGGGCCGCATCGTTCAACGCCAGCTTCTGCAGCGCCTCTCGCAGGTTCTCGTACGATTCGCCATCGGAGGGATACAGGCCTGCAAACACCATCAGCTTCAGAGGCTCATAGCCGGGAAGTGACTCTGTGTTTGGGCGTGAATCCATGACCACGGTATCGCCTACGCGAGTCTCTCCTACTTCCTTAAACCCAGTGGCAATGTACCCCACCTGCCCTGCGTTTAGCTCTGGAACTGCTACCAGGTCAGGCCGGAACACACCCACTTCTATGGCCTCAGTGACGGAAGCCGCTCCCAACATGCGGATGCGGTCACCCCGTTTTACAGAGCCATCAAACACACGGACGTACGCAATGACGCCCTTGAAAGAGTCATATTCAGAGTCAAAGATAAGGGCACGGAGGGGGTCGTCAGAACTCGGCCTCGGCGGCGGAATTTTCTCCACTACCGCGGCAAGCAGCTCTGCGATGCCTTCCCCGGTCTTGGCAGAGGTGAAGATAATCTCTTCCTCATCAAAGCCGAACACCTGCACCATCTCCTCCGCCACGCGGTCAGGGTCAGCCATTGGCAGGTCAATCTTGTTGATGACCGGGATGATGTGCAGGTCATGGCCCAGGGCAAGGTAGGCGTTGGCCAGCGTCTGGGCTTGCGCCCCTTGAGCGGCGTCCACCACCAGCAAAGCGCCCTCGCAGGCCGCCAGCGCTCGCGATACCTCGTACCCGAAGTCCACGTGGCCGGGGGTATCAATGAGGTTAAGCTGGTACGTTGTACCGTCCGTGTGGGCGTACTTCATCTGCACGGCCTTACCCTTGATGGTAATACCGCGCTCTCGCTCAATGTCCATGGTGTCCAGGAATTGGGCCTTCATCTGGCGGGGGTCTATTGTCCCCGTATCCTCCAGAAGCCGGTCTGCCAGCGTGGACTTGCCGTGGTCAATGTGCGCAATGATGCAGAAGTTGCGGATAAGAGACGTATCCATAGGGTTCCATCGTAGCATACAGGCCCACTCCTGTACTGCGTATCGTTGACCATGTCCCACCCTGGTGCTAGCCTACGCACTCTGATTTCGCTCTATTGGGAGGACTCGGGTGGCCAGCAACAGGACATCTTGAAGGCGTAACATCACCACTCCTCGTCGAGAGTATGTTTAGAACCCACTCTACAAATAACACGGGCTACCGTCAGGTAGCTTTGGCCAGAAGAAAGGGAGACTATATGACCCAGGGAATCATCACCGGCTACAGTCACATCAACCTACCAGTGCAAGACATGGCCGAGTCCATAGTATTCTATACGGAGATTCTGGGGTTCTCCCTGCTCAGGAAGTGGAACGTGAACGGCAAAGAGGCCGCATACGTTTGCTTCCAGGGCATCCTTTTTGAACTGACCACTCCCAGCAGGCCAGCACCGGCGGATGAAGACCGTACGGAGACGCGGCTGGGTTTCACCGTCAACAACCTTGACGCAGCCCTTGACGCCTTCCGCAAGGCAGGGGTTACCATCGCTCGTGAACCCTGGGACGCCCAGACCTTTTGGGGTCGGCAAGCATACATTGTTGACCCGTCAGGTTACATCCTTGCGCTACGCGAGTGGCGAGCACCAGACGGCCCGTGCTTTACAGACTGGGTACCCGCCCACGAAGGAGTGGTGCGGCTCAATTAACGGCTGAAATTCCTCCCCCATTTGGGAGGGCAGAAGTGGGGCAACCCACCACGCAAACAGGAAACAAAAATAGAGGAGATAGACATGGCAGATTTACCCAGGCTCAACGGTATCACCAAGGCTCTGGATGCAGGGGAGGTAGTATTCATTGGCAACGGCCCAGTAGATGCCCAGGGAGCAAGCCCCCAACCCTATGACGGTGTGCTGTTCGAGATGGAACACGGCATGTATGACATCACAGAACTCAACGTCGGACTGCGTTCCATGCTGGACCGGAAGCAGATAGCCACCAGCGGCAGCATCGCCCCGGCAGTGACGCCCATCGTGCGTATCCCCCCCAATGCTGGCGAAACCAACTGGATTGCCAAGCAGGTGCTGGACTCCGGCGTGTACGGCATCATCTGGCCTCACATTGATACGGTAGAAGAGGCCTACAACGCCGTGGCCGCAATGCGCTACCCACGACGCCCGGAAGATTCAATCTCCGAGCCCTTCGGTCGACGAGGCGATGCACCCGGTCGCGCAGCCAACTATTGGGGCGTAACCAACCAGGAGTATTACGAGCGTGCAGACCTCTGGGGCCTGGACCCCAAGGGCGAAGTGCTTTGCGCCATGATGATTGAGAGCCCTCTGGGCATCAAGAACCTCCCGGACATCCTTGAGAAGGTTCCCGGCATCGGTGTCATCTTCATTGGAGAGGGTGACCTGTCCCAGGAGTTGGGTGTGCCTCGCCAGTATGAGAACCCGGAAGTTCTAGCCATGGTGAAAGAAGTAAACGATATCTGCAAGGCCCACAACATAGCCAGGGGTTGGTTCCACACAACCATGGACAACGTGGAAGAGCGGATTGAGATGGGCTACAACGTGTTCATCGCCAACTCCAGCCGTACCCACCAACTGCTGCACAAGGGGCGAGCAGCCGCAGGCCGAAAGTAGTTTAACCAAAGCATTAAGCCACCCCCTCTCCAATTGAAGAGGGGGTGGCTTAAAAAAACCCGATGCAACAGGAGGGGAGCCATGTCTGTTGAAGAGAAAGTCGTCCTTGTCACAGGCGGAGCCCGAGGGATGGGCAGGGAGATTGTACGGGGCTTCATCAAAGAGGGTGCCAAAGTCATCGCAACGGACGTATCGTGGACGCCCACCGGCGTATCCAATGACACTGACGACTTCTTCGCAGAGATCAAGAACAACCCCAACGTACTCGCCGCCACCATGGACATCACCATCCAGGCCCACGTAGACGGTGTCTACAAACAGGCTATGGAGAAGTTCGGCACCATAGACGTCATCATCTGCAACGGCGGTACCCGCCAGCGTGACCTCTACCACGAGACCCACGGCAGCGTCACCGTCCTGGAGACAGAAGTGAACGACTGGGAGCGGATGTTCGGCACCCACGTCTTCGGCAACCTGCGCGTCATCAAACGCTTCGTCCAACCCATGATGGAGAAGGGCCACGGCAGCATCATCACATCTGCATCAAGCCAGATTCTGAACGCACACACGGCAGCAACCGGCACGGATCAGGATAGACCCGGCCAGAAGTTCGGCCTCAGTCGAGAGGGTGCGTATCAACCGGCCAAGATAGCCCTGGGCGCGCTGAGCATCTACCTTGCCGAGGAACTCAAAGGCAGTAACATCGCCGTCAACACCATGCTCCCCGGTCACACGGCCACCACCGGCTCCGACGAGCAGGAAAAGGTGCGCAATGAGATTCGACAGCGTATGAGCACATCCCAGGCCACCTTCATCCCGCGACGAGTCCGCCCCGATAACGTGGTGCCGCTGTCCCTGTTCCTAGCTGAGCAGGACGCAGAGGGTGTCAGCGGACGCTGGATTGCCTGCATGGAATGGAACGAGCAAAATGGCTTTGGCGGGTTTGAGACCTGGGGGTTGGCAGAGGACATCGCTGCGCTTCAGGCCGCAGGCCGCATGTAGACATCTCCGGTTCCCCATTAGGTGACTTTCAGGAATAATGGGCTTCGGCCCGGACCCTAGGTGGCTTTGATGTCACCATCAGAAATGCAGCAAGGCACAAGACGCCAATCATCGGCCACCAGATGGCATTGAAGCTCCCGGTGTTATCGCTGACATACCCCGCCAGGGGTCCGGCAGCAGAAGCGAACAACATGTTAGCTGTCAGTGACACGGAACGGATGGCCCCCGCGTGTCGACGCCCGAAGTAGGACGCGAAGAGGGTTCCTTGCAACGCCCCCATAGAGTTGTTAGACCATGACCACGTGTACATCGCCACAAACATCATCAACGGCGTCACAAAGGTCACCGTCAGCACGAAGCAGGTTACCATCACCAACAGGTTCACTGCCGCAAGCCGCTCCATCCCAACGTTGGATACTTGTCTACCCAACGTCACCGCGCCTACGACCAGAGAGAGTTGGGCTGTGCCTGCGCCAATGGCAATGAGGCCTGGATCAATCCCCTGATCAATGAAGTGCGGCACACGGAAGAAGATCATGGAGTTGGTGGCAAACACAAACAAGCTGAACACCGTTGAGAGCTGCCAAAACTCCCGCGTCCTGATGGCCTCTGCCCTGGTCCATTGGTGCTCCGTAGTAGCGCCAAATTTCGATGCGCCCCCTGCTAAATCATCCTCGCTCGGCAGATCGCCGTCCGGCAGGAGGCCGATGTCCTCAGGCTGACGTCGAAGGTATATCAGCGAAACAGGCACGATGACGACCAGCCCGACGAGCCCCAGAACGACCCAACCTGCCTTCCAACCGTGGTTGCTGATAATCCACTGAACCGCAGGAAACCCTATAACGAGGCCAGCCGGAGCGGCAATGGAGAGAATACCCATGGCCTTCGCTCGCTGCCGGACGAACCATTTCGCCACAGACGGGCTAGTGTAAAACGATGCCGGCCCCTGCATCCCCACCAAGCCCATCAACATGAATGCCCCAATGAGCCACCACGCGGGGTGAAACAAGCCCAGGCTGATGGCCGCCAACGCTGTGACAAGCCCGGCGATAGCCAACAGAATTCGAGGCCCGTAGCGGTCAAGCAGCTTACCAATGAACAGCCCGCTGACGGCAGCGGTGAGGATGCGTGCGGTATTTGCCCAACCAAAGAGCGCGGCGCTGAACCCTAGGTCATCCTGCATCGGCTCTATAAAAAGGCCAAACGTTGGGCCTGTTATCGTCATGGTCGTCCCGCCAATGACAATCATGGCAGCTACAATGACCCAGCCGTAATAGACCCTGGTTTTAGGTGTAGAGGTTTTAGCCAACTATTCTCCCCGGAATAAGGCCTCAGAAGCTAGCCCGTTTCAAGCCAACACGCATAGTACCACCTATACAATTCCGAGGCGTGAGTTCAAATTGGAGTTTACGGGGGAGTTGGTACCAGTTGCAGGGGAGAGTACCGGCCTCATCAAGGATATCCTGTAGGCAGGTCGGTTTCTTCTGTAATCAAGTTGGGTAAACGACAGGTAGCCTGGGTGCAGGGCCTAGCTCTGCCTATCCTGCGCCCGGCGTTGGAGGAGTAAGGTCCATCTGCGACACATTTCTACCCTTAGTGGAGTCATCCGGTTTCGATAGTCGCGACAGCGGGATGGCAGGCATCGTTACTACATGCACTCCGGCAATGACGCCCAATTCCAAGGAGAAGCGGGCAGCAGCATCGTTGTCCGGTGCTTCAACAATGTAGATAAAATCGTAGTCGCCCAATACGCCATACTGCCCCAACACATAGGAATCAGGGACTTTGATGGCGTCCTGAGCCTCTCGCACACTACCAGGATCGCGCATCATCTTCTCTCGCCCTTCAGGGGTCAGTGTTAAAAGCAGGATGTAACTGGCCATCTTCATCTTCCTCCGGTCACTCAAACTCGAGATGCTGGGTTGTTGCGGCAGTCAGGATACCAGAACTCGAACCATGATGGGCCCTGGTCAAACACGGATGCAGTCAACAAAATGGCCGGGCGATACTTCTCGCAGTTCTGGTATCGCAGCAGTGCAGTCTTCAATGGCAATGGAACACCTAGGGTTGAACACACACCCGGCAGGCGGGTTGGCGGGGCTGGGGGGTTCTCCCTGAAGAACAATGCGTTCTCGGTTTATCTCTTCAATAGGGTCTGGCAGCGGGATAGCAGACATCAATGCTTTGGTGTACGGGTGCAGGGGGTTGGAGAACAGTTCGTCGCTCTCCGCCACTTCTACAATACGTCCCAAATACATCACGGCAACGCGATGGCTGATATGACGCACCAGGGAGAGGTCGTGGGCAATGAAAAGGTACGCCAACCCGAATTTCTCTTGCAGTTCCTCCAGTAGGTTAATGATTTGGGCCTGCACGGAGACGTCCAGAGCAGAGACCGGCTCATCACACACCAGCAGCTCCGGTTCCACAGCCAGAGCTCGAGCGATACCAATACGCTGACGCTGTCCGCCGCTGAATTCGTGGGGAAATCGGTTCGCCATGTAGGGGTTCAGGCCCACCAGGGTCAGCAGCTCCGCAACGCGGTTGCGGTACGCATCCTTACCCTTGGTCAGGTTATGCACCTTAAGAGGTTCGCCAACAATGTCCCCGCAAGTCATACGCGGGTCCAGGGAACCGTAGGGATCCTGAAATATGAGCTGCACACGGCGATACATGGCGCGCATCTTGCCGCTCTTGAGCTTCACAAGGTCCTCGCCGTCAAAGAGCACCTGGCCTGACGTGGGCTTGTACAGCTGAACGATGCTGCGTGCCATGCTGGTCTTGCCGCACCCGCTCTCGCCAACCAGCCCCAGCGTCTCCCCCCGTGCGATGGTGAAGCTCACATTGTCCACAGCCTTCACCGCGCCGGTCTGGCGAGCCAAAAGGCCTGACGTGATGGGGTAGTGCATCTGGAGGTTTTTGACCTCCAGGAGTGTATTGGTATTCGTCAACTGCGTCATGGTCACTCTATTGTCCCACACCCACCCTGCGAGCGCGAGAGTTGGTATGTTCGCATTACGTCACTGAGATTCTATTGAGTTTAATTAACACCGGAACTGCCAGGGAGCCAAGAACATCAAGGATAGCTACCACAGTCAGAGGTCGCGCTAACCCCTTCGGCAGGTCCTCTGTCCATACAGTGGTGATAAGTGTTACAGCTATGATTGCCAGCAAAGTGATTGTGGTCAGCAACGTAATCCGAATCAACGCTGTTGTTGGTGTAGCAAAGAGCAACAACGCTATATGGTTACTGGCAAAGGCAATCACTCCAAAGGTCACCATGAGCTTGGTGAGGAGCCCATCTTCAAAGGGGCCATCGCTCCAGATTGCCGCCACAACCAGGAAGAAGGCTACTACTGAAACCCCAATGCCAAAGCAAGATAACGCATAGTATTTACTACGCCCTAACTGGACGGTACTGGGAATTGCCAGGACGGTAAAAAGGGCCAGACCAAAGGTGGTACCCAACAACTTACCCTCGGTATCCCCAAAATTCCCTTGCAGGACGATGACGATGCCAATGAGAGCGCTGACTACCAGCGCCGCCAGCAAGGCAATTAACGCCATCCTAGTGGCCAACGCTTTCCACTTTAATGCGTTTTGAGCCAGTGAGGCTTCCATTCTTCACCTCTTTGGTTTTCTCGGTTTTTCAGTGGATACCGTTCCTAGGGAGCAAAGGATTCATATCTATTAAAGCAGGCTGGGCGACGGTACTGCTGGTTATTATGAGCATATTAGCTGGAGCGAATAGTATCTGTTTCAGACGAGTTGGAATTCATAGATAGCAGCGAAATACCGTGAGCGGGAACATATCCCTTGAAGTACAATGCCTGTTAAGTTGCAGATATTGTCGTTTGCACAACAAATAGGCAGGAACAATAGATGAGTGAATATCTACCCAGCACCAGAGGTTGGGTTGCAGACCAAGTTGAATTGTATGAAAAAACCAATGGAGCTGAGGGAACAACGCTCCGCGATACAGGCCTGACGGTCATCATAGTCACCAATAAAGGTAACAAGACTGGCGCCGTCAGAAAAACGCCTCTCATGCGAGTTGCTGACGGGAACAATTATATTCTCGTCGCGTCCCAGGGAGGAGCTCCCACGCACCCCGTCTGGTACCACAATCTGAAAGCTGACCCCAACGTGGAAATCAGAGACATCAATGTTGTTCAGAGCATGACAGTCCGTGAAGTTGATGATTCGGCTGAAAGACATCGACTATGGGAACTCGCCGTCACGGCATACCCGCCATACAAAGACTATCAAGAAAAAACTAATCGAACCATTCCTGTGTTTCTGGCTGAACCTACCTAATACGGTGCCTAGATAGGGAGAATTATTCATGTCGGGTGTAAAACAGGCCATTGAGATTGAACTAAACCATGATCAGGTGGTCTTCATAAGTATCATGAAGGATCTTTACAACATAGAATCTGAAAGCAAAGTCATGCGCATCATCATGGACTACTTACAGGACAACAAAGATGTCCACGACACCGTGTTTAAGCAGTGGCGTTGCCTGAGGTGTGATTAGACGCATAGTTTGTAGCAATGCCTGATAGCGTTGCACGGGATGGCGAAAATCGCATCCGGATGCTGTTGAGTATATGATCCTACGCTACAGGCTTAGGTTCCGTAAGGTATAATCCTGCCCCAATCTCCATCTGTTGCAGTTCATATCGAAGAAACCCAACATTGCCTTATTTCAAAACACGTCACGGCTTAGGCTAACGCGAAAGGGGGGCAGACAAATACTGCCCCCTTTCGTTTGCGTTAGCTATGAGTATGAGGATTCAAGGAAAGATTCTCTGGTGGGTCAGTAAACCAGAAATGTAGGCTCGAGTGAGGAAACTCCATCCCGGGGTGACCTCCGACATGAGTTTCCCAGAGATCCGCTGGCTGAGGAGAGGTTGATTCCAGTACCATACCCATGAGTTTCTCACTCTCAGTACCGTACATGAGTAAGAGAGGTGCCCCGTGCCAATTGACACCATCGGTGACTCGGGAAACCCCCTTGTAGTAATGGTTGACACCTTCATGAGCGAAACATGCAGCTTCTAGTAGTTCCCCTTTGCTATCAACACTATCTAGCAAAGCCCACCCATCGGCTACCGCCTCAGGTATGGTTTTAGGTAATTGCGTGTAAACACCTTCACTTACCACTAGCTTGTCACCGAGTGAATCGGACTTTGATATTGAATCGGCAAGTTCATGCCGAAGACCTTGGGCTAGGTCTAACTGTTTACTAGCAATGGTCTGATAGGACTCCAGTGTGTTCCCAAGAGTACCGACCTCATCCTGAAGTTCAATGTTTTTACTTTCAAGCAATGTCATTTCCGACTGATCTGCGGGAACAATGGCCCATGTAGCGAGACTGGCTAAAGCAACGAGACCGACAATTAACAATACAATCTTTATAGACATAGAATTCTCCGACTCTTATTTAAATAACATTTTCCGGAAATTGGAGTGGCAAACCTGCATTTCGATATCCCCCAGTTCCCTCAAGTACGTTGGCAACTCCGATGAACCCCTCCGCTTGGAGAATACTCGCCGCAGCACTGCTGCGGACTCCCGCTTCGCAGATGACGGTAATGCCTGCTTCATGGGGTAGCTCGTGGAGTCGATCCTTTAACGTTCCTAGTGAAATGAGAATCGCACCTGGTACATGGCCCGTCTCCCATTCAATAGGCTCCCGAACATCAAGAACCACTATTTTTCCTTCCACAACAGCTTCAGATAGCTGAGCCAAAGATACCTCAACAAGCAGGTCTACCGGCAAGGCATTATCGTGCCAATCCTTCATGCTCGCTTCTATAACCCCGGCCATAGGAAAGGAGCCTCCCCGTAGTTGTAAGAGAGCACCTTCAGCCTGCTCTGTAGTCTCTCCAAATAATATTACGTGAATCCCTGACTTGAGTAGTAGGCCAAGGCGTTCCTCCAGACCTTTTGCACTATAGGGGAGATTTAGGGCGCCTCGAGCATGCCCACGAGCAAAGTCTGATGGTCCACGCAAATCAACTATGTTGGCCTTGTCCACTTGGACAAGATTCCAAGCTTGGGTGACTGAGAGTTTTTCTTCCACTTATCTTAATCCGCCCACAGGAACATCCCATTGGCGTTTCCAGCCAACGCAATTCGCTCGACCACTGTCCAGGTACTGGTTTCAATCACAACTACTGCAGCTTCTTTAGAAGCAATTGCATAGATGTATTTCCCGTTAGGATGGACGGCTATCTTGCTTGGTGTATTACCCACTGTAATTCGTGTGATTTCGTCCAACGTGTTCGTGTCGACGACTTGGACTATTGGATCTCCTCCATGCCCGATGTAAGCGTACTCACCATTAGGGCTAAACGTGCCAACCACAGGGGTCTTCGCGGCAGCGAAACGTTTGACTAGTTCCAATGTCACCGGGTCATACACCGCATTGGTGCTACTTCCAGACTCCTGCACCCACATCCTGCCATCGGGTGCGTTGGTATGCATTAATGGCGTTGCGCCCTCAGGAGTACTCGTCTCCTTTAGAGTCGCGCCTGTCTCTGGGTTAATAGAAACGACCGTATCACCTTTTTGTGTGGGATAGTAAAAACGTTCCACTCCATCTGGGCCAATGCCGATGTCTGCATCGCATACGACACCACCATTCACCGGTACGGTATCCCATGTCTCGAGTACAGTGGCATTGTTAGTATCTATAACTACAACTTCACCTGAACCTTGTTTTCCTATATGTAGCATGCCGCTCTTGGTTGCCTTGCCCATATAGATATTCTTTGCCTCTTTACCAACTGAAAGTCTATGGGTGACCTCCAGAGTATTCACGTCCAAAGCAATCACCACTGCATCATCTTTTTCCGGGTACTTCAACCCCAACCAAACATTCTGGCCATCGAAGTAGTTGTTGTCATCATTCCAGGTCCATTTCAGGATTTCGGGGATGTCAGCAGTCTTAACCACCAGATTAGTCTCCGCATCTATCACGGTCACATGTGGTGATGCGTTACTGAACGTGAGAATCTTCGCTGTGGATGCCACAGCGGAACTGGTGTCTGTGGAGGCTGACCCCGAAGTCGATTCTTCTCCGCCACAGGCACCAAGAAGAAACATAAGCCCTAAGGCAAAGACTAATCCTAAGCGAGTTACTAGTTTCATATCGTAGCTTCCTTTGGTTTTAAGGTTATTGTCCAATCAGCCTGTCCAGTTTCTTCCACCTGAAATGTGTAGCCATATCTCCCTGCTTGGGGGGGGATGGTAGACAGACAGGGAGCATGATCAGTAAAGAGAATCACGGTATCAGTACCCTTTAATTTCTTCATGGCCTCTACAGCCTTCAACATTGGATAAGGGCAAATCTCACCGCGGACATCCAATTCCATATTCGCGCCTGTGCTTTCTGCCTACGCGAGGCGTTTAATTACCTTGACTCCTAAGAATGCTCCACCAGAAAGCGATAGGCCAAAGACCCATCCGCTAACGCTTAGTGAGGGAATAGAAGAGAACATTGCACCAAGCGTGCAGCCTATGGCTAGCCCGGATCCATACCCCATGATTACACCACCGACCAATGCCTGAACATATCGTTTTGCACTCCGAGGGAAGCGCAATTTGAATTCATTAGCAAACAAAGCTCCAACTAAGGAGCCAGCTATCACCCCCACGGTCACCGCAAAGGAGTGAGTAAAGAGCCCTGCTGCACCTAAGAGTGCAGAGCAACCTCCTAAGGCACTCAATCCCAAGGCCTCGGGGGGAGGAAGGTGAAGACTGATCATGATTGTGTTGGAGAATCTCGCCAATTCCCCAGTCACTCCTAACGGCATATGTACCATGTACATCAAGATACCTATTACCCCCAACACGCTTCCACCCACGACCGCGGACCAACCTCTAACGAAGATGGAGCGCCACAGTATCGAGAGCTTCTGTTGAAAGGTATCGTCAGGTCCCTTCTCATCCTGAATGTCAGGATTAAACAGCCCAGAGCGGGCTTCCCACCAAAGGACAATCAGAAAGACCGTTAGGAGGGCGGCTAAGGTGAGGAGTACGGCTCCGCCATACCCCAAGTTAAACGTTGAAGGGATCCATAATCGGGCTTCTTGAGAGATAGTGGCTTCCCACCACCAATTCCAAGTCTGGGAGAGGAGGGCTAAACCTATGAGAATACCTCCCATTGTTACCCAAGAAGCCACGTAACCTTCAGCCATACGATACAGTGAACCGGAGACACACCCTCCTGCGAGGACCATACCGAATCCGAAAAGTAACCCCCCAACTATGGTAGAAAGACCGACCGGTAAGATGTGTGCTTCGGAAGGGAAAATCTCGAATCCCGGAGAAGGCACCATACCATACATAATAATGGCAAATCCAATAGTGGAAACTGCCAACCCAGCGATAATTCCTTTCATGACTTGGCCACTGCCAAACAAAAAGAGGTCGCGGAAAGCAGATGCGAAGCAGAAGCGACTGCGCTGAAGAGTAAACCCAGCTGCCATTGCTAAGAGCCAAAGCGGGGCAAGGATTGCATCGGTTTTGGCCATAGTTGTTGCCAGCCCCAACGCGCCCAACAGAACCAAACCTGCGACCATGCTTTGTCGAGGAATATTACGTTTGAAACTGCAAAAATTTTTTACTGTCCTAGATGCCAACATCGCTAGTCCTTCGCTTGTAAATAAACACCCTAAATAAAGAAACCCCGCTTTGCACTAATGGCAAGCGGGGTCACGCAGCGTACGAGTACGACTACCCCCGAGGGATACAACAACAATTATTAGCTATAAGGTGTATCAACATACTCCAATAAGCTTAAGATGCACTGTATTCCTGTGTCAAGTTAACCGTGGGTTTGTATGACAACGTTAGAAGGAATCCAAGGTAAGGGGGGCCGTGCATCCGGTCGGTTGGGGAGGCACCAGCGGAGAGAATACAAGGTAGGATAAGTTGGTAAAACAACAAAAGGAGAGTGTTAAGCTAGCTCTTCAAACCATCAAAACAATAGGGGATAAGAGTTGAGCTCATTCTAGGTCTGGAACTCTTTCGTATGTGTTTCACGGTAAACCCCGAATTCTCCTGCCCCACAGGTCATGATGACAGCAAAACGCCCCGACTTTGATCGGGGCGTTTTGCTCTATTCCTATAGGTATCTCTCTATTAGACCGTCATTGCCCCTGCAGCTTTGGGGTATTCATCGGTCTTTGCATAGAACCAGGGCCCTAGGGACTCCATCCAATCTTCGCCACCCGCTAATACGACTGAACAAGAGCGCACTTTATATAACTCTGGGTTCCGCGATCCAGGTGGTGGTGTCCCATCCTCGGCCAGGGCACGAGCTGCAGCAATCAAGAGGCGACGCGTCCTGATAACGGTAGCATCAGCGGTGCCCAAATGCTCTTTGGTCCGATCCATGATCGAGCCCATACTCCATTCAAGGGCCGCATCCTGCTGTCGGACATTAGGGATGCCTGTATAGTTCTGGGTTTTCTTGGCTACCACATCCATATGGAAGTCGGTCTCAGGGCTCATTACAGGCCACCATTTGGAGTAAAATGTCCCCTTTTGCTCCGGTTTCCATGGGCCTGAACCAAGCGACAGATTTACGTTTTCACGCAAAGTCCCATCGGGCCAGTGGTTTCCCTCTAACTCTTTGGTAGGGTTCCATTCCAGGCCGAAGTGCATGGTGTAGTGGTCGTCGATAGGAACATAAATGGAAAGAGGCACCTTGACAGGCGTTGCGGGGAACATGCCGTAAAAGGGGAAAAGAAAGTGGGTCGCGCGCCAGTAGGAATTACCATCTGGCTGGTGGCGCTCTGCGCCGTACACCAGACCGTAATCCGTGTTCCGGACATGGAACTCCGCTATTTTCTCAGCAGTGTACCCGCCATACTTGGGGTCACCGGCAGGGTTGAGGCGACTATGAAGAAATGGTGCGTGGGTGGAATCTAATTCTCCTTCAACAGCCTGCATCCAGTTGCACTCATAGATGAACCGCGCGTAGTGGCGTCGTTGTGCTTCTGGCACTAGGCCCCATTCGAACTGCGGCACTCCAGGTGGGTCCTCTTGATCAGGACCCATATACACCCAGGTGATGCCACCGAAATCGGCACCCTTATAGGACGTAATTTTCAGTTTGCTCTTAAAGTTGCTCGTTGAGGGTTCATTGGGCATGTCCACGCAATTGCCACTCACATCAAACTTCCAGCCATGATAGGCGCAACGCAGGCCATCCTCCTCGTTTCGTCCAAAGTAGAGGCCAGCACCGCGATGGGGGCAGAGGTTCTGTGTGAAGGCAGCGTTGCCGCTACTATCTCGCCAGGCCAGCAAGTCCTCGCCGAGCAGCTTTACCCGTTGGGGTTGCCCATCAGGCTCCAGTTCCCATTCGTAGGTCGCCGGTATCCAGTATTGCCGCATGAGTTCGCCCATGGGTGTACCTGCGCTGACTTTACAGAGAAGATCGTTCTCTTCTTGGGTAAGCATGATTTACTCCTCGCATGTCTCTGATTCAAAATCATGAAATGCCGAAGTTATAATACTTCAATAAGCGAGTTGGGTGTAAAAGTGTCTCTATGTCTTCATAACTGAATCCAAGTTTACGTGGCTCATCCAAAATGTTCATAGCTGGTGGGGCTAGCTTCCCTGATTGAGAAGAAAGCTTCCACTCGTCCCAAGGGGCTGGTGATTGAATTGAATCAGGAATTGAGGTGATTAGTGGCAATGCATCCCTTGAAGTCGGGGAGGAGATATGCCACGCGCAACTAGGCGGTAACAATACATTTTGAATTTCAACGAACAGAAGATCCCCCCAATGAACATAGAAACCATCAACACCCTCTTGGCCCTAGTAGTATCGACCCTGGGGTTCAAGCCCCAGGTAGAACTGGCCAGCGGTCTCATAGTGTTCAAACCGCCCTTGCACCTGCTGAGTGATGGCATGGGCATCCTGGAATTTCCTCTGAATCGGGTGATTCTCGAAGATTGAAGTCGCGCCGCAAACTGAATATGCAATGTCCACTACCTCGGCGGCCCGCCTGATAGCCCAAGTACTCGCGAGCCTAAGACCAATACGATCCGCCATGCGCAGTTCATCATGTGCACAGGCGTTTCCCCACAGTGTTCTCGCCTTCTCCTTGAGATATGCGTCGCAAGAGCCCCATAGCGCTTCCGCGTTTCCAATGTCTCGCTGCGTTTGCAACTGATCACGGAGCAGTACTTGTTCTTGGGGACTCTTAGTCATCGACGTATTGATAGCCTCGTCCAGAGCCGAACGCGCCACTCCGAGCGCGACCGAAGCAAACCCGGCGGCGAAAAGCAGGCTACGGTTAATCAGGTATAGGGGGCCTTTTTCTCTACGGATGGGCTTCGCTTCAACCCAAGTACGATGGGCCGGAACGAAAAGGGCGTTCGTTTCAAAACTAAAGCTCCCGGTCCCGCGGAGGCCGCTGACTTGCCACGAGTCGACCCACTCAACGTCTGCATGAGGCATGATGAGGCTGAGCGTCTGACCATCATGCCTGCCGATCGCCACCACCCAGGTGGAGTGACGTGAGCCGCTGCTGAAATTCCAACGGCCTGTGATCGAATAGCCTCCTTTGGTCGGTTCTATCGATGCGTGTTGCGGCGGACCGTTGCTGAGAATGGTATTGGTATCGGCCCATACCTCCTTCGCCAACGACTCGGACATGAACGACGCCATGGTCCCCAGAACGTTGCCCTGGTTAAAGCACCAGCCCATACTGCCGTCCGCTGACGATATAGCCTGAGTGATGGCTAAATAATCAAGCAAACCAATCTCTTCTCCGCCAACGGAACGGGGCACTAGTAACCGAAATAATCCCTGAGACGCCATAGAGTCGACCAACTCACGGGGGATCTGACGATCTTCGTTGATGCTCTGGGAAGCTTCGGCAACAAGAGCGACAATATCCGTCAGGTCGTCAACCGTAATTTTGCGTTGTGGGGAGCCCGTGCTCTTCGTCGGCATCATAGCGACCTTTTCAATTACTTCGAACGAGAGTGTATCCGTCGCAAACGAGCCTGACATACACGGCCTGTTTAACGATGCCCCAACGGAATTCCGCCAGCCACGAAGCAGCCTAACCGACCAATGGGAAGCGACTTCAACATGGCACCGGGTTCAGCAAAATCACCGCGCGGCACGATTCTCCTACCGACTCGATGCTGTCAAGACAGTATCCTGGATACTCACCAACACGATATGCAGCCATTGTAGACCTGAGCGTACGCCTGTCAACGAAAGGGGAGAGGCGGGTGTGCTTCCGTTGCACCATTGCCGTCGCACCTTCTATTATCAAAATTTTCAACGAGACCACCCGAACCATTGGAGAAGCCACCAGACGTACTACCTCAATACCGGTGGTGACCGTTACTGGCGTCTGTATACCCAGCTACCAATGATATTGGCCTCATTACTTAACAGTATGTGTGAGATAGCCATTGCCATCTTCTCTCCCCCCTTGGCAGAAGGCTCGATTTCATTGGCATAGTCTGAAGCCTCATCCAGTATCGGACGTAAGTCCAATACCGGCAGACGCATACGCATAGCCTCAGTGAGAATGACATCGTTAAAGAGGCTCAAAGCCATCAAAGTGACTCGTTGGAGCGCAGGCTCAAACTGCGGGCGGTATATGGTGCAAACGGTGGCAGGGATTTTGGTGGCTACGAGGTCCTCGAGCATTCGGCTATAATTTGCCTGAAACTCTGCTACCACTCCGCTGAGAAGACCAAGACCTTCTGCTACTGAAGATACTTGTTCGGTTAGTATGCCCATGCTCTGGAGGCCATCATTCCCCCCAACACTAACGACGACGTGCGATACACCCTCAGGAAGCTCCTTTAGTTGTTTCGATACATCATCAGTGACGTTTCCGTCGATTGCCCCAAGGGTGACCTTCCATCCCTCCGGAAGAATGTCCCTCAGTTGTTGCTGAACGTCCGGTTCAGGTTGTACGTAGACAAGGTTGTCAAAGACCGAATCCCCGACTAAAGCTACGTGGTTCATTGATACTCCTTTCCTTTTTGGCCCAAGTTGTTGTCGGCATCTCGCCGTTCCATTTACCACATTAGCGACCCCGATTTCACTTGTCAGCGCCTCGGATTTTGTACCAAAATCCTGCAAGAGCGCGTGCGCGAGGTCAGCGCCGCCGCGAGCGGGAGCGGCTATATATCAGTTTCTGCCTAGTCATGGCCCCCAGATAGCCCCGCCTCCATGTATATCATCTCCGGCTGCAGGTATATCATCTCCGCATGAAACTCCGGTTGGGTTTTGTTATTTAGCTAAATTTTCAAGACGCTAACTTTTTATTTTTGACCTGTTATACATGGGGTAATGGATACATTGAAAGGGTGAATACCTGGGGCATGAAAATATTATTGGTCCATTTGATAACGGCATTGTTTATTTTCAGCGCCTCATGTACCGGGGACTCTGGGGCGCAACGATCAGCAGGGCCTCAAGGCGAACTAGGCCCGCAAGGAGAACATGGCCCCTCCGGCCACAGGGGTTCCCCTGGTCAGCAGGGAGCTCAAGGAATCCAGGGGCCGGCTGGAAAACTCCCATCAGAGGCTGAACTCTTGGTACTCATTAACAATGCAATTGCGGGAAGATCCCAAACGCCTGATATTAACGCAAACGCGGGAGGAGCTCAAACGCCTAGTAGCAAGGGAAAGACGGTGCCGGTTAAAGCCAATAACGTATTATTTTTCGTAGTTGATGATTTAGGGTGGGGGGATGTCGGTTACCACGGGAGTAAAATTTCTACACCTAACATTGATAACATTGTAGCCGGTGGGATCGAGCTCAATCGCGTCTATACCTTCCCGGTATGTGAACTTACTCGCGCCGGATTGCTCACCGGTCGATCCCCATTAACCATAGGTGTTAAAAACGAACATTTCTATGGCACTACCGGTGGATTGCCACTGGATGAACATCTAATTAGCCAAGATTTCCAAGCCGCGAATTATTCGACGTTCATGTTAGGTAAATGGCACCTAGGCGGATCCGTAGATACTGAATTTCTCCCACAAAACCGAGGGTTTGATCATTTTTATGGTTTAGTTGGCGGCGCAATAGATTCTGATTCACATAAAGTTCCAAGTCCTAAGGGTAATAAACCTACTGACTGGCAAAGAAATGGTGTCCAGGTTAACGAAGTTGGCCATGCAACCGACTTAATTGCGCAAGAAGCAGTGACCCTTCTCAAATCAATCAAACAAGACCAACCTTTCTTCATGTACGTTGCCTTCAATGCCGTACATACCCCCTTGCGAGCGCCTTCAGATCTCGTAGACAAGTATCAGTTTTTTGAGAACCCTGACCGACAAATCTATGCTGCCATGGTGGAACAAGTTGACAGAGCAATGGGAACTGTTCTTGACACGCTAAAAGAACAATCTCTTAGTGAGAACACCTTGGTTGTATTTTTGAGTGATAACGGCGGAAATGAAGATAAAGGTGGAGCACTAAATAACCCGTTGCGTGGGGGGAAAGCCGAGGTATATGAGGGGGGAATACGCACTACGGGGGCTTTATATTGGCCTAATACGATTAACCCAGGAGTGAAAAGTGATCAATTCCTTTCAGTGATGGATTTGTACTCAACAATTCTCAGCGCGACTGGAATTACTCCGAACAATCTCAAACCACTTGATGGAACCGACTATTGGAGCAATCTAACTCACTCAATAATCACCCCTCCCAGCAAACTGGTTATTGGATTTGGGAAATCGTTCGCAGTATTTGATCAGCAGTGGAAACTCATCCGGAATAGGGAATCTGATGAAGATTTACTGTTTGACATTATTAAGGATCCTAATGAGACGGAAAACCTTGCTAGCCTTTTTCCTGGCATTGCTACCGAGCTGGCCAAGGAAATATCAGGTCTGACTCGATAATGGATACATTGAGACTGGTTCCATCATTACACTGTTCCACAGTACGAACCCAAAAGGCATATTAAGCATAACTTCGACTAAAGTAGCCATTATTTACAAAAACAGGAGGGTTATTCATGGCAGGTGAAAAACAGACTATCGAGATAGAACTGAATCCTGACCAAGTGGCTTTCATAGGTACGATGAAAGATGTTTATAACATAGCAAGCGAAGGTAAGGTCATGCGCATCATCATGGATTATTTACAAGAAAACAAAGATATCCACGACACAGTGTTTAAGAAATTGAGGTGCCGGCGTTGCGCGGGCGCCAGAAGTAACCGAATTTATGGCTAAGTATATAGAGGGACGTTTGTTCGTTCGCACGCCCCCCTATATAGATGGGTTTGGCCTAAAGAAACAGACCACGTGAGGTAACAATGACAACACCATCTGAGACAACTTTCACCATAGATACTTCCAGCATCAAGTATGGGCCGGGGGTGACTAGGGAAGTAGGTTATGAGATTGCCCGCATGGGTGTCAAGCGCGTCATGGTTATAACTGACCCAAAACTCACAGACAGCGAACCCGTAGCAACAGTTATGGAGTCGCTCCGCGCGAAAGGGATAGACGCTGTCCTATTCGATCAGGTAAGCGTGGAACCAACGGGCATCTCAATGAAACATCCCATCGCCTTTGCCACTGAGGGCAATTTTGATGGCTACGTAGCCGTCGGCGGCGGCTCCAGTATAGATACTGCAAAAACAGCAAATCTGTACGCTACATATCCTGCCGATTTCTTGACGTACGTCAATGAACCCATCGGGGAAGGTCGACTAGTGCCCGGTCCCCTGAAGCCCTGATCGCCATCCCAACCACCACAGGAACTGGTAGTGAAACAACAGGTGTCGCGATCTTCGATGTTCTAGAGATGAAGGCAAAAACCGACATCGCTCACCGCGCGTTACGTCCTGACATGGGGCTAATCGACCCTGAAAACACACGCACCTTACCTGGGGTGGTCGTGGCTTGCAGTGGATTCGATGTCCTCTCCCACGCACTTGAGTCGTTCACCGCATTGCCGTTCAACAAGAGAGTCGCGCCGGAACATCCTGGAGCCAGACCCTCGTACCAGGGCTCTAATTCTATTAGCGATATTTGGGCTCTGAAAGCAGCCGGAATTGGAGCTAAGTACATCGTCAGGGCAGCTCAGGGTTCAACAGACCACGAGGCAAAAGGTCAGATGCTCCTGGCAGCAACCTATGCCGGTGTCGGATTCGGCAACGCCGGTTGCCACGTCCCCCACGGTATGTCGTACGCGGTCTCAGGCATGGTGAAAAATTTTGTAGCTGACGGATACCCCGTGAACCATCCCTTTGTGCCTCACGGCATGTCCGTTATTCTGAATGCACCTGCGGTCTTCCGTTTCACAGCGCCGACGAACCCGCAACGACACCTTAAGGTAGCTGAGGTCATGGGACCTGACATTACCGAAGCAATGAACGATGATGCTGGTGAAGTCCTGTCAGGGCTTCTCATCGAGTTGATACAGGCCCTTGGATTACCGAACGGCCTTAGCGCTGTTGGGTACGAACGGAACGACGTATCCCAGTTGACGACCGGTACAATGCCCCAACAGCGAGTTCTACGGATCTCACCTCGACCAGTCACAGACAACGACATTCATCAGTTATTCCTGGACTCGCTAGTAATTTGGTAACCCATCATCAATCGGCATCTTGACTCGGTATCGCTTCCTAAGAAGCTGTGATGTTAACCAAACCCTTTAGTACATAGACAAACATTGTCTGGTCAAAGGATGTCTGCGTCATATGTAGGCAAGGGGAAATGGCGGGTCAATTCGAGCAAGCTCGGTAGGTGGTATATCTACGAAGGCACCAAAGGGATGAGACTGACAAAGGACATTGTTGACATAGAGCCGGGGCCTTCCTCAATTGACCGCAGGTATATCATGCTGTAATGGATGTTGCCGAAGAGTTAGTCCGCTTTGCGCTGCTGGTTGGCGCAATCTACGTGGCGTACAAGAAAATATATCCGCTTGCAAAATTTCTTAGAAAACAAAGATGGATATCCGAAAATATCGGATATCCATCCCTATTATGGCTATGGCTGATTGCGTTTCTTCTTCTGGTCACATTGGCCATTGTTCTATGATTCTGTCGATGGAAACGCTAGAACAACGTATTACGACACTGTATCGCTCGTCTCATCCCCTTTATAGACCGCTAGGTATATCATGCTGCGATGAAACTTCGATATGTTGCCCTTCTCTTACTTGTTGGTGTGGTCTTAGGGAGGGTGTGTAATGGCTGACTCTTCTCGTTTCGGAATAGAATGCCTAGATTGTGGCTATGTGTGGCGAAAAATGGGGGAGCCAAACCATCTATTTAACAACCAATGCCCCAAATGCAGAGGGTCCAATACTCAAAAAGGTGTTCAGGGCTAAATGCAGTGGTAGCCCGACTCTGGGAAGTCCTCTTCGTAGCCACCAAGCTGGGAGTAACCTCCTTTGGCGGCCCCGTAGCCCATCTTGGTTATTTCCGTGCCGAGTACGTTGAACGACGCAAATGGCTGACAGAACAAACCTATGCTGACCTGGTAGCTCTGTGCCAGCTCCTGCCAGGCCCGGCAAGCAGTCAGGTGGGTATCAGCGTCGGCATCGAGCGGGCAGGGCTTCTGGGTGGTGTGTTGGCCTGGCTGGGGTTCACCCTTCCTTCAGCTGTTGTGCTCATCCTCTTCACCTATGGCGTCGCCCAAGCAGGTGATGTGTCCGATGCCGCATGGCTGAGTGGGCTGAAAATCGTAGCGGTCGCAGTGGTCGCGATGGCGGTTTGGGGAATGGCCCGAACACTGACGCCCGATAGAAATCGGGTCACACTGGCGATCGTGGCGGCCATCTTCGTGTCGACTGTTGGCGGTGTTGGAGGCCAGGTCATCGCCATCGTTGGAGGCGGGCTTCTTGGTTGGCTCTTCTTCCGACGAGGCCTAGACGATCAGGACGTAGACCACTCCGATTCCTCGATTGGACGACGCCTCGCCATAGCATCGCTGGTGGTATTTGCGGTGCTGCTAGTGGGGTTGCCAGTACTGGAACGCGTGATCGACGCCGAGCCGATGCAGGTCTTTGACAGTTTCTACCGTTCCGGGTCTCTGGTCTTCGGGGGTGGACATGTGGTGTTGCCTCTCCTTCAGGCAGAGACTGTCCCCACCGGCATGGTCTCCCAGGACGATTTCATAGCCGGTTACGGAGCCGCCCAGGCGGTTCCCGGCCCCTTGTTCACCTTTGCGGCATACCTTGGGGGAACGGCGGCGACCTTCGGGTCGCCATGGTTTGGAGGGCTCTTCGCCCTTGGCGCCATCTATCTGCCATCGTTCTTGCTGGTGGTAGGAGTATTGCCCTTCTGGGACGCGTTAAGATCTATGGCTGGGTTTAGAAGTGTGTTGATCGGGGTTAACGCCGTCGTGGTAGGTCTGCTGCTAGCTGCGCTTTATGACCCAGTCTGGACCAGCGCAATACATCAGCCGTCCGACTTCGCGCTATGCCTCGGAGTATTCGGGCTGCTAGCGTTCTGGAAGCTACCGCCATGGATTGTCGTGGTGCTGTCCGCTCTAGGGGCAGAGGGTATCAAGGCAGTGCAGAGTCTCGACCTCGTTTGACAGGAGAGGGTGCAGCTAAGAAAGCTGTTCAAAGCTAACCCTGGTGTCTACCCCACACCAAGGATGCTCGACCGATGACGTCAGTTGAACAGGCCAACAAGCTCTGCCATGGGTCGGGGCCACATCACTAGTCCGAGGATCATGGTAAGAACCTCCTCGATGCCAATGGTACTCGCCGTGATCTACTGCCTTTGATTTCTGGTATATCATCTCCACATGAAATCTCTTTCTGTTTTTAGGGGAGACATCACCTCACTCAAGCTTGACGCCATAGTTAATGCAGCGAATTCCTCACTGTTGGGAGGAGGTGGGGTTGATGGAGCAATACACCGGGCAGCTGGTCCAAAGTTGTTAGAGGAATGCCGTTCTCTCAATGGCTGTGCTGTGGGCGAAGCGAAGGTCACTCATGGGTATGAACTTCCAGCGACGTGGGTTATCCATACCGTAGGGCCTGTTTGGTATGGTGGAACGAGGAATGAAGAATCTTTTCTAAGAAGTTGTTATCGTAGCTGTTTTGACCTCGTGGTGGAAAACAACATCACATCTGTAGCTTTCCCTGCTATTAGCACGGGAGCATACCGATACCCACTAGATCTTGCAGCGACAGTCGCTGTATCAGAGGCCCAAGAATTCCTCAAGAGAAATGACCCAGGTGATAAAATAATATTGTTCGTTGGCTTCACTCCAGCCTCAATCGAGGCGTATCAAAACGCCGCTCGCGAGATCTTTGGTTGTGAATTGGCACTTATGGGAGTTTTGGGCTAAAGAAAAGAGGGCAGGATTTACTTGCCCTCCCAACTACGGATTAGCTATGATCGTGGGGATGCCGGGACTCGAACCCGGACGCTGTTAAGCAAATGATCCGAAGCCTAGCGCTTAACCATCTCTCATCACCGAAATTAGATATCATTTCTCCATTTTCTATCGGATTCCACCGCCAATGTTCGTTCTTATGGGTGGTAAATCACCTTGTACCGGGGTACAACGGCACAAAGATGGCAAATGAACGCTTATGGATATAGTATGTAACGGCTAATTGGGTGGATAAGAGACACGCGGGGAGGGAACCATGCTGACCCAAGAAGAAAACGATTTGCTGTGTAGAGTCGGTGCAGGCACACCCATGGGCGAGTTGATGCGTCAATACTGGCTGCCGATTATCTACGATTGGGAACTGGAGCCAGATGGCCAACCCCAGCGAGTGAAGCTTTTGGGCGAGGATATGCTGGCATGGCGCAACACGGACGGTGTCCCTGCGTTCACCCAGAACCTGTGTCCTCATCGTGGTGCTAGCCTCTACTTTGGTCGGAACGAAGAGGATGGCCTGCGCTGTGCCTATCACGGTTGGAAGTTTGATGTAGACGGCAACTGTGTGGACATGCCCAACGAACCATCAACCAGCAATTTCAAGAGCAAATTGAAGATCACGTCGTATAAAGGCGCAGATGCTGGTGGCGTGACCTGGATCTATATGGGCCCAAACCAGGAGAACCCGCCAGAACTACCCAAGTTCGAGTGGTGCCTATTGCCTGAAGAGCAGGTGAAGCACGGCCACAAGTTCATTTATGAGTGCAACTGGATGCAGGCGTTAGAGGGGGAGCTGGACTCCACCCATGCGCCCTTCCTGCACAGTCGACTCCGGCCAGAGCTACCCAGAAGTTTTGGCGGCTACAATGACGTCAAGATAGCGGACTTCAAGGTTGTGAATACAGAGGCCGGCATCACCTACGGCGCAGAGCGCCACCAAGAGGACGGGAACTCCTACTGGCGTACCACCCACTTCCTCTTCCCCATCTACGGCATGTTCCCCTCCAGTCCTGCCGGTTGCAACCTGTCCATCTACGTTCCCATAGACGATTACTACACACTGCATATGGGAGTCACCTGGCACCCGACAAAACCATTTGAAGGTAGCCGTAGACCCACTTTTGAGGGTCCCAAGGAATTTGGTGCTATGGGCAGTCCTGGGCCAATGAAACCTGAACAGAAGGGGACGTTCTTCCCTAACTGGTGGCCGGAAATGAGCCCAGAGACAGATTTTCACATGAACTTAGAAGCAAAGAAGAACGCAAATTATACTGGTATACCCAACGGGAGACAGCAAGACGCGGCTCTTGAGTGGAGCATGGGCCCCATCATGGACCGAACTCGTGAGCACCTGGGTACAGCGGATGCCACGATTATTCGCGTGCGACGCCGTTTCATTGCGGCTGCCCAAAATTTTGAAACGGACGGCATCGTCCCACCTGGAGTGGAAAACCCCCAAGATTACCGGATCCGTTCTTGCCAGGCTGTTTTGGCGCCGGACATGGACTGGCTTGAGACTCTGGACGCATGGCACCACGCGAGTACCACAGAGTACCCTGACCCCATCGGGGCCGGCGTGCCAGTCGGCTAGCCAA
>Ga0302127_10000051_pt1 | contig 50147 bp, 41 predicted proteins | sample CB4_SCM_MG_FD_204452 | JGI IMG/M metagenome (GOLD analysis project Ga0302127, IMG submission 204452) | Marine microbial communities from Western Arctic Ocean, Canada - CB4_SCM | ecosystem: Environmental > Aquatic > Marine > Oceanic | place: Canada: Western Arctic Ocean | collected 2017-09-24
CCCGATTGAGAGCTTGTTTGAAACTATCTCAGACCAGCCAGTAGCCGCAGCCTCTCTAGCGCAGGTACATCGCGCACGCACACATGAGGGGCATGACGTGGCTGTGAAGGTTCAGCACGTGGGGATAGACAAAATTGTCCAGTGGGATCTTGAGGCCGTTGACTTGCTCTCCAATATTTGGAGTCGACTTGAAACCATCATTGATTTCCGTCCTATGGTTGCCGAAATGCGCAGAAATGTGCCAGAAGAAATTGACTTCGTCCATGAAGGACGTGCAGCCGAGGAAATAGCTAATCTTCTCTCTAACAGAGATGATGTAACCGTTCCGAAAATTTTCTGGGAGCTTAGCTCATTACGGGTTCTCACAATGGACTACATCGACGGCATAAAAATTACTGATAATAAAGCGTTACGAGAAGCAGGCGTAAATCCGCCCGATGTCGCTGATGTGCTTATTGACTTATATAACAACATGATTCTTAAATACGGCATGTTTCATGCAGATCCGCACCCCGGAAACCTTTTTGTATTACCTCCTAAAAGTGAAGATGAGTCGCTCCGCATCGGCCTCGTCGATTTTGGACTTACGAAGTCAATTGAGACTGATTTCCGTGAACAATTGATCGTTCTGACCAGCGCCATTATTGAACAGCAGTCAGATGCAATTTCAACCACCATGACAGATATGGGATTCAGAACTCGTGAAGATGACCCCGAGACGTACACAGCGTTGGGGGAAGCATTCCTCGGAGACGTGCTTCGCTCAGGAAAAGCCTATGCTGATCAGGAAATGGTCGCAGAGATAAATCAAAGTCTTGGAAAATTATTACGAGCTAACCCCATTTTGGACCTCCCGGGAGATGTGATTCTGATTGCACGAGTGATGGGATTACTTTCTGGCCTGGGTCGGAGCTTGGAATCAGAAACTGACCTGCTCACCTCGGTACTACCATATCTTGATCCGGATAAAGATCAGACCAGTGACGATGATTTATTCGCGTGATTCTATAGAACTATTAGGCAAAGCTCGGTCGCGTCAATCCAACTGATTTAACGCGCTATTAACCGTTAGGTTTGCATGTATTCATTTTATACACTATTGTTCATTTAAATGAATATATATTCATTTTTGTCGGGCAATAGATAGGAGTCTAAAGTGATATCCCCGAAAGAGTACATTAATGGCGTGTTGAGCAAAGGTCGTAAGACCGGACCTCTCTTCGACGAAGCGAAGAAAGATTACCGAAGATGGCTTCGAGAAGAAAACAACAACTGGCGCTGTACTTTATAAAGTACTAACCACCATAAATGTCAGGAGCAATAATATGAAACTTGAGAATTACGTCAGCTACATCACACGTAAAAATCGTGGTGTCGCTCCAAACTATGATGAGGCTAAAAAAGATTTTTTGGCAATGATAGTTAGACGCAATATAAGTCACATTTAGAGCTAGAAACTTAGAAGTCTAAGTATTTAGTTAATAATGACCGTTTCCTTACTTTGGGCTAACCTACTCGCGTAGATACCCCTCAGCCCAAAGTAAGGAAATTCAGTAAAATATGCCACGCAGGCCCGAGCGATACCTAGAAGAACGAAAACAAGACATCCTTCGTGCAGCGAAGCAAATGTTCGTACAACAGGGTTATGCATCCACCACCATTAGTCAAATAGCAAGTGAAGCGGAGATGGCAACCGGTACGCTCTATCGCTACTTTGAGAGTAAGGATGAATTAATTTGGGCTGTTTCGCACGTACACATTGAAGAAGAGCTTCAAGCCTTTACGACTTTAGAAGAAGACTCCACATCTGCCGGAGATCAACTTTTAGAGATCTTATTGAAACCCTATCAAAACACTGATGTCGACCAGAGCCGGCAAGATGCAATTATTAGCATGGAATCAACCTTGGCTGCTCTGAGAAGTGATGAACTTAAAGAAAAAGTCGCGACAGATATTTCCATGTCGATTGATGCGTTAACGGAACTCATCCAAAAAGCTCAAGCACAGGGTGACGTAGATCCAAAATTCAACCCATCAGCACTTTCAGCATTACTCCACGGTACCGCAAGTGGTCTGGCAAGCCTCAGGCCTCTGCTATCTGAAAATTCGACCTATATCGTGGCTGCACAAGATCTTTTGATCGCATTGGTGGAATCGCTCTATAGCCCTTCTCTTGCCAAAAGATCACAGGAGAAAAAAAACATGCCCACAACAGCCGAATGAAACGTTTTCCCAGGATGACTCAAAGTCGAACATAAGACTGCTGGTGTTAATCTATAGCCCATGACCACAAGCAACCCCTCACACCGATCGGTAATTTCCGGAGAAGGCGCTCCAACACATTCCTCGGTCCAGAATGCGCTGAACGTGCTGGAAGGACCTGGTTATCTTCTTCAACAGATAGAGACGGCTCTGGTAACTGCACTCGCTGGAGGAGAAAAAGATGTTGATACATCCAGAGCTCGAAGACTCTTATACGCCACAGACGCATCGATCTATGAAATGGAACCAGTTGCGATTACTTTCCCCAGAGACACCAGCGATGTTCAAGCAATCGTACAGGTAGCGAATACGTTCGCTGTTCCCATACTTCCAAGAGGAGCCGGTACGAGTTTGGCGGGGCAAGGCGTTAACCATGCAATCGTCATTGACTTCACTCGCTACATGAATCAGGTACTCGAGATAGATTCATCTTCGGCAACAGCACGGGTCCAACCAGGACTAGTAATTGACGCACTCAATAAGCAAGCTAAAAGCCATCAACTCATGTATCCCGTGGATCCATCCACGAGAAATAGAGCAACTATAGGTGGCGGTATCGGCAACAATTCATGTGGCGCACATTCGCTCAGGCACGGAAAAACAAGTGACCAGTTGATTTCGGTCACCGTCGTACTTAATGATGGAAGTATTATTCACACCAAAAATGTCTCGGGTTCGGAGTTAGAGGAAAAATTAGACGGTGACGCACGTGAGTCAGAGCTATATCGATCGATTCGCGAGATTGCGCAATCACGACAAGCAGAAATAGAGGCGTATTTCCCAAAGATCCCGAGGCGTGTATCTGGTTACAATCTTGACACTGTACTTACGTACGACGACAGTCGTGGCGAAAGTATGGACATCGGTCAAATGATTGTGGGAAGTGAGGGGACTCTAGGAATCGTCACAGAGGCGACCATCAAGCTTGCCCCGCTTGCTGCTAAGACGGGAATAATCGCTCTTCATTTTGAATCTATAGAAGATGCGTGCCGGGCAGCTCCAATTGCGGTCACACACGACCCTGCAGCCGTCGAACTAGTAGATAGAACAATCATCGAACGCTGTCGTGAAAGTTTTAGCTATAAATCTTTAGTTGAGTTTGTAATTGGCACCCCGGGAGGCCTGCTATTGGTCGAAGTAGACGGAGAAACCGAGCCAGAAGTTATCGAAAAACTAGATGCACTCGCTAAAGACTTCAGGAGTCGTGGCCTGACCCAAGATATGGTTATTACCACCAATTCAGGAGAGCAAGCTCGAATGTGGCGTATGAGAGAAGCCGGCCTCGGGCTATTGATGTCCGTGCGGGGAGATGCGAAACCTGTAGCTTTTGTTGAAGACGGAGCCGTTAAACCGGAACTTTTAGGGGATTACGTCGCGCGATTCGAAGAAATCGTGCAACGCTATGGCCTTCCAACTGCGTACTATGGCCACGCTGGTGCAGGATGCCTCCACATCAGGCCAATGATCAATTTAAAAGAATTAAATGGTCCTGAGAATGCTGAAGTTTTGGCTCAAGAAATTGCCGATTTAATTCTAGAATTCGGCGGTTCACTCAGTGGTGAGCATGGTGATGGCATCGTAAGAGGTGCCTTCACGGAACGTATGTTTGGACCTGCTTTGGTAGACAGTTTCCGTGACATCAAATTGGCGTTCGATCCTGACTCACTAATGAATCCAGGGAAAATCATTGATACGCCCACATTTAATGACAATTTGCGACTTTCACCAAAAACTGCCAGTCTCACTCCGCCTACGTACCTAAATTGGGATGAATGGGGAGGTATTGCACGGGCCGCGGAACAATGCAATGGACAGGGAGCATGCCTAAAAGATGTCGGAACGATGTGCCCCTCCTTCATGGTCACAAAAGACGAAGAACACTCCACGCGTGGACGAGCTAATCTGCTCAGGCAAGTGCTTAATCAGTCGTTACCACCTGAAGAGCTCACAGGAGATAGAATCCATGAGGCACTGGATCTCTGCGTGGAATGCAAGGCCTGTAAAAACGAATGCCCTTCCGCCGTTGACATGGCTCTCCTAAAGTCAGAAGTGCTCGCCCTGCGCCATGCGGAACACGGAGTACCACTCAGGGACAGAATTTTCGCCGGTATTGCGAGGGGTGCCAAATTAAATCAGTTACTAGGTACGAGATCGCTAACAAACTACATAAGCCGGATTGGTATTGTGAAAGCAATGCTTGACCGATTTCTTGGAATTCATAAGTCGAGACCCCTCCCTGAATTTGCTCAAACTTCATTCGTAGAATGGTTTCGAAAAAACCACAGTGTCGGACGTGCGACCAAAAATGGATCCGTCGTACTTTTTGTTGATACGTTTACGAATTATTTCCAGCCGCAGGTTGGTAAGGCTGCGGTGATGGTGCTGGAAGCGCTAGGCTACGCCGTTCATATAACCCAACAAAATGAATGCTGTGGGCGACCTATGATATCGAAAGGGTTGCTTGCCGATGCTCGGGATGCTGCGGCGAAAAACCTGAAGAGTTTAGAGAGATTTATTGAGGCTGGCACACCGATTATAGGCTTGGAACCATCCTGTTTGCTAGTTTTCCGAGACGAATACCCACTACTTGTTCACAACTCCCAAGCGCTTAAAAAACTAGCAGATACTGCAGCAAAGCAGTCATTTCTCATTGAAGAATTTATCACTCAATGCGCCACTAAAGACGAAAATTCCGTTCGAAATATTTTTCAGGGCGGACCCGATGTATCTATTCATGTTCACTGCCATGAAAAAGCATTAGTCGGCACAGAACAGGCTCTTAAAGTGTTAGAGCTCGCCAACATACCAGCAAATTTAATTGATTCGGCATGCTGCGGTATGGCCGGTTCCTTTGGCTTTGAGACCGAACACTATGAAATTTCTAAAGCCATGGCAGACCGAACATTGGTCCCCGCAATTCGTGAAATGCCTGAGCTTGAGCGACTCCTCATTACCGGCACTTCCTGCCGACAACAGCTAGATCACTTCAGCTCAAAAACGCCGATACATCTAGTCGAAGCCTTAGCTGAATCGTTAACAATCAAATAACCATCATACAAAATTCTAGTCAACCAAAATGAGCCCCATGGTGCAGTTGCATATATTCTAGCTATTCTATATTTACGTATTCGGACGGAATAAATAAACATGTCAAAACATCACTACAGGAAACAGAAAATCGCAGTTCTTGGACTTGGACGATTCGGGTCGACGCTCGCCAGAGATCTCCAAGCAATGGGACACGAAGTAATCGGTATTGATCACGATACCAACACTATTAAGTCTCTTTCCTCAGAGCTATTTCATATTGCCGAAGCTGAAGCGTCTGATGCTCACGCCCTAAAACTTTTAGGAGTAAGTCACTGCGACGCAGCTGTAGTCGCATTTTCTGCGCAAGATCTTGAAACGAGCATTCTCGCAACGCTCACCCTAAAACAAGAGATGGAAATACCTCGGGTAATAGCAAAAGCTGCGAACGCCAGGCATGGAGAAATTCTTGAGCGTGTTGGTGCCGATGAAATCAAATATCCGGAAAGAGAATCAGGCCGACACCTCGCACTCGCATGGTCTGATCAGGGGCACGAAGCCGACAACCTGGAAATAAGCAATGAGTACCTGATCACAAGAATTAAGGCGCCCTCAAAGCTACATACGGAAACATTCGGAAGTATTAAAAAACAGTATCCTAATCTCGATTTTATTATGTGGTTGGATCATGAAGACGCGTTAACGTTGGCACCATCGGACGACAACATTCTTCGAAAAAATCATCTTCTTGTAATTGGAGGAAATCCAATCGAAATTGAGGATTTTCTCGACGCCGTACGTGAAGACTCGGTCTAGACTTTCAGATAAAGAGATTTAAAGCCCCGAAGTGTCATAGTTCCACCCCATTCGAGTTTTTGAACCATTGGCGGTGCCTCAGTTATCGACAGCACCGCCAGAAGAACCTCTTCTGCAAGGCCCATCGCCGCTCCTGCGCCAATGCAATGGTGTTCACCAGATCCAAACTGCAGTTGCCCTCGGAATGACCGATCAAGTAAAAATTCATCCGGCTGTTCAAATCGATCGGGATCTCTGCCGGCTGCGGTGACAACGGCCAACACTCCCTCACCAGGCTTAATAATTCGATTGCCTATACTCGTCGTCTCAGTCGCAAAGCGCGGAATGAATTGTGTAGGCCCTTGTAAGCGTAATCCTTCAATCACAGCCAAACTTGTTAATTCAGGCTGGGCTTTAAGTCGCTCAAATAGGTCAGGAGTTACAGCCAAAATCCACAACATTAAACCTATCAAAAACGCAGTCGCATTATTTCCCGCAATTGATAAATCAAATAAAAGCTTTGCTGCATCTTCCTCTGATATGTTGCCCCCAGCTATTGCGCCTCGCAACAGCGTAATAGCCCCATTTGGACCAGAATCAGTTGAAACCGCATGCGCACAAACATCTCGTAACGCAGCCTGTGCCCGAACACCTTGTGAACGTACAATTGGACCAGCTCCACTATGTGCACGCCAAGTTTGAATCTCTGTCCCCAAGGATTCGTAGTTAGAACGCTCGTCCGTAGATGTACCAAGTAACTCATATACGGCCTCAACAACTGCCTGATTCGCAATACCAGTCATCACTTCGAACGATTCGCCTCGAGCTGCCGCAATCGCACCATGTGCCCATTTCCAGGCGATTTCCTTCACTATCTGTCCGTAGTTATTCACATTATAAGCCGGGGAAGCCAGAGCTCTTTGTTGCTTATGCTCCTCCAAGCCAGTACGAATAAACGGGACATCGCCCTGTCGATTAGCGTCGAGTGTTCCGGCTAATTGTCTTGCCAAAATACTCCTGTCATACTGAATCGCGGCTGTTGCATCTGAGGAGAAAATTGACGGTTGCTTTAGTACCGTGTCGCAATCTTCGTATTTAGTTAACACCCAAGCTTCAAACTTTGAATCCCAATGAACTGGATCTTCTTTACGCAAGCGCGCCAAAGCCGGATAAGGGTTTTTTAGATATGATGGGCGGTCAGGTTTCCAGTCGACCATATTCTCTCAATCCCAATTACGTCCCTACCCTAAGCTAAGCTAAGCTACAATTTTCACTCTACCAGCAGCTCTTCGGAAGGGACCAAGATGAGCGACGCAAACTCTGAAGCACTAGCTTTGATTGAGGCACACTTTAACACTTTGGAAACAGGTTCGTCCGTAGAATTTGACTCTGTCTTTTTAGCGAATGATGTCAGAGAGTACGCAAGTGAAAATAATATCAACTGGCCTGGCCTCTATGTAGATCAGAACGGCCAGTCTTTAGTAATACCAGGAATGATATTTTTTCGGCCAGCAGTTGGGTTTGGTCTCGGCCAACCAAATCCTCCATTGACGCGGGCGGGCTTCTTCACGCGAACCAGTCGCACCTTCAGTCAAGCTATTCGTGTGAACGAGGCTGTGCATTTCAAAGGACAAATCAGCGACAAATATCTTCGGCGAGGCTATTACTATATTGTGGTCGACTGGACAGCGACGGGCGTTGATGGGGTAGTGGCTGCAACCGGGCGAGAATGGCACACATTGGGCTGGGCTAGGTATCCAAAAACCCATCCCAAAGGAGTTTGATATGTCTGAGACAGTGAATTCAATTGGTTCGGAAATCTCACGCGGACCAATACAAGGCACCTCAGCAGTCGGAGGGTCCGATCTAGGCACAAATAATAGACCCGTGGTTCCAAATGTCTTTCATTTTGCTCAAATGACTGAGCTATTAGTCGGTCACTTTCCACAAAATTGGTTTACGTCCGGACAACTTTCCATTCGATATCTCAAGCCCCTACAACAAGGCGAAGAGTTAGTGGTAAAAGCAAAAGTAGTCTCATATGATGAAGACAATGCTGATCGCGTCAACCTTAGCATTTGGTGTGAAAATATCAACGGTGAGCTACTTGCCACTGGTGATGCCTCCTGCATCTGGACAACTTAATTATTAAAAGGTTTTTTCATGAGCAGAGATGCATATTCAACAGCAAACCAAAGCACAAATCCGCCGGATCGATCGTCGTGACCTTCCACAGTCGGCCTCTGAATGTATTCGAGTAATGTGGATAATGGTCCGGTTCCCGCACAGGCGTTTCGAACCTGTCCATTTGAATCGATATAGTTACTAATACCTATCCAAGCTTTCTCTAGGTATGGAAAATAATCTTGAGAGAGCCAGCCTCCTCTAATACCTCGAGCCAAGACATATCCAAGAATTGCCGTTGATGTTAATTCAAGATACGTATCTGGATTGTCTATAACTTGTGACCAGGCGCCTGACTCATGTTGATATGAAATCAACGCGTCCAAATGTGCGCGATGTTTGGTCACCGATTTCTGAAAATCAGTTTCCGTCGCCGGTAGAAATGACAAAGCCTCGGCAAATCCCAAAGCAGCAAAAGCATTCCCCCTACCCCAATAATATGGAGATGAATTCGAATGCCACCAAAGATTTGAGTCCGACTGTGGATTAACTTGTTCTAGAAATTTAAATAGAAAATCTGAATAGATTTCACGCTTACTAAAATCATAAGCGCGTCCCATTAACGCACCAACAAAAAATATGTCCTCAACACGATTATCGGCGTCGATAGGGTTTTCATCTGCCAGATATAAATCTGCAACTGTAACCATCAAATCCATATATTTCTTTTCAGCAGTCAATTCTGTCAGATCATGGGCCCAAAGATAGCCACTATGGACTGAGCCATCCAGAAAGCGAATCGAATCGATATCGAACTGATTTACGACAGGATCAACCAACTGTTCAATCTCGGAAACTATCCTCTCCTGATCGTCAAGTATCTTTGCTAGCCTCAAACGGCCACTAATTGGCACTCCACGTACATAATTGATAGGTAGTATTGTATTTCCGTACTCACGAGCAAATACAACCGCAACGTCAATCAATGACTTCTCTAAATTCAAAATACCCTCCGTTCAACGTCGATCAAATGAGTCCATATAAGCGATTCAAATCTTCGAGCCTTACTGGATCCAAGCTTTGACCCGCAAGACCTCGATAATCAACTCCATATCGATATGCCCTAAATAAAAAGCCCATCAATTCACCGTTATTGGTCGAGGGGTTAAATATCGGGTTCCACCATTCCCACACCGGTTCGCCCTTATTTGTGATCTCAAATACACGGCCCGACGTACCCTCACAAATAAGAGTATTTCCGTTTTGTAAGCGAGTGGCGCCCGATATGTGACCACTGAAAAATTGGGCTGCGGGGTGCCCTTCATAAGTCCAAACCACATCGTTTGAATTAGGATTTACTTCTATAACCTTGGATGTTGGCATTCCAAGTCTTCGATGCATTCCATTATCAAAAATCTGAATATTTCCGTTTTTTAGCCAGGTAGCGTGATGTTGATGTGACGTGTTGGGAAACCCGTACTTCCATGACATTTCACCGTTCTTATCAATAACTGCGACGCGACTGTTGTTCCTAGATGAAAACAGAATATCCCCTGCATCATTCACGTCAACACTATTAACGTGAGTCCACTCTATTCTCCCCTCCAGAGGACAAATAGGATCATCAACCGGATCAAACAGTTTCCAAGTCTCTATACGACGAACTTCTTTGCCTTGGGTATCAATTTCTACTATGTCGTCTCCCAACATTGTTGGTTGGTTTTGGTCAGAAAACCGTACTCCTCCCTGAACGGCATCAGTTAGATCTGTCGGTAACTCAACCCAGACAGGAAAAATAGTGTGGCCGTTGGATAATCGTTTAAAATCGTGATGAAATGACGGGTCGGCATAACTCCATTGAATCTCTCCGGTCCAATTAACCTCCAGTAAAAGAGAGCAATTAGCTCCCAATCGACGAATTCTTTGACTAAAGGGCTCAAGATCGGAGCCATGAACAGCTGATTGTGGTATGAGAGCTGGATCCAGACCGAGGACAAGTAGATTACCGTTCTCAAGTAATTCAACCTTGCGTGGGAGAAGATTGTTAAATTTCCAGCGATGTACAAATCGGCCTTGCATATCCACTAAAAATACTGAGTCGCCGCTGTGTGGACTGACTAATGTATACCCCTTATGACTCAACTGGGAACGATGAAACGTTAAGCCATATTTCTGTGCCACTGACCAACCCAAAATTCACCTCCAATGTCTAAGTACCATTCACCAAGTCGCCCCCACTCTAGGCCAATTTCTATTCTCGAAGCAAGTAACTTCTTAAGCAACTTCTAGTTGGAGTTAATAGTCATTCCTGTTAGCATGACATTTCGTGAGAATACCTGAAAATGACCCCAGATATTCTTTTAGCGGGGGTAGCTCAGTGGTAGAGCGTCAGTTTTCCAAACTGAATGTCGCGGGTTCGATCCCCGTCCCCCGCTCCAATTCAACTTAAATGCTGACTAACTATCAATATCCGAATAGAATCAAACTATCAAATTAAATTCTACCTAGAAAGCCTAACAATCATGCCCGCGCAATATTCAGCCACAGATTCTAATACCGGACTCGAAGTGACCGTAACAGGCGAGTTTCCAGAAGAAAAAGATGACCGGGTTCGTATTGCCCGAACGACTAATTTATTCACACGGCTGATGGCTACGATACTCTCGACTGAGTCAACTGAAGAACGCAACCAACGTTTTCGTGCAATCGAAACCCAACTTGAAATAGCAGACTCACTGATAAAAGGCGATATGCAGGCGGTCGGAGATCTTGTTAGAGATACCCTGAAGGATATGGGGATAACAGAAGATCAAGTTCGTGATGCCGAAGAGCAGTGGCGAGAGCAAATTGTGAATTTGGGCGGAGATCCAGACTCAATTGAAAACATATTCCCCTCAGAGAATATAGAAGGAGCCGAAATTGGCGAGTCAACGCTGGAAGATCTTACGTCCGAAGACATAGAGAATCTCTTCGATAGCAACAGTTCAGATGACGATGACAAAAGTGACGAGAAATAGTCTAAATGGCTCGTAATGAAATCCGCATCACTGGTGCAAGAGAACACAATCTAAAAAATATAAATGTATCGATTCCACGCGACAGCCTCGTCGTACTGACTGGTGTATCTGGATCAGGTAAATCGTCACTAGCCTTCGATACAATTTATGCTGAAGGCCAACGACGGTATGTTGAGTCTTTATCCGCCTATGCGCGCCAATTTCTCGGTCTTATGGAAAAACCTGATGTTGATTACATTGATGGCCTATCGCCATCAATATCAATTGATCAGAAGGGAGTATCACGTAACCCACGCTCGACTGTCGCAACGGTCACAGAAATTTACGATTATTTACGATTGTTATTTGCTCGAGCCGGAATACCACACTGCCCCAATTGTGGACAGAAAATAGAACGCCAATCGCCTCAACAGATAGTTGATTCAATTCTTACGGAACAAGTCGACACGAGAGCCATGATTTTGGCGCCTGTCGTAAGGCACAGACGCGGTGAGCACGCTCAAATTTTCGAAATGATTCGAAAAGCAGGCTACATACGGGTCCGCGTCGACGGTCAAATTCTCTCAATCGACGATGACATAACACTTAATAGGCAACAACATCACAATATAGAAGTTATCGTAGATCGCATTGTTATCCCTCGACTTGACCATGAAAACGGTGACCATGAACGTGGGCGCATTGCTGACTCTGTCGAGCAGGCTCTACAGCTGGGTGAGGGCATTCTATTTCTCGTCTTGCTTAACGCAACTGGTGAATCAACAGAGGAAAAAACTTTTTCCGAACACTTCGCCTGCACAAAACCTGAATGTGGCGGATATTCCGTTGGCGAAATCGAACCACGTAATTTTTCGTTTAATACTCCGCATGGTGCTTGCCCAGCTTGCACTGGATTAGGCTATCAAATGAAAGTCGACGAAGCTCTAGTTGTGCCCAATAAAAACCTTTCAGTGGCTCAAGGTGGCATTGTCGGACTTAAGGGCTTCACTAAAGCTGCCTCATGGTATCGAAGACGATTACAAGCAGTCGCACGCTCGACTGGTTTTGAATTGGACACCCCACTAAATGAATTAAGCGATCTACAATGGTCTGCTCTCATGAATGGAACCGGCGACACCGCAATCGATGAACTCGAATTTCGATCAAGCTCAGATGCGACATCTGTCAAGAAATTTAGGGTCCGTTGGGAGGGAGTTCTCAATAATCTTCGACGACGACACCGTGAGACTGACAGCGATTGGGTTCGTAATGAAATAGAAAAATATATGGCTCGAATTCAATGCGATAGTTGCAATGGTGCACGACTAAAACCAGAGATACTTTCTGTTTTTATAGATAAACGATCAATAGTAGACGTCACTGAACTTGCAGTTGTGGACGCTCTCGAGTGGATTGAAACACTGCAAAATCAGGAACAGAGCCCCCTAGGTGTCCGTGAATTCGCTATTGGCAGACAAATACTTAAGGAGATCCAAGGGCGACTCACCTTCCTTCGTGACGTGGGCCTTGATTACCTGTCGTTAAACCGATCTGCCGCTACCTTATCTGGCGGAGAAGGTCAACGAATCAGGTTAGCCACTCAAATCGGGTCAGCTTTAATGGGTGTGCTATATGTGTGTGATGAACCAAGTATTGGTCTACACCCCGTTGATAATGAACGTCTTATCTCTACACTCACACGTCTTAGAGATCTGGGGAATACGGTTCTGGTAGTTGAGCACGATGAGGCAATGATGCTTGCCGCTGATCATCTGATTGATATAGGACCGGGCGCCGGAGAGCATGGAGGCAATATCGTTGCGACAGGAACTCCAAGCCAAGTAGCCAAAAATCGTAAATCAACGACAGGAGCATATTTGTCTGGGCGAAAAACGATACCAGTACCCAAGACACGGCGTTCAGGCAATGGCAAGATATTAAGTATCGTTGGAGCGAAAGAGAACAACCTAAAAAATGTAACCGCAAATATTCCATTAGGGACTTTCGTGGCAGTTACTGGGGTATCAGGTTCTGGAAAATCATCACTCATTAACCAAATTCTTGCTCGCCAACTTGCGTATGAGCTTAATGGCGCGAGAAGTGAGAAACCTGGCGATCATGACGAGCTCTTAGGAATTGAAAATCTTGACAAAGTAGTGGTAATCGATCAGTCCCCAATAGGCCGAACTCCTCGGTCTAATCCTGCCACCTACACGCAAGTTTTTACGCTAATTCGAGACTTATTTGCTGGGATGCCTGAAGCCAAAGCACGCGGATATAAACCCGGACGATTTTCATTTAATGTCAAAGGTGGAAGATGTGAATCGTGTCGGGGAGATGGCTATAACTTAATCGAGATGCAGTTTCTTCCTGATGTGACTGTGCCTTGTGAAATATGCCACGGTGCTCGATATAATCGCGAAGCTTTGGAGATTCTCTTTCGAGGAAAAAATATCGCCGACGTCTTAGGAATGACTGTGACGGAAGCTATAGATTTCTTCGAAGCATTTCCCAAGCCACGGCGAAAACTTGATACCATTCGCGACGTTGGTTTGGGATATATCCGCCTTGGCCAGCCGGCAACCACACTTTCTGGGGGGGAAGCGCAGAGAATCAAGCTTGCAACAGAGCTGTCAAGACGTGCAACAGGATCAACTTTATACATTCTTGACGAACCCACCACTGGGCTCTCTTTCTCTGACGTTGATTCACTACTGCAGGTACTCCAAAGACTAGTTGATGCGGGCAATACCGTCGTGGTAATTGAACACCATTTGGATGTGATTAAAAACGCGGATTGGATCATTGATCTGGGACCCCATGGCGGAGAAAAAGGTGGCCGAATTCTTGCTGAAGGAACACCAGAACAAATTGCAAAGAGTAAAAAATCGATAACAGGTAAGTATCTTAGACCAAATCCCAAAAGCTCTAGAAAAAAAAATCCCGGAGTTAATCAACTCTAGTTGATCGGAAGCCTGTATGTGAGACCATGCCTACAGGTGAAAGGAGCACATTATTTCTGATAATAATTACACCTACTTAGATTTACATGTCCATTCGGTCGACGGATCTGACGATGCTGGAGCCCATGTTGAAGGTTACCTCAAATGGATGTCATCTCGACGAAAAAAAGGATTCCAAATTGACGGATTCGTCCTCACTGAACATCGAAATTACAACCAATCTCTAAATTATGACGAACTCGCTTCCCGCTATAACGCAATAGTTTTACGTGGAATTGAGGTAGAGACAGATATAGGTCATGTTCTTGTTTATGGGGCGGGACCTGCTTTTTTCGAGACTTTTGATCTTTCGGATATTTCTCTGCCATATGAAGATGTTTTCCGAGTAGCATGGGACAGCGGTGGAATTGCTGTAGGTGCTCATGCTGGCCGACCTAGAATCGGTGCGCTCGAACACGTTGATGAACGAAACGTAGCCCTCAGCGGAGTGAGTATCCTAGAGACGCTCAATGGAGGTAGCAATGATTTTGAAAACGCGCGAGCACATGAACTCGCGTCAAACAAAAATATACGTGAAGTCGGAGGATCTGATTCTCACTTCGTATCAACTCTGGGAGCATGTTTGACGCGTTTTCAAGGCGAAGTGAGTAACATCTCTGAGCTCGTGGGAATTTTACGAAGTTCGAGCTCGCAATTTATACCGTTGAAACTGGAGGAAACACTACCCGGTGCAGACATTCCTGAATCAAGACCTTCATCAGAACAGCTAATACCCCACACTAGCGGACAAGGCGAACTAGGCGGAGAAGAACTTGAATACGACCGTAGTGTTGTAGGCAAGGAAATATTTGGTGGAAAACTTGAAGTCACATCAGATGCAATTACTAAGTATTGTGACGCGATCGATGAAACAAATCCAATCTATGTAGATAGCGACTTTGCTAAAACCGGCCCCTATGCCGGAATTATTGCGCCACCCGGAATTTTACAGACGGCACAAGTAGAATCTCCACCCGATCCAAACGTAAAATTTGGAACTACACAATTTATGGCGGGCTCGCATCAGGAATACCTGTTGCCAATTCGGCCGGGAGACACTCTCGACGCGTACGTTAAGGTCAAGGAAGTCTACGAAAAAACAGGGCGTAGTGGTCGGATGGTTTTTATAGTGCGGCAAACTAGATGGGCCAACCAATTTGGCGAAAATGTCGCGCTACTGGAGACTTCCATGGTGATTCGACAAATTCAGTAACGAAGATGGGTGAATAAAATGACAGACACAGCTACAAACGCTCAGAGATACTTTGAAGAAGTTGAAATTGGTGAGGAATACATCCAAACACAGGTCCCAAGTCGAGAAAATGTTCTTGAATTTTTAAGTACGTGGTCTGATCCTGGAGACGAAATTCGTGGTCGATTCACTGATCAGGCAGGCGCTAACAAGGATGGGCTGCAAAAGCCAATTGTGCCCGGCAATATGTCTGCGTCAATGATTACTCGATTGGTAACCGACTGGGCCGGTCCATTGGGACGAATAGTCAGCCTTGATATTTCATTTAGACGCCCAGTACAACATGATGACCAGCTCAAATGCTTGGCTCTTGTAACCGAAAGAGGTGATGATCTTGCCGAGGCCGGTGGTCCGGCAATTGTAAGTATTGATGTCTCTTTCGAAAACGAACGAAGTGAAAAGCCTGTTCAAGGTACTGCACAAGTAGAGTTACCCCGACGTGACGCCGAATAATTCTAAAAACCGATTCGAACCCTCTGACTCGTCTTTTTCACAATGGTTGGTTAGTGAAGCGCACGTCCGTGAACCACGACGGATAGTTAGAACTGATGAAACTACCATCCTCGTCTCCAAGGTTGAGTCTGGATTTGCTGCGGAGCTGCACAACACTCTCGACTTGTTAGGATTTGTGAGTGACGATGATTTTAAACTACAGATTAAAGACCGTATGTGGGATGCGTATCCTGCAAACATGAGCCGAGTTGAAGCTTGGCGACAGAGTGTGAAGGATATCCTTCTTGAGTCAGGCAAAAAATCTTCAGTCCCTGCGGTTAGGTTGAATGAAATACAAATCGGTGTCGACTCCGTAGCCGCCTTACTCGACGCAACACTATGGACCAACCCAGTTCTGGCAGACCGTTCCTATCAACCGGCTGCCGGGGAATCAAAGGCTTATCTTGAAAACCTAGAAGTTCTAACTGATGGATCCGATATCTTCACTCGTTTCTATGGAGACTACGCAGGAAAATCCGTACTGAATCACTGCCCGGGCGCATTGTTTGCGAGAAAGTTACTATCCACAGGATGGGAAATCTGCTCGGGGGTAGATACGCCCAAACCTAATAATTAAACAGAAATTCCACAACTGCGTATCGTTTCAGCTTTCCTGATGCTGTCCTCGGAAGTGGATCTGAAGAAATCAACCAAATCCTAGGCACCTTATAACCGGCAATATGATCGCGGACATAGCTTGTGAGCTCTTCCTCGACGATCGTCGAATTGGCTTCCACCACAACGACGGATGCGATTTTTTTACCCCACTCAGCATCATCTAATCCCACAACAGCTGCTTCGAGCACACCTGGATAACTTTCCACAATTTGCTCGACTTCAGTTGGATGAACATTCTCTCCACCCGTTACTATTAGATCGTCAGATCGTCCTTGGATAGTGAGAAATTCCATGTCATCACGAATTGCTAAATCTCCTGTATGTAGCCATCCTTTTTTAATCTTGTCACTGACAGCAGTGTTTTCCTGTAGGTAACCTGACGTTACCGTGGCACCTTTGACAAGAATTTGACCGGCTTCTCCGAGAGTTGGTTCAGCTCCATCACCGCGATCTAGACGCACAGTAGCGGCCAAAAGAGGTAATCCAGCGCTGCCAGCTCGCTCAAAAGCACTAGAAATCGGAACGGTAGCCACCTGAGACGTGACCTCTGTTAGGCCATAGGTCTGTAAAAGTGGTAAACCTTGTAACTGACCCCGCCTGATAAGTTCCGGTGTTGCGGGACCACCTCCCAGCAGTACGGCTCTAATGGTGTTCGGGTATTTTAGCTTTGTCGGTTGTGTCGATAAAATTCTTTCAAGCATTGTAGGCACCACAGATAAGAGAGTTACGTCTCCTGAATTGAGAGCAATATTCACCAGATTTTCGTTGAAATTTTCATGAATAACGACCGATGTCCCGTAAATAGCAGATCTCACCAGTATCGAAAGACCTCCCACGTGAAACAGTGGCATGCACGCGAGCCATCTATCATTATCGTTTACACCAATATTGGCTTCAGACGCAACGGCACTCCAGTAGAAGTTTCGGTGACTCAACACCGTTGCTTTCGGGTTTCCTGTTGTCCCCGATGTGAACACGATTGCTAACGGATCAGTAGGTAGTAGTTCAGCTCTCGACCCTGATACTGGAGAGGAAGACTTGTCCCGCAACTCGGATATCTGAATCAGTTCTACTTCGCATATCGCTGCTAGTTGCTCTGCAACAACTTTATTACTCTCATCAAATAACAAGTATTCAACCTCAGCATGCCGCAGTTGCCATATCAATTCATTGACTGTCAGTCGTGTATTTAGTGGTAAAAGTGGTCGTAATATCCTGATAGTTGAATGAAGAGCTATCACGAAATCAACACCATTTTTTGTTAGGCTTGCGATTGGCCTTGAGTTCTTTTTGATAAGAGAAAGTAGTCGTCCTGCGGCGTGAGAAACTTCAATTTCGAGTTGCTTGTAGCTCAAGGATTCAATTGAAGAACTAACTGCCGAAACCTCTGAATGAGTCTCGGATCGTAGAGCAATCCAATCTGGTAAAACTATGCCTCGTACGAGATTATCCATATATTATTTCTTGCCATGAAGCTGTTGCTACCATCTCTAACATATCAATGTCAGGTGATATGCCGAGCCCAGGTCCCTTAGGAATCTGAATTTCTCCTTTTACCGGAATAGGAGTCACGGCAACATCATCAAGCATCTGTTTCCCAGTGCTCAAACCATGAGCAGCCTGCCATGGCAATGATGCTGCTGCATGGATTGCCATTGAAACACCAATTGCCGAATCAAATGTTGTCGTTACGTAACTCTCAATCTCGTATGTACTTGCCCACTCCGCCAAACCAATCGTTTCACGAATACCGCCGATTAGCATCGGTTTCAATACCAATATATCAACCGCTTGAGTTCTCACGATCTGATTAGTTTTCTCAGGATTTTTATAAATAGCCTCGTCCGCAGCGATAGGGATTGAGCTGGCGGTATGCACCTTCGCAAGACTTTCTAAATCATCCGGATCGGTTGGCTGCTCTATTAACTCGATATCATACGGAAGGAGTTTCTTGACCGCAGTTTTGGCTGTCTCCAAAGACCAAGCACCGTTTACATCTAATCGCAATTTTATATCGGGCCAGAGGATTCTTACCTGACGAATTGTCTCAATGTCCTCGTCCAGCGACTTCAAGCCAATCTTAAGTTTCAAAGTCGAATACCCCGAACTGACCAAATCGCCTGCCTGCGTGAGCGTCTGACCCAAAGTCGAATTAGCTAATAATCCATTTGTGATGACAGCAGAACGAGAGCCTGCTGATGTCTCTACATGCAGCGCCAAATTAAATTTGCGAGCCTCGGCATCCAGGAGCGCCATTTTGCATGCATTCCATGCTAACAATGAACCTTTTCTCGAGAAATCAAACATATCCAATCCAAATTTTTTGCTCGATATACCCTCAAACTGCCTAGCCACGTCGGCAAGGGCAGCACCTCCCGTGTATTCGGGCATTGGATTAACTTCACCAAATCCTTCGAAGCCCTCAGAATCAGAAATACTTACTAAAATACCTGCGCGCGACTTTATAACTCCCCATGAGCTCTCAAATGACTCGGACAGATGCAACTCAAATGGACGCCATCGGAGTTTCCTGACTCGGATTCGTTTCACATGCAAATCCCAAACGAGAGCAGAAGTCCGAGCCCCAAATGCAAACGCGCGGTCGCACGTAATGCTGCGTTAAACGTCGGTCCAGGATCATCACGTAAGACTGTACGCACCGGTGAAAGAATTAGTGGGAAAGAAAGCCATACTACAAGTAACCACCAGCTCAGATCTGCAAAAAATATAGGAAGTATCGTTGGAATCAAATAGGCAATCAACAACATAATTAGGTACAGGTAACGACTCGCCTTTGAACCTAAGATGACAGCCAATGTTCGTTTACCCACCGCTCTATCTAACGCTAAATCCCTGACATTATTAACAACCAGTATGGCTGTAACAGTCATTCCTACGGGCATAGACAGTAAAATTATTTCACTATTGACAGAACCTGTCTGGACAAAAAAAGTACCCGATACTGCGATAACACCAAAAAATGTAAATACAAACACTTCACCCAAACCACGATACCCGTACGGCCATGGGCCACCCACATAAGTAACCCCAGCAATAATCCCAGCCAGCCCTATCACTAAGACGATCCATCCCGCCGTGACTATCAGATATACTCCCGGGATTACTGCCAAAATGAAGGTAAATATCACCGCGCGAAATAATTGTTTTTCAGTGAGTAAGCCACTCGCGGCAGCACGGATCGGGCCTAATCTTTCTGGTCCGTCCGCACCTCGCCTATAATCTGAAAGATCATTTGCAAAATTTGCTGCAATTTGGAGAAGTAAAGCTCCAAGCAACGCCGCCAGCGCAGGTAGCAGGTTGAATTCATATTCGCCTAACCCAAAAGCTGCGGCCCAGCCCACAATAACCGGGCTCAGAGCCGCCGTGAGCGTTTGAGGTCGTGCAGCAAGTAAGTAAGCTCGAGCACCGCCCTGACGCAAAGGCTCTCTACTCTGTTTAGAATCAATACTCATAAATCATTGACTACTTCGCATATTCAGCCATGAAATGGAAGCCTTGTAAACTTCTTAAAATCAGGCTTCCGCTTTGATTCAAGAAATGCGTTTCGCCCCTCTTTTGCTTCATCGCTGGTGTAATACATCATCGTGAGATCTCCGGCTAGAATCTGGAGCCCCGTAACACCATCAGTGTCAGCATGAAATGCATTTTTCAGAAAACGGATAGCGGTCGGGGATTTCTCATTAATCTCACGCGCCCAATTCACTCCTTCTTCTTCCAGTTGTTCTAATGGCACAACGGTATTCACAAGTCCCATTTCCAAGGCTTCTTGGGCATCATATTGCCTGCACAAAAACCATATTTCTTTGGCTTTTTTCGTTCCGACTTCGCGAGCAAGTAAACTCGAGCCATAGCCTGCATCGAACGATCCAACTCTGGGTCCGGTCTGGCCGAAACGAGCATTTTCAGCGGCTATCGTCATATCACATACTACGTGCAATACATGGCCGCCCCCTATTGCATATCCGGCGACTAATGCAATCACTGGTTTTGGCATTTCGCGAATAAATCGCTGCAGTGGCAAAACATTCAATCGAGGTCCTTTTTCATCCTCATAGCCCGCATGACCACGTACTCGTTGATCACCACCGGCACAAAAGGATCGACCACCCGCCCCTGTAAATAGCACAACGCCAACTTCATCATCCTTCGCAGCATCAAAAAAAGCTTCGCTAAGCTCATCAAGAGTCTGCGGTCGAAATGAATTGTGTATCTCAGGTCTATTAATTGTGATACGTGCTATTCCTTCAGCCTTGTCATAAAGGATGTCCTCGTATTCTTTTACTGGCTCCCAGTTAACGCTACTCATTATTCCTCCAGTTCAATTCAGTGTGTTCACTTCTTTTACAGGTCTCCACGGTGCTGCAATAAAAAATCTTTGATTATTTTGTGAACTTGTTCCGGCTTTTCGATATGTGCCGCATGGCCCGCGTCAGCAATGAGTTCAATTTCACTGTCTGAAATTCGTTCACTCATTTCTCTAGCTATCCGACTATATTTATCATCTAGGCTACCCGCGATCAACAACACGGGCACCTCAATGCTTTTAAGGTCTTCTCCTAGCCAGGATTGAGCCCCAGTTCCCATCCCCCGCAAAGAGTTCGCAAGCCCAATTTCACGCTGTGCCATTCGCTGAGCACGAAGAGCCGTCTGTGAAGATTCTGATAAATTAATCTCTTGTGACTTCCATAATGACATCGATTCCCAATAACCAACAAATGCCTCAATACCATCTTCAATAATCAACTGCGCCAAGCTTTCATCTGACTTTCTTCGTAACTTTCTCTCTTCGCAAGTTGGAATGCCAGGGCTCGCACCTTCAAGAATCAGTCCAGAGACAATGTCTGGATGCCGCTTCCACACCTGTAATGCTGTTCGCCCGCCCAAGGAGTATCCAAGCCATACTGCCTTTTCGATTCCTATCGAACGTACAGCTGAGACAAGGTCATCAACTGCATTATCCATACGGTAGTGATCGATCTCTGGTGGAGACCCCGATCGACTATGCCCGATAAGATCGAACGAAAACGTACAAAAGCTATCCTGAAGTTCACGAACCAGATCCAGCCATGTTGTTCTCGAACCCGTAAATCCATGAAGCATTACCACTGGAGGACCAAATCCGTAGCGATCGTAATAAAGAGCTAGTCCGTTAATCTCTGCATATGTCATAACTAAATATTAAATGCTCCAACCATTATTTATTCCTGATCCACCACGGAGACTATGTCCACAGCCCCTTGCCAATATTGCCTGTGCATTGCCAAGTTCTCAGATCTGTCCGTCTTAATTTCAAGAACGGCGAACCCTGGTTCCTCCAGCAGTTGAAGAAGTGTTTCGTGGATGTTTTCATCTACTTCTAACGCTTTATATTTTCCGCGAAATGCCTCTACCAAGCTATCTAGGTTTAAATCATGTGGTGCACCCCACCACTCTTCAAAATCGTTACTTGTTATCAATGACTGCTGCGGTAAAAATGAGAAAATTCCTCCACCAGAATTGTTAATAAGGATGATTTTCAAATTAAGGTTATAGCGAGACGCAGCCCACATCCCATTCGTATCATGAATGAATGAAAGATCGCCGACAACCAGGAATGTAGTAGTGCCGGTGGCGGCAGTGCCCGCCGCTGCAGACACTACACCATCAATTCCACTCACTCCTCGAGTTCCATAAATTCTGCTAGCTATATTGTTGGTTGAAATAAAAGAATCTGCATCTCGAACTGGCATACTATTTCCAAGTACCAGAGCAATTTCCTTGTCTAAGCCTTCGCTCAGGGCGACAAATATACTTCCTTCGAAGCGATTGCCGAAATCTTCAGAAAATCGATTCGAATACTCTTGAATACGCGCATTGTTATGACACCAATCATGTAAATAATCTGTTGTGACTTTGTTGGCGGCGGGCAGCTTATATCTCACGGCGTCACTAAACAGTTTTGGGGTACACCGATATATTTCAGCCGTTCCACCCTCATCTCGATAGCCTGCATAAGCTGGAGATGCCTCATCAATTACTATCTGGTCGGCATCAGAATTTACCAGCCACTCATTCAAATTTTTTGATGTCGGCATTGCCCCAAATCTAATCACAATCTCAGGCTTCATCTGCTCCGCGAACTTCGGCACGCGGAGTAACGTATCTGCCGTTGTTATCAGATTGCCGAAGTCATATGGTCCCCATCGTAGATTGCTCATCGGATCGGCTATGATAGGCCAGTTTAACAATCGTGATAGTTCAAAAATTCCTACCGATGACAAGTCTGCTGTCTCAGGTCCACAAAGTATGATGCCTCGTTCATTACTACGAAGACGGTCAACAATGAGTTTAATTTGATAGTCGTCTGGCTGTATCTGTGACGCTTCCACAAATTTAAAATCTACTATTGCTGACGAACCCGAGTCCAATACAGCGCCAGAAATTAAAGGCTCGCGAAACGGTATGTTGATATGCACTGGACCACTAGGTGAATCAATCGCCACTCTGACGGAACGGCGAGCAGCTGCGGTTGAAAATTTGGTTACCTCTCTCCATACTGACGCGTCAACCGTAGGTAATTCCACATTCCATTTTACGTGATCTCCGAATATACCTGTCTGCTTAGCGGTTTGGTTTGCGCCGACCTCTTGTAACTCTGTCGGTCTATCAGCTGTTAAAAAAATCAGCGGGACTCTAGAAATTCGCGCCTCCATGGCTGCGGGCAGTAAATTAGCAACAGCACTACCCGAGGTCACACATACTGCAACCGGGCGCTTAGTGGTGCGAGCAATTCCTAGAGCAAAGTAACCAGCTGATCGCTCGTCGATGTGTCGCCATAGCTTCAACTGCTCCTCCTGACCTCGTAATTTCCTATTCGCGTTAAGCAGGCCAACCGTAACAGGAGTGTTGCGGCTACCAGGGCAAACAACAAAATCACGCACCCCACCTTTGATTAACTCTTCAATAAAAGCATCAATCATTCTCTCATGCGGCAAAATTGATCGATCGACGTTCATCTTGAGCGCCCCCCCAAAGCATCGCTGAGCGGCTTAAATTTTAGGTTTACCTCTTGTAGTTCAATTTCGGGCTTCGACTGGCCCACAATACCGTTCCCTGCAAATAGCCAAGCTTTACCCCCCTCTACAAGAGCAGAGCGAAGCGCTACCGCGAATTCTCCTTCACCTTGGGCATCCATCCACCCTATTGGTGCCGCATACCACCCACGATCGAACTCTTCGTGTTCTCCAATAACATTCCATGCAATTTCTCTCGGTGCACCGCACACAGCCGGTGTTGGATGAAGCACCTCAACTAACTTCAATAAGTTAGATTCAACCCGGGCTTGAGCCGTAATTCCTGTCGATAGATGTTGAATATTGTTCAAACGCCGAAGTCGAGTCGGCTCCACTAACACAGAATTCGTAATTGGTTTTAAACGATTCGAAATTTCCGCGATGACTTCATCGTGTTCAGCAATATCTTTGTGGGAACGCGTCAATGCCAGTGCGTTCTCTGTGTCCGTCGATCTGTCCGTCCCACGACCTATCGAGCCCGCCAAGGCTAATGATTTAACATTATCTTCATTAAGAGAAACAAGTAATTCAGGTGTGGCGCCTACAAACGAAATTACTCCTTCCTCACCTTTAGGAACTGAAAAACAAAACAGGAAACATTCAGGATATGACCTACGTAGTGACCCTAGAACCGACGCTATTTTAAATTGTCCTGTTAGCACCTTTCGCGCAGCCAATACAGCCTTTCTATATTGATTTTTACGAACTTCTTTTGAAATAGTCTTAACAGAACTTCTCCATGCGTCTTCATCTACGTCAGTATTGACCAACGTCATTGATTTGGGTTTATCGCAGCAGTCCGAGCCTTCGAATGTTTCCAATTGAGCGAGAATCGTGATTGCCTCAAGAGATGACACCCCGGGAGACACTGTCAGAAACGTAACCGTTTCATCTGACTCTTTGTTTAGTAGACGTTTTGTCAAAAGAATCTTCGGAAGAATCATATGGCCGTATCCGAAATTCTCCCAAATCTCATCGGGTTCAGTATTCTTATTAAACCTAAAACCACCTAAAACAGTAGGTTCCGTTATGGTCGAGATTTCTTGGGCGGGTCTAACGACGGTACCTGAAAGTGACTGCTGCACCCGATGGTGTAATGATGATATTTCTTCCCCGTTATCGAGCTCAAATATTTTACTGATACCTATCCCACACAGGGCAAATTGCTCACTCGTTTTTTCAAAATATGAAAGATGGCTATTAAACAAATCTTTTGTCTGTAAAAGGGTCTCAATCTTGAATGCTGTGGGCATAACATATTGACGAAAACAGTCTTCAGGAGCCGATGAATTTATAACATCAGAAAAATTCACAGTTATCACACTCATTCATGAAAAACTCTATTTGGTCTAAAAGTCAACAACATATTAAAGTCTACCTCAGCAAGGCTTGTAGCTCTCATCATCTCTATTACACTGCCCTCATACAAATAAAATTAAGGATAAAATATTGAGTTCAGAATACTCGCCGCCAAGCCAAATCGAGGATATTAACGGACTCAAGGGGGTGAATTCAACGGTTATTGAAAACCGACTTCGCCAGTATGAACAGTTAGGTATCCATCGAACTGGACTGCCCGGAGATGATGCCACTACTGAATGGCTTGCCTCAGAGCTCTCTAACTTGGGTGTCGAGCCAATAGTTCAATCCTATACATTCCCACGATTTGAATATAAAACAGCAAAATTACGTGCCGATGATATTCACGTCACAGGCATACCAATGTTTGATGGTGGCGTAACCGGCCCGACGGGAGTCGAGGGAGAACTTGCGGATGATTCCGAAGAAGACCTCTTCGGAAAAATAGTTATAGCAAATTCAGCTATTCGCAAGGATATGCGTTGGATGGATCCGCATGCCAAAGGACATTATGAGAGTATCGCCCAAAGAGGTGCCGTTGGCGTCATTGTTCCGACAGGGGATCCTGAGGGGGAAATTGTATTACGAAATGCTGAATCGATTCGCGATCCATTCCAGCTGCCGATCCTCCAAGTCGAACCTAGCCACGTCAAGCGATTACGATCGCAACTTATCATTGGTGGATCAGCAATACTAACAATTGATGGGCATCGACTCTCGTCGACCGCAACAAATGTTTTAGCAAACCTAAAATCTGCTGATAATGGCGACAGGCCAGGAATCGGCGTAATGACACCAAAATCTGGCTGGTTTACCTGTGCGGCAGAGCGCGGTGGAGGGCTCGCGGCTTGGCTTGCAATTGCAGAAGCTATGAATGAATGGAGTGAACGTCCGTCTTCCTTCCATTTTACAGCCACTGGGGGACATGAGCTCGGACACCAAGGCCTTATCCACCACCTAAAGACTTCCAAGTCAGACGAAAATGGCATGAGCCATCCGGCCCATACTTGGCTTCACTTAGGAGCATCAATAGGGGCAAAGCATGTCGACGCAATGAGAGGTCCAAATGTGATAGAAGGAAAGAAGCGGGGAGCTCGACTCAGCGCAAGCTCTCAATCGCTTATGACTCTGGCCGAGTCTGCTATGAATGAAGCCGCCATTAATCCCTTCGAATATTTTCCTGAACCTGTGGGAACACAGGTCGGAGGGGAAGCTAGAGATATTGCATCTCGTGGTGGAAAGTTTATTTCATTTCGAGGCGGACACCACTATTTTCACTCACCACAAGATACAGTTGACATCGCGGTGGATGCCGAAAAAATCTCGCGCTGGGCTATAGCTGCTATTAAGGTGGCATCTCGGCTGGCTGAGCAGATGAAGAATTAGGAGGAAATAAATGTCGACAATAAATTCAATTAACGGGCCAATCTCAATTAGTGACTTGGGTTGGACGCTGTCCCACGAACATTTAACAAACGGGACATCAGGAATGCAAGACTTGCCAGGTATATGCGACACCCCAGAGCGTAAGCAAGAAATCATAGATAGATGCATCGAAGCACTTAAACGTGCTAAAGCCAGTGGTGTTAATTCACTGATAGATCTCACCCCCTTCGACTTAGGCAGACAGGCGTGGCTTTTTGAATCGGTTGCGGAACAGTACGATGAATATGGCGTGAATATCATTTGTGCAACTGGAGTGTATCGCTGGATTCCGTCAATTTTCTTCGCTTGGGACATCGATGAAATTGCATCATACTTTTCCAGAGAACTCACGGAAGGAATTGCAGGCTCGAGTATTAAGGCTGGAATTATAAAATTGGCTTGGGATTTTGAGGCTCGATTAGACGAGGGACCTGGATCACCACGCATGCAATTGGAAAAAACAGCACGTGCAGCGGCTCGAGCTGCACGCGCAACTGGATCGCCAATTTCATGTCATACACGGGCAGCCGACAAACTTGGTTTGCCGTTACTCGATATTTTTGAGGACGAAGGTCTTGATCTGGGTGCCGTCACAATCGGGCATTCGAATGATACGTCTGATATGACCTATCTAACTGAAATAGCGAAACGAGGAGCGGTGGTGGGGCTAGACCGTTTTTTTTCTACGGACGAGGCGTATGTAGCCGAGAGAAGTAAAATCGCTCTTAACCTTGTTAAAGCCGGATTTGCAAAACAAATATCACTTGGTCATGACGGATCACCAGCTGGTTTTTTCGGTCGATGGAAGGACGCTGACACGGTAAATCTCGACGTATGGAAGCTCGTACCTGATTATGAAGTCCCGTGGCTACGTGATCACGGCGTATCGGACAGTGATATCAGGTTGATAACTGTTGATTCGGTCGCTCAGACATTTCTTACCGCGAAAAACTTGATTGGCTAGTTCAAGTCTTTATATATGAGGTTAGAGAGAAATCCGAGTCCTAGACGCGTTATACTCGGCTGCGCAAGGAAAAATAACAATCCTTAATCTTAGGTGGGAGAATTAAAATGATCGACGGATATCCAGAAATACCGAAAATAATTGGAGAACTTAAAGCAGCTCCACAAATTCCGGACTGGTCTGCAATGAGAGAATCGTGGAACTGGGATGATGTTTGGAAAGAACTAGACACGCCTGATGGACTCATCAACAAGGCATATGAATGTATTGACCGACATGCAGATGGTGCGCGAGCTAATAAGGCCGCCATTATTTGGCAGAGTGCCTCAAATGAAATCGAGACATACACCTATTCCGACATGAAAAAACAAACCAATAAAGTCGCTAATGCTCTCAAAAGCATCGGCATCGAAAAAGGAGAGCGTGTTTTTCTCCTTGCTGATCGAATTCCCGAATTGTATTTTTCGTGCTTTGGAATTCTGAAAATCGGTGCCATTATGGCGCCACTTTTTTCAGCCTTCGGCCCCGAACCAATCAAAGATCGTATCGATCGTGCTGAAGGCTGTACGATCATCACAACACCAAAACTGCTACCCAAAATCAACGCAATACGTGACCAGTTACCGTCTCTGCGCAATGTAATTGTCATTAATCACCGTGAAGGTGGCGATGTTGCTGACGGCGATATCTCATATTCTTCAATTGTCGATCCAGCGTCTGAAGAATTTGAAATCGAAAAGACTGGCCCCGAAGACTGGTCGGTCATGCATTTTACGTCAGGTACTACGGGTTTGCCAAAAGGTGCGGCCCACGTCCACAACGCGATAGTAAGCCAATACGCAACTGGCAAATATGTTCTGGATTTTAATGATGACGATATCTACTGGTGCACGGCCGATCCTGGTTGGGTGACTGGTACCTCGTACGGCATGTTCGCCCCTTTCTCTAACGGAGTGACATCTGTCATAGATGAGGGAGGATTTGGTGCAAAAAGATGGTATGAAGTAGTCCAGAATCACAAGGTTACAGTGTGGTATACAGCACCCACGGCGATACGCCTGCTAATGCGCTCGGGTGCAAATGTAGCGCGCGGGTACGATCTTTCGTCATTAAGATATGTCATGTCTGTTGGTGAGCCGCTTAACCCCGAGGGAGTCGTCTGGGGAATCGAAGCGTTTGATCTACCTATCCACGATAACTGGTGGCAAACAGAGACCGGCGCAATAATGTGCGCAAATTATCCCTCAATGCCTATTCGACCTGGATCAATGGGTCGCCCGTTTCCTGGCGTGCACGTGACGGTAGTCGACGACGAGGGAAATGAGATTGATGAGGCCGAAACAGAGGGCGCACTCGTCGTAAAGCCTGGTTGGCCGTCACAGTTTCGAACGTACTGGAATGATCAAGAACGTTATGACTCAAGATTCATCAATGGTTGGTACTACACAGGCGATCGAGCCAAGATGGATACCGATGGATATATATGGTTTCTTGGCAGAGATGATGATGTTATCAACACGGCGGGCCACCTTGTTTCTCCTTTTGAGGTGGAAAGCGCTTTAATCGAGCATGAGGCAGTCGCGGAAGCTGGGGTTATAGGAAAGCCTGATGAGGTTGCCATGGAAGTTGTAAAAGCGTTCGTTACATTGAGCGAGGGGTTTGAAGAATCTCCTGAGCTCTTACGGTCGCTGAACAGGCATTGCAGAACTCGACTTGGGCCGGCCGTCGCTCCTCGTGAAATTGCCGTGATTGATATCCTGCCAAAAACGAGGTCAGGCAAGATAATGCGCCGACTACTAAAGGCACGCGAGCTCGGCTTAGATGAGGGTGATACGTCGACACTTGAAGATGACTAAGGATATCCAGAATTCACAGATTATTAGATTTCGCGTCTAACGTATCGATGCCATGCGAATAAAGCCATCGCTGGTACCGATATGACTGATGCAACCAAGGGTTTAATACGGAAATAAGGATCAAGATCGAGTGCCTGTCCTATGCTAATGTTTGCGTTCGCTGCTATTTCAGATGGGGTCACACTCATAAAAACGATTGCGTCATATGTTGAGGGCGGCCACCATACAAGCACTCTGGCAACGTAAGATACTGTCTCCCATTCTACTGGAGGCGTATCCGTCAGACCGCGGATAAGTAACTCAAGAAATACTAGTAGCGAGGCTATGATTGGGAGACCAAGTGACAGACCTATCACCACTAACACCGAAGCCACAGCGCCTCTGAACAACGCGCCACAAAACAAAATCAACGAGGTGTTAAAAATTCCACTAATAAGAAAAAAGAAAAGACCCCATAAAAACCATCGAAGACTGATTTGATGGCTCCCATCAAATATAACTAATCCCAGAAAAAAAGTAATAGCAAAGCCTGCTAGCCATAAGGTCCCTGCCAGAGCAAAATAAAATATAGACTTGCTGATGAGTATCTCCGCAAGTGAAAATCGTAATCTTAGAAATACCGAACGCTCCTTATTACTATCAATAGCGAAGCTTGATGCTGCGATGCCTGTCCAAAGGAGAAGTGCAGGCCAAGCAAATAACATATACAAATCGAGGGTTTGGTCATAGGTGAATGACGATCCCGACGAGCGATGAATTAAAAAACCAATTAGAACCGCAAGCAGGCTTGCCAAAAGAAAGACACCCGATAAAGTCCAACCACGCCATGTTCGTAATAGGTGAAGTAACTCAACCCGCCAGAGATTCATCAGTAGCCCTACTTTTCCGCCAGCGCATTATTGGAATCTGTCGTCAATAGATCAAGTACCGAGTCTTCGAATGACTGGGTGTCTGAGTTAGTAAACGCGTCGATCGGTCCATCATATAAAACTCTTCCCTCATTCATCACGGTCATCGAATCACAAACTGACTCAACATCACTCAAAATATGTGTGGAAAAGAGCACAGTTGTTTTTCTTTTTAGTCCAGAAATCAAGTCTAATACTTCACGACGGCCAAATGGATCTAGTGCTGAACATGGTTCATCCAGTAAAAGTACTTCGGGCTCTGATATCAACACAGTAGCAAGACCTAGACGCTGTTTCATACCACGGGAAAAACCACCCACTCGCCTATCAACAGCCTCCTCCAAACCTACCTCGGCTATCACCTTATCGACAGTGCTTACATCGACACGATCTCTAAACGGGTAACGAGCTAAATCAACAACCTCGCGCGTTGTAAGAAATGGAAAAAAATCCGGTGTGTCTGGAAGTAGAGCTAGTCGACTTTCTGGAACGGCATATTGAATATCACCATGGGTTTTCCGTCGCAGCCCTACTAGAATGGAAAGTAAGGTTGTTTTGCCTGCACCGTTAGGGCCAACTAATCCATGCACAGTCCCTTGTTCAAGTTGTAAATTAAATTCATCAAGTGCTCGAACTTCACCAAATTGCTTGGTTAAATCAGAAATGTTTAGGATTATTGTCACTAGAAAATCATCTGGCAGACCGGATTGTTCATTCTCTCATCTGGAGGGTAAACTATGAGACTACCGAATCGTATATGAGGAATTTTATGCCAGATCAAGCTACAGAAACAGAGGGGCCGCAGATAAATCGTGGTCTACAGGGTGTCTACTTCGAGCGCTCGCAAGTATGTGACATCGATGGTAAAGAGGGGAATCTTTGGTATCGAGGGTATTCGATTCACGATCTGGCCACCCGGTCTACCTTTGAGGAGACCGCGTTTCTGCTTATTCATGGCGAATTACCAACTGAAACCGAGCTGGAGGCATTTACTGCCGAGCTAAAGGCAGAACGGAAACTTCCCGATACTGTTTATCAAATAATCGAATCGATTAAGAATGGCCATCCAATGGATGTTCTAAGGACTGCAGTATCTGCGTTGTCGACAACCGACCCTGAAGTCACCGACAATAGCCCTGAAGCAAACGTTAGAAAAACTTTGCGTCTAACAAGTCAAGTACCAATGATTGTTGCAGCACAGGCTCAAATGCGAAATGGCAACCCAATCATTGCGCCAGACGAATCACTCGACCATGCGGCAAATTTCTTATACATGATGACCGGTGAAATTCCTTCCCCAGAATCAGCCAAGTTGATGGATACCGACTTAATTCTTCATGCTGAACACGGCACAAACGCGTCATCATTTACGGCAAGGGTGGTGGCGGGTACTGACGCCAATCTGCATGCGTCAATAGTCGCGGCAATTTCCGCGCTTTCCGGTCCGGCTCACGGCGGTGCCGCAGAAAACGTAATGCAAATGGCTATCGATATTGGTGAGCCAGAGAATGCAGCAGCTTACGTCAAAAATTTGCGTAAGAATAGACAGCCGGTAATGGGCTTTGGCCATCGGGTGTACAGAGCTGAAGACCCTCGTGCTCGCCATATGCGTGAAGGCGTTAAACAGCTCTCTGAGGAAATGGGGCAGCCAAAGTGGTATCACATTCTCCAGTCTGTAGTCGATGCAATGTCGCCTTATTCCCGTCTGGGAGTGAACGTTAATGTTGATTTTTATGCGGGAGTGGTCTATTACCTACACGGAATTCCAGAAGACTTCTTTGTACCTATTTTTTCAGTAGGAAGAACTCCTGGATGGTGCGTCCAAGTCATTGAACAATTTGAAAATAATATTCTCCTTAGACCACTTACCGTCTATACAGGTCCGAAGCCTAGGGAATATAAATCAATTACAGATAGATAATTTTTTTCTAGTAGGCGCCATCAGGCAGAGGTCGTCTACAACCATAAATGTTTTGTGAGAGTTCAAACGAATAATCGTTTTGGTTTATTCTGCCCTAGCAGCCTTTACTAAATTTCTAACCAATCGAATGGCCTCATCGTGTGGCACCCTACCACAACCACATGACGTTGAAACAAGTAAACGTTCAGCGGGAATAATATCAAGAAGAGCTTGAATCTTGCTTGAAAGTACGTCGACCGAAGCCGCGGGATTAGTTGACTTTACGTCAGCAATTCCTGCGATAATCTCCATAGAGCTTGGCACCTCATTCAGTACAGATATATCCTGCCATTGCCCAGGATATGAGCACTCCAAATGAACTCTGTCCACTGTCCCTTCTAGTGCCTGCAGAAGCGGAACTAAATTTTTAAGATTCTGGTCTTCCGTGGCAGTCTGTCTTGAAATATCTCCTAAACAAAAATGTACTGTGCGCGTAATTGTCTGTCCTTCAGTATCTGAACGAGCCGCCTCTAAGGGACCTGCTATTAGTTCAACAAGCTCACTCACCGCTTTGGTACCAGACACCAAACCGACGGCCTCACTGGGAGCATCTAGTTGAATTTCAGTAGCCCCGGCCGCAACCATATCGGCAATCTCAAGGAAGACTACATCAATCATATCGGCTAGATGATCGCGACTTGCTTCATTCACAAACCCTCCACCAATAGTTAACGGAGATGGTACTGCTGCCTTGCCAAGTTTCGGTTCGATAGCGCTTTCACGACGATATGCAATAGCGTGTCCAGTGCCTATAGGTGCGGTTATTCGCTCCATCACCCGGTATTGGCCCACTCCGGCATACCCCTTAGCCGTATCTCTAGCCTGAAGTGTTTCTAATCCTGCTAATCGGGGTGGAATATGGTGGTAGAAATCTGGCGCGAATACCTCCCCACCCATAATTTGATCTACACCACATGCAATCTGTTCATCCATCGAAACTCGCGCAGCCCGTTGCAGCGTGGAATACGCATCCGCATCTGATATCAAATTTAAGTAGTAATTCTTGAGCATAAGTCTCTGCCCAAAAGGTATTGGCCAAGAACCGACCATAACCGTTCTTATCCCACCCGTCATGATTTCCTGCCCTAAAATCAATATTTATAGCAAAGATTCTACTGCCATCTTTGCAGCCTCATCCATGCTGACCGATCTATCAACATATTTCACTGAATACTTGTCTAGGATCGCAAATCCCTCCTCTTCCCATGAACCGGGAATTCGAAATAGTGCTATCTTTTCGGCTGGATCGTAGCCGGCATCTAAGCAGCCTTTGATTACACCTCGAGCCACTATATCAACACGGGTATTTGACACGACGTTCATCATCACAGCTATCTTATCGATCTTGGGCTGCTCACATATCAACTTAGTAAGCGCGGCAGCCTTAGAAACCGAAGGATTTCCACCAATTTCACAGTAGTTAGCGGGCTGCCCACCCGCATCCCTTACTGCGTCAAAAAGCGTAAGTGATCCTCCGCCTGCACCGATAATTAACCCGAGATTTCCGTCGAACTCTGTTAAATTACCAGCAACTCCTCGGGGATCTGCAGAATCGACAAATGCAGCATCTTGTTCAAATTTTGTTGGTGGTCGAGCTTGCCTTTTCTCATCCACACCAATATCCATCGAATCTAATAAGTCCTTATGGCTCTTTGTCGCCTCCTGTTCCATATCCAAATGGCAGTCCAAAGCAATAACACGGCCATCAGCCAATCGACCGATCGGGTTTATCTCAGCTAGTGTCATGTCACGATTGAGTGCTAAGCGAGCGAGACCTGAAACAATTCTCGTAAGCCCATTTAGCTCAGAACCAGCAATTCCTACGTCTGCAACCGCATTCTTTGCCACGTAGTCAGGAAAATTACCAAGAGCCGAAAAGTGAGTGCGTGATATATGTTCGGGGTGATCCTCAGCAACTTGCTCGATATCAATACCGCCCATATCACTGAAGATAACTAGTGGGCGTTTGGCGCGGCCATCATAAGTGACGGCCGCATAGTATTCTTGCTCAACCTCAATTCGTTCCTCAACCAAAATCCCGACGGGTTTGTTACCACTGATAGATAACGCAAAAATATCTATCGCTGCTGCTGCTGCCTCATCTCCTGATATAGCAAAACGGATACCACCAGCTTTCATTCGTCCGCCACTTAAAACTTGCGATTTAAGAACGACCGATCCTCCTATTTTATTGGCGGCAGACAACACTTCTTCAGCAGTTCTACAAAACATTGATTTTGGAATAGGAATACCTGCACTCGCAAGAATTTCTTTTGATTCAAACTCGTAAAACCTCATATCCCTACTTTCTTTCCAAATAAAAATCATGACTAGTTTTAGATTCCATAGGATTTTGCCATTTCAGGATCCTGTTCCGCAATCATAATGGCTAAATCATATATTACCTTTGCTTGTTTCCAAGTAGCATCGTCCTGCATCTTTCCATCAACCATGGCCACACCAGAGCCGTCTGGCATGGCGTCCAATATTCTCTTCGCTAGGATTACTTCATCCGGGTCAGGAGAAAAAACAGTTCGGGCTATATCAATTTGTGATGGATGCAACGACCATGCGCCCACGCAGCCAAGCAAAAATGCTGAACGAAATTGGTCCTCGCAGCCATCAGGATCACTAATATCACCGAAAGGACCGTAATAAGGGTAAATACCAGCATTTACACAGGCGTCCACCATTCGAGCAATGGAATAGTGCCAAGGGTCCTGCTGTGAAGTCACTCGTTCAGAATCAGGATCTGATGGATTGGGATCTGTACGAACCCTATAGAAAGGATGTCCACCTCCTACTCGAGTTGTTTTCATCCGACGAGATGCCGCTAAGTCTGCCGGACCAAATGACATTCCCTGCATACGGGGCGATGCCTGTGCAATATCGTCAACGGCTACTACTCCACCGCCGGTCTCTAATATTGCGTGAATCAAAAGTGGCTCTGCAATACTAAATTTTGCCTCTAATTGTGCCAGTAGTCGATCCACATAATGTATATCCTCAACACCTAGTACCTTCGGGATCATGATGACATCTAAATCATTACCAATCTCACCCACTAGCCCGTGTAGATCATCCAAAAACCAAGGTGAATCTAGTGCATTCACTCTTGTCCAACAATCTACCCCGTTGGCCTTGAAATCATTTGCCTTGACAACCTCAATAAAGCCTTCTCGTGCGGCTACTTTTTCATCAACAGAAACAGCATCCTCTAAATTACCCAAGAGGACATCAACTTGTTCCAACATCTGGGGTACCCGAGCTCTCATTCGCTCGTTTGCGGCGTTCATAAAGTGAATCATCCGAGACGGCTTCATTGGTATCTCCCGCAGCGGATCGGGAGCACCAATCGCAAGTGGCATAAAAAAATCTTTTGGACTTCGGCTCATGATTCACTCACCTACTCTGATAGTCACATTCTAATCCTCACACGTTATCGGTGCACACTTTGAAGGTCAATGCGGGCGAGTTTGAGACCGGCTGCTAAGCCACCGAAAGAGATAGAGAAATGACAACCACGTTAATCCAACACAGCTCATCAAAAGGCCATTATAAAATCCTTGCCAAAGAGCGATATATCCGAGTTCGCGCATCGTCCCAGGAAATCCAATCCCTGTCGGTGCAATAATATACCAGCAGATTACACCGCATCCAAAAACCACAATAGTTGGGAATCCTGATATTAGAATTATTAGGCCGCTCGTAAAAAAACGTCCCGTCCCCACTCCTGCGATAGCAAGCAAAGGAAAAAAGACAACGGATACTATAAAGCTGACTTTCGAAAATGTTGAGGCTGTTTCATGCGTCTCAACATTCCACACCGACCACATTCGTAGAAAAAATCCTGAAACAGTAAACCAGCTATCTTGACTGGTAGCACTCTCAGAAAGAACAACGTTAGGGCCGTTCTCATAAATCAATTGAGCCGCTTCGCGACTTAAAAGCTGGGCCCAGGCTTGAACGTTCGAATCTAAAACCACGCTCGCTGGAAGACCAATCGGAAACGGCCAGCCTTCGGGATAAATAATATGAGATGGCTCTACATGCGTCGATTGCTCACGAATTATATTTTCCTGAGCTAGCAATAACGACTCAATACCAATTAATGATTCTAAAGACGTCTCAATCGCCACAATTGTCGGCTCAGCACTTGATATCTCCTGAACACTTGAGCTGAAAACCCATATCGCGACTGAAAATGTAAGAGCAATAGCCACAAGTCTACTGAGAAATACGCGAATCGCAAGTAGTAACCCCTTACTCGAAGCAAGAGGTTTGATTTCCCGGTCACGCTTAGCTGAAACAGAATTCATATGTTCATACCAATTAACTTCTATTAAGCCGATCCTACTGAAGTAAGTACGTTGTGTAACCGATCATAAATGATCAGGATTACTCTAGGACTATGCGTTTTTCGAAACTGGCAAATTGGAAGTCCACAATTCCACTTACCTTATTGCTCGTAACTGCCTTAGTTGGTGGTGTTTTTTTCTTCAACAATCGATATAACAATGAGAAATGGCATATTGAGCTATTCGAAGCTCAGCACTTAGTTAAGTATATTTACTTGCCGCTACTAACTCCCACTTATCCTGACAGAGTAATTGATAGCGAGTTCAACAGTTTTTTCTTTCGCGAAGGTAGTGTCAGTCCACGGTCAAACAAGCCCGACGAGTCCGCCATCGAAAAGGAACTTTCAAGGAGAGTTACTCAAGCTTTAGGTCAACTGGATCTTAGTATCGTTGAAATACCTTTTTTAGATATATTTCCACCAGTATCAGTCGAACTCGCCGTCCCTCCGAAATACGTTGTCATATCGCCTCGCGATAGAATTAAACACGCAGATGGTTATCTCGTAAAACAAGATCTTACTTCAGAACAAATTGACGACCTAGAAAAAAATATCGAGAAGTCGGGTGAACACTCAGCCTATGCAGTAAAAATTAGCGGAATTGCAACGTATCCGGCCTTAATTGATGACAGTCTTTCATACCAAAGGACAGTCTTTGCCGTGGCCCACGAATGGATACACCATTATCTGGCGTTCTTTAACCTTGGAAGAATCTATTTCTCTAGTGGCACGGCAATTAATGAGACTGTCGCTGATATAGCTGCCAGTGAAATCACTGATGTAGTCCTAAGAAATCATCCGCCGAGCGACGAGCCAAGTGAAATGCTTAAAGGTAAACCGTTTGATTTCAAACTTCTACGCGATCTGCGTCAAGATGTCGACGGTCTATTACTCGCTCAAGACCTGAGAGTCGCCGAAGAATTAATGTCGACAAAACGCTTGGCCTGGTGCAAAGAATTCAATTGGTGTCCAAGGAGAATTAATCAAGCTTATCTCGCGTGGGTCGATCAATACTCGGCTCGCGATGGGTCTCAAAACATTGTTGGTCAACAGTTAAAAAACATCAGGCTAGCAACAGGTTCACTGCACGACTTTTTAGTAGTAGTCAGAGAAATTGACTCGAGCGAAAGTCTATCCGGAATTCAGCGAGAAATTGTTGATAGTCGTTAAGTTCAGCGGCTCAGGTTATTAATCTCTATGGCCAAGCTGGTGGTCGTAAGTCCAACAGATTCGTCATGTAGCTCAAAAATCAATGAGTAGATCCCATTCTCGTATTGAGTGGAATCAAACAGAAAGGAATTCATACCAAAGGTGGGCGAATCTAATCGCTCCAAAAGCTGTGGTTCACTCTCACTCATGCCCGATCGGACAAAAATCGACAGATGTCGAATATCTGGACCACTGAGATCAGCAGTGATAGCAGATATTCCTCGGACTACAGAGAAACGACTAATACCAGAAATTTTGATTGAAGATCCTGGTCCAGACAAACCATTCTCTAAATTCACAGGCACCTGATATTCAGAATAATTCATGTCTGGAAGTAGGATACTGGCCCTTAGCAGGTAGTAACCATCTGGAAATAGTCGAGTGTCCCAAACAAATTCCTGAAGAACAGTAGCCTCGGACGATTGCTCTGCAAGTAAAGTCCAGGAATCACTTCCCAGAGCCGAGAGCTCCAACCCAATCCTAGAAAACTCGCCGTATGTATTGCCTAGACTAATTCTCTGAATTCCTGACAATTGCTCGTTTGCTCTCGGGTACAATATCGATAGCGATATCTCCGCAGCTTCTTCCTCGCTTTTCTGGGCAAAGCGGGGTATTAAGTCACTAATTCCTTGCAGTCGAGCCCACTCAAAAATCTGTTCCCACTCCCAGACCTCATTCCAAGGAAGAACTAGTCGAACCTGCGATTCAACAAACTCTTTGGGAGTCGCTTCTCCTGCAATTTCATTTGTTCTCCGATCAATTAAAACCAGCTTCCACCAGTCGTCATAACCGGACTCATAATTCAGTCCCACGTCCCAGCCATCCGTAGCAGGAATGAATTCAGATTCCTTGCTACCTGAATCCTCAAGAGATACCTTGTCTCGATTTTCGTCAAAAATCGGAACAGGTGTCGGCGTCAGATCAACACTATCCATCACGATAGGATCATTTCTTTGAATTCTCTCTAAAACCTCTGTAGCGTAGAGCGATTTCTCCTTCCGCCAGTCAGGACAATATTCAGTAAGTAAGCGGCCAGAGGGCCAACAAACCTCTATTTCGGAAATTCCTGGCGGACGAACGAAATCATCTGGAGAAATGTCTAAAATTTCAAACGAGTTCACCATTACTTGACGCCAAATTGGGAATGCTACAGTCGTTGAATAAATATCTCTTATGATTGAGTTATCTGAGTTTCCTGCCCAAACTCCTACAACGATGTTGGGAGTGTATCCAATCGTCCATGTTTCCCCAATCAAGCGATGTATGTCTTCGCCGGGCACATTTTCTTGGGCAAACGGTTCACTCGTTCCGGTCTTTGCAGCCGTGGGATAACCATCAATAACCTTTAATCTATTACAAGTCGCATAAACCAAACATTGATTGTCGCCATTCGACAGGATCGATGTAACCAGATATGCATACTCAGCACCAAGAATTCTCCGCTCGCTTGGCTCTTCAAATTTGTAAAGAATGTCTCCAGAAAAATCTGAAACCTCCAGTAAAGATATTGGCTCGAGATCACGTCCAGCGCCCCCGAGACGATCTGCCGGCTTAATTTCTTGGCCACGCATGATTCCTTTATTCGCTAGAACACTGTAGGCAATTACATGATCAAACAATGAAATATCGCTTCCACCGGTAATCAATGCCGGTCCATAGCCAAGAGGGCTATTAAAGGAGGTGTAGCCTACTGCTTGAAGTGTCTCCAATAACGCTGGTACACCGGTATATACCGCCATTTTGATTGCACTGACATTCAGAGAATTACCTAGTGATTTCGCTACCGAAAGTGGACCTGCCCAATACGAAAGTGGATCGACCGGCCTCCATTCTTCATCAGTTTCGCTGTCAATTAGAGAGAAAGGCGTATCCAATATAGCTGTCTGTGTTCCCCACCCCTTGGCAAATGCCGTTAAATAGCCAAATGGCTTCAAGGTCGAACCTGGCGAATTTAGGGAGATTATGTTGTCATTCCTCCCTTCTATGTCATCTCGGAAATAATCTCGGGATCCTACATACGTCAATATTTGTCCCGTCTGTGGATCTAGGACTAATACTGCACCATTGTGCAAACCAGCTGCGTCGCCCTTGTCACTTATCGTCGATTCGAGAACTTGCTCCGTTACTCTTTGAAGTTCTAAATCAAGAGTAGTAGTTACTACGAGACCATCATTGAAAAGTGCGTTCTGCCCAAATCGTGAAATTAGCTCGCTGGAAACGCGGCCGAGAATAAAATGAGGGGCATCAATGTCAAATTCAATAGTTTGGAATTCCAAAGACTCCATAGCTGCCGCTTCAGCTTGAGCTCGAGATATAACCCCACGCCTCACCATCAAATCAAGTACTCCCGATTGCCGAGCCTTGGCGGGAGAGCCCCATACAATCTGTCCAGCAGTTGGGTCAAAATTTTGTGGTGAGAAAGGATCGTACAAAGCCGGTGACTGAGGAATGCCCGCAAGCAGCGCTGACTCAGCAAGTGTCAAGTCTTTAGATTTTTTTCCGAAATATGCCAAAGATGCTGCTTCGATTCCGACATATGGGCCACCATAAGATATAGAATTGAGATACCAAACTAAAATATCGTCTTTGGGATACTTTCGGGTAAGCTCAAGAGCTACAACCGTTTCCTTCAACTTCCTCGTGTAGCTTCGCTCAAGTCTTTCGCCTTCAGGTATATAGATATTTTTCGCCAACTGCTGGGTAATCGACGACCCTCCTGACCCTTCCAATACTTGATTAGTCTGTGAGCTAAACCAAGGAAGCAAATTCTCCACTGCCGCCCGCAATATGCCAGTAATGTTCAGTCCATTATTCGTATAAAACGACGGGTCTTCTACGGATATCGTTGCATCCACGACCCATGATGAGATTTCGGAAAGAGGCACGGGTTGTCGGAGTCCATCGGTGGGGCTCACAAATTGATATAAAAAAACACCATTCCTGTCGTAAATCTTTGCAGATCCTCGAGAATATTCACTTAACAGTAATTGAGGTTCTACGACATTTCCCGAAACATCTTGATAGAAATTTTTCCCAAAAAAACCCACAGTAAGTGCCAGTACTAAGCTCACAAAAACTGGAAAGCATGCCGCGAGTATTAACGCCCAAAACAACTTAGAGTGAGATGGCTTTTCGTGAGAAAAAATGTTCACGCGCGTTAATGCCAGAAGTTTCCGAATTTCAGGTGTCATTATGAGTGAGGTTTCTTTTTCAAAACCATGAAATGTGAAAGTGCAAACCTCGACAACGGAGTCCTCTCAAGTCGATAGCAGATAAAACGCAGTACGTTAGCCAGAAGCTTGTATCGCTTATAAATATTGTCGAATCCGGGAAAAATGTACGCGTGCTCGATGACATCAAATGAAAGATCTTCTATCAGGCTCTCGAAGTCTAGGTGCCCGTAAACTCTAGCGTGCGGCACCAGCCTGTTCCTAAATCTTTCAGGCAACCAATTCACGAGCGGGATATTTCCGAAAATATACTTGTTGCGCCACCATATTCCATGCGTTTCAAACGGATATCCTTTATTTGGAGCAAATAAAATACAGACACCACCGGGCTTCAGTATTTTGTATATCTCTCGTAAAGTCTCTCTATCGTCGTGGACATGTTCGATAACCTCGTTCATCAGTACTGCATCAAATGAATCACTCACGAACGGCAATGTCTCACTGGCAGCAAGAAGATAACTAGCTGGAGCAAACTCGCTTGACTCCACCAATTTATCCCTTGCAGTTGCGTCGAGTAATCTAGAGTGTTCAATGTCTATTCCAACACACTCAATACCTGCTAACTTAATTGCTCGGACATATTCGCCTACACCGCAACCTAAGTCGAGAATCAGGCCATCGAGTTCGCCAATAAACGGCTTAATGAAATCTAGCCTCCGTTCCTGACCAAACCGCCATAGGTAAGACGGATTGCCACGACGTGATGCTATAGGTCCAAAATTTGTTTGATCCATTCCCAGTCCTAATAAATATAAATAATCATCTGTACGGGTAACCTTGCTCTAAGTATGCCACTCCTACGAAACTCTTGGAAGTCGAGAAAATTCTATCTAGATTGACTGGATTGAGTGTCTTCTCGATCGTATGCTAGACCCATGAAAATTTCTAAGGAAGATGTTATTCACGTTGCTCAATTGGCTCGAGTTCAACTTAGCGATTCGGAGGCTACTAAGTTACAACAAGATCTTTCGCTAATCTTTGGTCACTTTGAATCCCTAAACGAGGTAGATACCAGTCACGTAAATCCAACCCTACACGCGTCAGGGGAGCAAATTGTGCTGACCAGTGGAGATCTTGAAAAGTCTCATCAGAACTTAAGGCAAGATAAAATTCGACGTTCACTTTCTCCTAGTCAAGTTCTCTTAAACGCTCCACGAACAGAAAATGGCTTTATTAGGATAAAAGGGGTTCTCGACTAATGAATCTAGGAACGTCAGTATGACGGTCACTCCTGATCTAGGAGAGCTAGCTGCTCAACACGCAGCCAACTTTCGCTCAAATATTTATACGCCCACGGATTTGTTTAAAATCGTGAATGCCAAAATAACAACCCAAAACGAGCACCTAAACGCCTTCATCTCGATCGCTAATGAAGATGCACTTGAAGCGGCAGAAGCCGCAACTCAGCGTATTAAGTCAGGCGAAACTGGTGCGCTCATCGGGATCCCTATTGCAGTTAAAGACTTGCTTAATACTGCGGGGCAACGAACCACTGCTGGTTCAAAAATGCTTGAGCATTATATCCCTGTCCAAGATTCCACCGTGGTCCAAAAATTAAAAGATGCAGGACTTGTGATAGTAGGAAAGACGAATCTAGATGAATTTGCTATGGGCTCCTCAAACGAATATTCTGCATACGGTCCTGTGCACAACCCTTGGGATTTATCAAGAGTACCAGGCGGCTCTTCTGGAGGGTCTGCTGTCGCTGTCGCAGCGAGAGGAGTTCCACTCTCGATTGGCACAGATACTGGGGGTTCAATTCGGCAACCCGCTGCTTTATGCGGCGTGATGGGGCTTAAACCCACTTATGGGCGGGTGTCTAGGTTCGGCGTCGTTGCGTTTGCATCTTCGCTTGATCAAGTGGGACCATTCTCTAGAGATGCGAATGATATGGCTGATCTACTCCAAGTAATAGCTGGCCACGACGAAAAAGATTCCACCTCTTCGCTGGAACCTGTCCCTAACTTTAAATCCGCATTTAACCGAGGGTTTGATGGTGTCAAAATTGGAATTCCAAGTGAATTACTTCAAGAAGGTGTGGACGACGATGTTCTTGAGTCGTTTGAGCGCGCAATTCATGAATTCGAAACTAGAGGCGCAATTATAAATAGGGATATCTCAATTCCCTCAATTAAGGCTGCCCTACCAGTCTATTATTTAATAGCGCCATCTGAGGCATCAGCAAACTTGGCACGATATGACGGTGTGAAGTATGGATTTTCGGTGCTTGATGGTAAAAATGCGGAAGAAGTAATGTCAGCTAGCCGAGGAATGGCATTCGGTCCAGAGGTCAAAAGACGCATAATGATCGGCACCTACGCCTTATCGGCCGGATATTATGACGCATACTATCTGAAGGCTCAGAAGGTTCGGACAGTTATTCAACAGGAATTCGCGACTGCGTTAAATGAGGTCGATACGATTCTCACACCGACCACGCCAACCACGGCCTTTGAAATTGACTCTAAAATAAATAACCCCATCGAAATGTACCTTAATGATTTATTTACATTACCCGCAAACATAGTTGGTCTGCCGGCCCTATCCACACCGTGTGGTTTTTCGGATGGCTTGCCAATTGGCCTGCAGATGGTTGGAAAAGCTTTTGGAGAGGCTGATTTGATTGGATATGCACACGCGTATCAAAGCATCACTGATTGGCATAAATCTGAACCCGTCGACCGGTGACCTAATTTATGCCGTCGGCCGCATGCTTTTGAATAAAGGTTTTAAGTAAAACAAACACATCCTCTGCGTTCTCGCTGAGGCCGTGCCCGGCGCCTTCAATTATTACGATGTCTTTTGGCTCGTTCGCACGACTAAAAATATCTTCAGATGCGGCCTTATCTAAGATATCGTCACTCGACCCATGAATTAGTAGTAACGGCTTATTAAGTTTGTCTATCTCAGATGTCCCAAATCTCTGCGAAGAGAGGCTTCCCACGGCCACTACCGTGTCCGCGAGTGCAGCAGCCTTAATAACTACCGCCCCTCCGAAAGAATGGCCGACTAAAATAATCTTTTCCGCACCAATCCCTTTCAAAAAAGAGCAAGCTGCCAGAGTATCTAAAACACATTCTTCGAACTCTCCAGCTTCCCTGTACTCTACCCGAATTGACGCAACTGCCTCAGTTTCGAGAGCGGATGATAATCGGATATAAACTTCATCAGCTGGACCTTTAACACCACCTCCGGCACCGCCCACGAATACGCTGGCGCTAACCGCACCCTCCACCGGTCTAAAGTGAAGTGTTACATCTCCTCGGGAAGTATCTAGTTGGACATCAATCTCACCCTCGAGCTCTGCCGGCCTAGCCTTTGCAGATTTAATAGACAGAGTCATCTCTTCCAGTTTATTTTTGGTCGAATCTTCATTCTCATCGTTTCTCGGAAGACCGAATCGCCCTGCCCCTGAAGCCATGATTACTCCCTCTCTCAGCGAACATACCTGAGATATACAAAAGTTATTCTAGACCAAAGTCTAGCTAGTACATGCTAACTCAGACGCACCCGCAAATCCCAATCGAAATCAAAATAATTTGCGGTAGAAGGGCTTAGCGATGGGTGATATCATTCTCTAACGATCTAACAGGCAAATAATATCTATCGGTTTGTTACCTCATGCTAACTATGTTTTAGTTGATGAAAGGATTCGATATGACAACTGACTCACCTAGTTACAGCCCAGGCCTTGAGGGCGTTCCTATCTGCGAGTCTTCTTTATCATTGGTTGAAGGGCAAGCTGGTCGACTTACCTATCGAGGCTACTCAATCGAAGAACTTACTCTACCCGGAGCGACGTTTGAACAAACCGTCGCTCTTCTTTTTGATGGTGAATTACCGACTCAAACTAGGCTCGACGAGATAGGGTCTATTTTAAAAAGAGAACGCAATCTCAATGACGAAACTGTACAAATAATCAGAAGTATCGCAAAAAATACGCACCCAATGTTCGCGATACAGGCGGCGATAGCCCTTCTTGGCCCTAAAGATAACAACTTTGAACCAAAAATTAATTCCATCCGCGACCGTTCGCTTGCGCTAGTTGCAAAAGTAGCGACAGCAGTTGGCATCGTTGCTCAGGCTTTTACGGATCGACCCTATTCCGGACCCCGCGATGACGAATCGCATGCGGAGATGCTCTTGCGAATGATCACTGGAAATGAAAGTCATCCGGAGGGACACGTTGATGTAATGAATCAGTTACTCACTCTCCAAGCAGACCATTCTGCAGGCAATGCTGGGACTTTCACGTCACGCGTGGTGACCTCAACTAAGGCTGAGCCTGAGGCAGTGGTTTCTGCCGCCATTGGCGCGCTTTCGGGTCCTGCCCATGGTGGAGCAAACGAGGGATCCTTGAGACTTTTTATGGAAATTGGAGACCCTGATAAGGCAGAAGTAGAAATCGGCAAGAGATTAGATGACAAGTTCAAGATCCCTGGTTTTGGCCATCGTGTGTACAGCGTAAAGGATCCGCGATCAGCAGTGATTCAGAGACTCGCGACTGACATCATTAAAACAGATTCAAAGGTTGACGATTATTATAAAATTGCTCTTTCGGTTGAAGAAGTTGCCACTGCTCGTTTAGGCGATCGAGGGCTATTCCCAAATGTCGACTTATTCAGTGGGTGCATCTTCGCGGCAATTGGTATACCAGTTGAACTTTTTACGCCGATATTCGCGGCTGGAAGAACGCTGGGTTGGGTCGCAAACATGGAGGAACAATGGGCGAGCGGAAATCGTATCTATCGGCCTACCCAAATTTACACCGGTGAAGCTCATAGAGCATACGTACCAATCGACAAGAGGTAGCTTATAAAGGCCTGAAAATCCTCTAACTGTTAGCAAGCATTCTGTTCTGATGGATGCAGTCGGTGTGAACATATAGTCTTAAGCACGATTAAGATAGACACAGCAACTTTATTCGTTAGAAAGTCGAATGAATGACAAAAAACTCAAAAAACTCTGATGATGAACGAATTTTGACGGGGGTTAGACCCACTGGACCATTGCATCTCGGCCATTATGTTGGTGCATTGGAAAACTGGCTTGAACTGCAACCTAGCTATGATTGTTTTTTTTTGATAGCTGACTATCAAGTGTCTGATCATGCTGATGATTTTGAAAGAGTTCGCAAAAGCGTTTTTGACGTTGCACTTGATTGGCTGTCAATTGGGCTCGATCCGGAAAAGAGTCATTTTGTAATAGAAAGTGCTGTCCCTGAGCACGCGGAACTTACCACTTGGCTTTCTTGGTGGACTCCACTTGGGATGCTGCAACGCAACCCTACTCTGAAAGCCGAACTCACAGAGATAGAAAATCAATCGACTAAACGATCAGCGCCTCTCGCTTTTTTTAACTACCCGATGATGCAGGTTTCAAATATCCTGATGCCCAAAGCGCATCTCGTGCCGACCGGAGAGGACCAACAGCCACATATCGAAATGAGCCGTGAAATCGCAAGGAAATTTAATAATGTTGCGGGACGTGAGTTATTTCCTGAACCTCAGGGATTAATAGGTCGAGTGGGGCGATTAGTTGGTATCGACGGCCAAGCCAAGATGAGCAAGAGTCTCAATAATGCAATTTTTCTGGGGGACTCTCAAGACGAGGTTGGGAAAAAAGTACGGAAGATGTACACAGACCCAAATCGGATTCATGCCACGGACCCAGGTCGTGTTGAGGGCAATCCGGTCTTTATCTACCATGACGCGTTCAACCCAAATTTCGAAGAAGTAAATGATCTAAAAGAGCGTTATCGTGCTGGTACGGTTGGTGATGTGGAAGTAAAAACCCTCCTTACGGAAGCAATTAACCGTTTCTTAGAGCCTTCACGAGAGCGACGCCGAGAATATGAAAGTAAGCCCACTTTAATAAGAGAGGCCCTAGAAGCGGGCTCGAATCATGCAAGAAAAATAGCTCAGGATACAATGGATGACGTGCGAGATGCGCTCGAAATTAATTATTTCAAAGAGTAACAATCGACAGCAAGGTGTATAGCACATGTTAATCAGAGACGAAATCATTTCATTACTCGAACAGGCTCTTAAATCAGCAGAGCATGACGGTACCGTTTCATCGGTCCCAAATCACACCATAAGCGTTGAACACCCAAATCGCCAAGAGCATGGTAATTTTTCCTCAAATTTGCCTCTTAAAATTCAGGGATTAGTTAAGATAAAGGCCCTCGAACTAGCTGAGATTATCATCGCACACATACCAACACATAGCGCTGTGGAGCGTGTCGAAATAGCACCGCCTGGATTCATCAATTTCTTTCTCGCCGATAAATGGGTGGCACAACAAGCTTCCGTAATAGCTCGTGATAACTCATTCGGACAAATCCCAATCGAAGGAGAAAGATCGATTCAAATTGAGTATGTTTCAGCCAACCCTACCGGACCAATTCACGTTGGTAATGGCCGAGGCGCCGCGATTGGGTCAAGTTTAGCTAACACTTTCAAATTTGCCGGATATCAAGTGCAACAAGAATATTATATAAACGATGCTGGTAATCAAGTTCTAATATTTGGACAAACACTCTATGCACGGTATCTCCAGGCCCATGGAAAAGACGCAAGTCTACCTGATAACGGATATCCCGGAAGTTACATGATTGATTTAGCTCAAGAAATAAAAACTCAATTTGGCGGAGACTTCCTAGAGCAAAACAATGATTCAGTTATTGAAGAGATCGGCATAATTGGAATAGAGATCCTGATTAAGCAGATCGAAACCGACCTCAAACAAATCGGAGTGGAGTTTGATTCTTGGTTCTCTGAGAAAAGTCTAATGGAAGAAAATGGCCAGTATGGACAGATTATGTCTATTCTCACTGAGAAAAACCAGATCGCTGAGCGTGACGGCGCTGTCTGGTTTACGTCCTCTGAATTAGGTGAATCAAAAGATAATGTGCTGGTTAGATCAGACGGGACTCCCACGTATTACGCTACAGACATTGCCTATCATTATGAAAAATTCATTGATCGCAAATTCGATCGGGTAATTGATATTTGGGGAGCAGATCACCAAGGCCACGTTTCTCGTTTAAAGGCAGCAATAGATTCAGTAGGAGGAAATTCAGAGGGCCTTGATGTCTTACTTTATCAGTTGGTTACTCTGCGCCGAGGCGATGAAATAGTCCCTTTGTCCAAGCGGGCTGGTGAAATAGTCACATTAGCAAATGTTGTTGCAGAAGTAGGTGAAGACGCCGCACGCTATTTCTTTTTGGCAACCGGTGCCAATCAACCGATGGAATTTGATCTTGAGCTTGCCGTCAAACAATCTGACGACAATCCCGTTTACTATATCCAGTACGCACATGCGCGAATTTCTTCGATTCTCGATCTCGCCGCGCAACAAAAACTTGATGCTGAAAATGCGAACACTGACCTGCTCACCGATCCAGCAGAAATAAAACTTATAGTCTCGCTGTTGCTCTTCCCAGAAATAGTGGAACGTGTCTTGTCTGATCTTGCTCCCCACCACCTAGCCCATTACGCACGCGAACTAGCTGCGTCGTTCCATAATTTTTATGGACAATGTAGAGTAGTTCAGATCGAAGATCCTGAACTCAGCTCATCACGTCTTTTGTTGTTGGAAGCGACAAAAAATGTGCTCGCAAGGATTTTAAACTTGATGGGGATAAGTGCCCCCAAATCAATGTGAATTAGTACCTTTACTAAACTTTCTTAGTACAAAATTTTTTCTTTTAGATAGAGTGCATGTAGACTTAGTCTATGAACAATGAAAAGCAAAAAATCGTACTGGCATTTTCGGGAGGTCTCGACACATCAGTAGCTGCGCACTGGCTACGTGACCAACGTGGATATGAAGTTCACTGTCTCACCATCGACCTTGGTAATTTGGGAGATCTAGATGGAATTCGATCGAGAGCCCAAGAGGCTGGCGCTGCGTCAGTAGAAATAATCGACGCCAAAGATACATTTATCCGATACTTCATCTGGCCTGCTCTACAAGCCGGAGTTGTCTATGAAGGTCGCTATCCGCTCGCCACCGCATTGGGCCGACCACTAATCGCAAAAATGCTTGTCGATAAAGCTAGAGAAATTGGAGCTACTGCGGTTGCGCATGGTTGCACTGGAAAAGGAAATGACCAGGTCAGACTAGACGTTGGCGTTCAGACTCTTGCGCCTGATCTGAATATAGTCGGCACAACTCGGGAGCATTCTGTTTCTCGTGACGAGGCCTTAACATATGCTGCAAAATATGGGATTACTGTCCGGCAAACAACAGCCTCTCCCTATTCCACCGACGAGAATCTCTGGGGTAGATCAGTTGAAGCCGGTGTACTAGAAGATCCGTGGCTAGAGCCTCCAGAAGATGTATTCGAATGGACACAGCCTCTAAGTAAAACACCGCCAACCGCAAAAGATATTAACATTCGCTTTGAAAAAGGTGTTCCCACTGCACTAGACGGCGATGAGCTGTCTCCCACGGAAATAGTCCAACAACTCTCGGATCAGGGTGGCCAACATGGGATTGGTCGCATCGATATGGTTGAAAATAGACTGGTAGGGATTAAATCCAGAGAGATTTATGAAGCACCTGCAGCACTAATACTACTGGAAGCTCATCGTGCACTTGAGGATCTGACTCTTACCAAAGCTCAATCACGTTTCAAAAATACAGCCTCGCAGGAATATGCCGACCTCGTCTATAACGGGCTGTGGTTTAGCGCTCACCACCGTGACCTGGCCTCATACGTAGTCTCGACACAACGTCACGTGACAGGGGATGTAAAAGTGCGGTTTTTGCATGGCTCGGTTACTGTTACCGGTCGTCGGGCTGATAGGTCTCTATATTCTCCAGAACTGGCAACTTACAATAAAGAGGGAGATCTCTTTGATCAGAGTCAGGCCGCAGGGTTTATTCGACTGCACGGGTTACCTGCACAAGTTCAAGCGCAAAGACAATCCCTTACCGGAAGTGATGGAGATCTATTACGCTTGGCCGCTCCGGAAAACGAGTAGAACTGTGACTGAAAAAAAGTCTAATAAATTGTGGGGTGGGCGTTTCGAGCTTGATAGTGACGCACTCACTGACCAGTACAATGCGTCAATTTCTTTCGATAAAAGACTTTATCGAGAGGATATAGCTGGCTCGAAAGCCCATGCTACGATGCTCGCGCAGCAGAATATCATCAGTCCCGAGGATAGAGATTTAATCATCAATGGATTAACAGAGATCGAGCAGGAAATCACCGAAGGTAAGTTTG